>WOR8_10003917_pt1 | contig 15125 bp, 9 predicted proteins | sample DeeMarSeWOR38_10_FD_19890 | JGI IMG/M metagenome (IMG submission 19890) | reverse complement strand
CCGTCCCATTTTTCGTGATGACAATATGGGATATCGGTTGCCGGTTTCAAAAAGTCGATCGGGCTCAACATCTCGTATGCCAATTGGGGATGCTGCATCATCAGTTCGCGCTCTTTCTTAGTCAGGCCGCCGGGCTTGAGCAAGATACCGTCTGGAATGCCCATTTTCCCAATATCATGCAGGAGCGCTCCACGTTTTATGTGAACCATTTCTTCCTCAGCAACGCCCATATTACGTGCCAGTTTTTGGGTTAATGCGGTTACGCGCTGGGTATGTCCTTCGGTTTCCTTGTCGCGCAAGTCCAGGGCATGTACCCACCCTTGCAATGTAGCTTCATAAGCAGTTTGCAATTCATCATTCGCGGCTTCTAGATCCTTGTTGGCTGCTTGCAAATCTTCAAATAGTTGGGCATTATTAATCGCCATGGCGGCCTGGTCGGCAAACGCCGAGAGCAACTCCAGGTCACTTTCTTTAAACAAACCTGTATGTATTCGATTGTCCACAAACATAACACCGAGTATCTCATCCTTCAATTTCATTGGAACGCAAAGGATCGAGCGGAGTTGAAGGGAGACAACGCTGGCTTCCATTCCAAATCGCGGGTCTTCCTGGGCGTTGGTAGTTAGCACCGGCTCGCCTGATGTGACCACTTGCTTTACGATTGTCCGGCTGAGCGAAAAAGCATCATCTTCCAAATCCACATTGTCAATTCCGCGCGCAATCCGGACTCGTAACTCATCATCCTCGCTTAACATCAAGAATCCACGCTCGGCTTGCACTAACTCAATCAGCGAGTCCATCACTTCTTCTAAAACCTGCCTCAATCCTAACGAGGAATTGATCACATGCCCCGTTTCCACTAAAGTTTGCAACTTCTCTTTGCCCGTTTGAATGCGTCCAGATATGCCGCCTTGCAATTGATCTAGGGCGTCTGCAACTTGTTTCAAGTTTTGAAGAACACTATCGGTACCGGAATCAGTGAACTGCGCTATATCAAAAATTGCTTTATGAACTAGAGAATTTATATCTTGAAACTGCCCCTGAATAATGTGTGTATCGGAAGTCCTTTTAGACATGTCAACCTCCAATTATACTGACCAGTTGGCTAATACTATTGTACAGCCGTTCATCACCTGAATCAATTCTTTGAAAAGACTTGCTTTGGATTATCTTTCATTTTTTCCTATTGCCCCCCTTATCGCCTTATATTCATCACACCCTAAGAACCTGTTTCTCTCTTGTCTGTTCCGAAACCGGCAAATCTTTGATAGCCAAAAAAGCATCCACAACCTGCGGATCAAAGTGCGACCCTGACCCTTCTCGGATGAGTTTGCGCACTTCGCGCGGGTCAACCGGCTTGCGATAAGGACGGTCGGAAGTTAGCGCATCCCATACGTCAACAACGGCAAAGATACGGGCAGCGAAGGGAATCTCTTCGCCTCGCAAATTATGAGGATACCCAGAGCCATCCCATTTTTCGTGATGACAATAGGGGATGTCGGTAGCCGGGTGCAAAAACTCAATTGGGTCAAGCATATCTTTCGCAAAGAGCGGATGCAGTTCCATGTACTTGCGTTCCGTTAGAGTCAACGCACCGGGCTTAAGCAAAATACCATCCGGAATCGCCATTTTACCAATATCATGCAATAAGGAACCATACTTGATATGCACAAGTTCATCATCGCCCACACCTAATTTTTTGGCCAATGTCTGTGTTAGGGTAGTTACACGCTGTGTATGCCCCTCTGTTTCTTTATCTCGCAGTTCCAAAGCAAGCGCCCAACCTTTTATGGTTTCGTCGTAGGCAGCTTTTAGTTTTTTATGCGCCATCTCCATGTTTTCAAACAAACGGGCATTGTCAATCGCCACAGCAGCTTGGTCAGCGAAAGCGGAGAGAATCTCAAGATCATTTTCCTGGAAGAGGCTGGAAAACACCCGGCTGTCCACAAAAACAACTCCGATGATCTGGTCTTTTAGTTTCAAGGGAACACATAAGATTGACCGAAGGTTATGTTCAACAATACTTTCCTGGTTCTCAAAGCGTGGATCTTCTTGGGCATTGGTAGTCAATACTGGCTCACCTGTCTCAGCTACACGGCGAACGATTGTCCCGCTGACGGAAAAAGTTTTGTCTCCCAGGTTCACATGATCCATATCGCGCGCAGCCTGGATTTGGAACTGTCCATCATCATCGCGAAGCATGAGAAATCCACGTTCAGCCCGCATCAATGCGATAACCGAATCCATAACTTCATTCAGTACCTTCTCCAACCCTCGAGAAGAATTAATTACCCTCCCTACACTTACCAATGCTTGCAGTTGGCGCTGACCGCTATGCACCTGTTCAGAAACTCTGCTTTGCAAGAGCTGCATGGAATTCGTTAAATTGCTCAAATCTTGAACAACCGCAGAAGCCACCGGGTTCGCAATCCCTGAAAGATTATCCATCGCGGTCAATAAAGTTGTACTTAAATCGCTGAATTCTTTCTGTAAGAATTGAATTTCAGTTGGGTTTTCTATCATGAAAGCTCCGCTCATCACTATAATACAAACCTATAGCCCGGTAAATAAGTAAGGCCACGCTCAAACATGACGAATTCGACACAATTTTGTTATGCCAAGGTAGCCTATCTTATAAGGTTGAAGCTGTAATTCTACTCTCGAAAATGTCTATATCAACTTATTTGCAAAAAGTTGCAATACTGTAATCCCAACCATTGTGGGTAATCCTTATTTCATCAGTTTCGAAATTTTTGGACAGAAAAAAAAACGGACTACCATAACTTACGGTAAGCGTACAAAGCGATCTGCAAATAGCGATGATGAATATCGAGAATTATTGAAAGGCTATTTCTAAATTAGTCTTTAAGGCTAGCGGCGACCCAGTGGTCGCCGCTCATTTCTTAGCGTATTTTGAACATCTGAGTCAGTTTCATTGCCAGGTTCAGGTCTCCGGCCAGCTTGAGCTTGCCTTGCATGAAAGCCTGCATCCCGTCGAGTTCGCCAGTGAAAACCTTGACATAATCGCTGGAGTCGGCAGTCAGGGTCATCGTAGGATTTTCGTGCTCAGCCTGCTTGACCTCCACCTTGTCATTTTTAATGGCAGCATACCAATCACCTGCCTCAGCACCGGTAAACTTGAATTGGATGACGGCATCCAGGCCGGGAGCTTTTTCCGGCAGAAACGCGCCGGGCATCTTGGACATCAGATCTTTGACTGTGAGGGGCATAATTTTAATCTCCTTAGTTTATATTCAGACCTGACTGGTTTTGGAAAACTGTCAGGTCTATTTGATTCATTGTAAGTTCTCAAACACCGCCGCGGCACCCATACCACCACCGATGCACATAGTCACCATACCATACTTGGATTTGCGGCGACCCATTTCATAGAACAACTGCGTAGACAGTTTTGCGCCAGTGCAGCCCAGCGGATGACCGAGGGCGATCGCGCCGCCATTGACATTGACTTTTTCCTGGTCAAGTTCCAGCGTTCTTAGCACACCCAATGATTGGGCTGCAAAGGCCTCGTTCAATTCGAACAGATCGATCTCATCCTGTTTCAGGCCTGCTTTTTCCAATGCCTTCGGGATGGCAACCACCGGGCCGATTCCCATTAACTCTGGTTCGACACCGCCTACCGCGAACGAGACGAAACGCGCCATTGGCTTAAGTCCTAACTGAACAGCTTTCTCTGTGGACATAATGATCACACCCGCCGCACCATCTGACATCTGTGATGAGTTGCCAGCGGTGACTGTGCCGCCATCCTTAAAGGCTGGGCGCAGTTTGGCTAGAGCTTCGAGGGTCGAATCACCACGTGGACCTTCATCTCGTTTGAGAGTGAATTTGCGCGTGACCTGCTTCTCGTTTTCGTCAAGCTCAAGAACTTCCACATCCACCGGAACCAGTTCAGGATCAAATACGCCGCCATCCACAGCCTTAGCTGCCTTTTGGTTGGACGCCAGAGAAAATGAATCCTGATCCTCGCGGCTGATATTGTACTTGACTGCCACGTTCTCTGCCGTCAGTCCCATATTGGTGTAGTAATGTGGCAGGTCTTGCGCGAAATACGGATTGGGCGAGAACTTATAGCCTGCCATCGGCACCATCGTCATCGACTCGGTGCCGCCTGCTATAGCCACATCAATATCACCTGCCATGATGGCATAGGCGGCATGAGCAATGCTCTGCACACCCGATGAGCAGTAGCGATTAATGGTCTCACCGGGCACAGAAATGGGCAACCCAGCGCGCAAGACGATCATGCGCGCCATGTTCATGCCCTGTTCACCTTCAGGGAAAGCGCATCCAATAACGACATCATCGATCTCAGCGGGGTCGAGTTTCGGCGTCCGCTTGAGCAATTCTTGGATTACGGTAGCAGCCAGATCGTCCGGCCTGACCGTGGTTAGTGATCCACGTTTGGCCTTTCCGATAGGTGTCCGTACCGCGTTTACGATTACAGCTTCTCTAGTCATGTCTACCTCCTAATTCCGCAGCGGCTTGCCCGTATTGAGCAAGGACCACATGCGCTCCTGAGTCTTTTCTTCGCCGCACAGGGATAGGAATGCTTCGCGCTCCAGGTCGAGGATATACTGCTCTCTGACCCAACCTGGCTGGCTCAATCCGCCGCCCGACATCACGTATGCTAACTTCTGAGCGATAATCAGTTCGAAATCGGTAATGTACTTGCCCTCGGCAAAGCTCCACGCACCAATCTGCAACGCGCCAAACATATCGCGCCCGGCGGCATAAATTGGTTCCGGTGCAGGCGGTTTATATCCAGACGCGACCATGTGCAGTGCTTCTTTCTTGGCTTCGGTCAGCAGGTGGTCGCGGTTGAGAATTACGCGGTCTGCCGGGCCGAATATCCCGAACTGACGAGCTTCCTCGGCACTGGTTGCTACCTTTGCCTGCCCAATTTGCAGGAAGGCCTGCTGCAGGTAAGGCAGTACGTTGGCATCCGGCGTTTTCATGGCTGGGTTGATGATACGGCGCATATATTCTTTCGTGCCCGCGCCTGCCGGGATGACGCCCACGCCCAACTCAACCAGACCGATATAGGTTTCAGCGGCAGCGACCACGCGTGAAGCGTGCATGGTTACCTCACAACCGCCGCCCAACGCCAGCCCGGCCGGGGCAATTACCACCGGCTTGGGGAAGTAACGCATGCGCATGTTCATGTCTTGCAACTTTTTGACAGCTCCTTCGAGTGTATCCCACATCTTTTGCTGGGCCGCGACAACCACCATAAACAGGTTGGCGCCTGCGCTGAAATTGTCGGCTTCATTGCCAATCACCAGGCCGTCGAATTCGGTTTCGGCGCGGTTCAAGCCCTCGTTGACAATCTCAAAGATATCATCGTCAAGCGCGTTCATCTTGGTATGGAATTCCACGCAGGCAATACCATCGCCCATATCATAAAGGGTAGCTCCAGCGTTCTTTGAGATTTCTTTCTGCTCTTTTAGCAGGACCAGACCCGGGGTGCGTTCGATGCGGACATAGTCCTTTTTCGTGACATCATACACGCCGACCTTAGCCCCGTTTTCATACTGATAGAACGCATCTTTCCCGGACTTGAGCATGTTTTCTACCCAATCAGCGGGAACGTAGCCTTCGGTCTTCATCACTTCGACCGTCTCTTTGACACCTAGCATATCCCAGGTTTCGAAGGGGCCAGCTTCATGCATGAAGCCCCAGCGGGAGGCGTCATCGAGTGGTTTGGGTGTATCAGCTACCTCTGGAATAATCGTGGAAGCGTACTGAAAAGATTGGTAGGTAAGCGCCTTGACCAGTTTGGCAGCCTTGTCATCTTCGCCAAGCATCACCTTGAGTTTCTCACCCAAGGATTCGCCCTTCCGGGCTTTTCCAACTGAATCAAAGCGTGGTTTTTCGGCGGGTGTGTGCTCAAGGGTGTTCAAGTCAAGTGACAGGAATTGCTTCTTGCCGTTCTCGCGCACCATCTTATAAAAACCGACTTTGGTCTTGTTGCCCAGCCAGCCACGCTCGACCATAGTCGAAATCAACTTGGCTGGTTTTTCCGAAGCAAGATATTGCTGTCCCAGCTTATCATGAGGAATGGCAGGCGCAAGGTTCTTACCCACATGCTCCCAGACATCGATACCGACCAGGTCGATCAAGCGGAAGGTTGCGGTTTTGGGACGGCCGATCAACGGACCAGTGATGGAATCCACTTCGTCAACCGTGTAGCCATTTTCAAGGATGTAGTGCATACTAAACGCGCCCGTGCCAAAGCCAAGGCGGTTGCCAACGAAGTTGGGCGTATCCTTGCACAGCACAATACCTTTACCCAGACGGAACTCGCCAAAGTGACTGATGAAATCAACCACTTCGGGCAATGTGTCATCAGTCGGGATGATTTCCAGCAGTTTCAGGTAACGCGGCGGGTTGAAGAAGTGCATTCCCAGGAAGTGTTGCTTGAATCCATCCGAGCGCCCTTCCGCAATATCCTTGACCGGGATGCCAGACGTGTTAGTGGCAATGATGCCAGTTTCCTTGCGAATCTTATCGATGCGAGTCATCAAGTCCTGTTTGATCTTCAGGTTCTCGATGATGGCCTCGATCACGAGGTCGGCATCACCGATAACATCAAAATCATCTTCCAGGTTGCCCAGCGAGACAAAAGTCTTCAAATCCGAAGACATGATGTTGGCAGGCTTAGCCTTCAGGCAGGCATCCCAACCAGCTTGTACGATCTTGTTACGTGCTTTCTTATCGTCTTTTGGCGCATCCTTTGGAACAATGTCCAAGAGCGTGACCGGGATGCCCGCATTGGCGAAATGTGCTGCCAGCGAAGCACCCATAGTCCCCGCGCCAATCACAACGGCTTTGTGAACGTGATATTTCATATCATCCTCCTTTACCTCACCGCAGAGAGGCAGAGAACACAGAGTTTTTTTTCTCTGCCAACTCCACAACTCTGCGGTAATAAACTCATCTCAATTCTTTTCCGCCATACCCCAGGATCTGACGGGCCACCACAAGGCGATTGATCTGCCCCGTTCCCTCGTAGATGTCGGTGATCTTGGCATCGCGGAACCATTTCTCGAGTAGAAACTCGCGGCTGTAGCCCAGCGGCCCCATTAGTTCAACGGCCTTTTGCGTTACTTTCGTAGACACATCGCCAGCCTTAACCTTGCTCATCGAAGATTCAAGCGCATTCGGCTTGCCATTGTCCGCCATCCAGACAGCCTTAATAACCATCAGCCAGGCCGAACGCAGCATGATTTCCATATTAATGACTTCACGCTCGATATTGGTCAGTTTATTACGCGGCAGGCCGTAGCGGATTTCGATACCGCTTTCGGTCAGCTTCTCTTGGACAAATTCCAACGCCGCGCGCGCAACACCCAGACCAGTCGCCGCAACGAGCGGGCGGGTAGCATCAAAGGTTGCCATGGCCTTCTTGAAGCCTTTTTGCGTTTGCTTTTCAACAGTTGGGCTGCCAAGCACGTTCTCAAAGGGCACGCGCGCATCCACCAGGGAAATCGCAGCGGTGTCACTGGCACGGATGCCCAGTTTGTGCTCCAGCTTGGTAACACTCACGCCTGGCGTGCCTGCTTCCACAACAAAACCGCGCATACCAGCGCGCCCAGCAGACGGGTCAATCGAGGCCCAGACCACAATGAAGCCAACTCCGAATTTTTCATCCGGGATCATTGATTTGTGTCCGGCGGTGACGAAAATCTTTTCACCATTGATAACCCATTCATTGGTCTTTTCATCCAGCACAGCAGTCGTTTTGATGGCCGAAGTGTCCGAGCCTGCACCTGGTTCGGTCATGCACATGGCAGCGAAGGTCGGCTTTTCTTCTCCAAAACGCGCCAGGAATTTCTGCTTCTGCTCAGGAGAAGCAGCGGCTTCCACTGCGGCTGCGCCCAATCCGCCACCCGGCGTTACCAAATACATGCCCACATCACCCCAGGAAAGCATCTCCAGCATATGCGCTAGCAATTGGTAGCCGATCGGCGGTCGTTTGGGTTTACTTTCGTCCACTTCTTTTGTTGCTTTTGCTCTTGGGGCCAGCGAACCAGCACCAGTTGCGCGCATGGCAGCGTGCATGAATTCAATGTAGCTGTAGGGGATCAGGTGCTCTTCCTCGTCCAGTTGACGGGATACCGAGCGCATCATTTCTTCGGCTACAGTCTTCAACACAAACTGTTGTTGTGCAATCGGTTTGGGGATCTCAAATTCAATACTCATATCTCACCTCCACCTATACAATCGCCAGACCGGTCAACATGGCAAATCCGCGCCCGTTGCGCATCCACATTTCAACCGGATACTCACGAATGTAGCCATAGCCGCCCAGGATCTGAACTGCACGATCAGTTACCATCATGGCCATGTCGGCTGCACCTGTAGCTGCCAGGTAAGCATCTTTATAGGCGTTTTCCTTGCCTACATCCAGTTTCCAGGCTGCCTCCCAGGTCAACATGCGGATAGCTTCGATCTCGGTCGCCATTTCTGCCAACATAAACGCAATCGCTTGCTTTTGGGCAACCTTGACCCCGAAGACTTCGCGCTCCTTGGCGTAATCCCGACTGTACTCAAAAGCCGCCTTCGCCACACCGATTGCCATTGCAGACTGAGCCAATCGCATCGAAGCTAAAACTGGCTCAAAGTCATGACCGTTTTCACCGCCCAGACGATTTGCTTTGGGAACCTTCACCCCATCCAGCATGACACGATAAGTCGGCAGCGCGTTCAGGCTCATAAGCTTTTCCGCTTCTTCCCCGACCGATAGGCCTGCTACGCCTTTCGGAACAATGAATCCCTGCGTGTTGCCGTCCAGGTTGGCGTAGACGATCAGCGCATCGGATTCTTTGGCATACGGGACAAAGGCCTTTTCGCCAGTCAACACGTAACTATCGCCTTCAGCTTTGGCGGTGGTCTTGGGTTCGAGCGGATCGAAATCCAGCGCGTACTCGATCAAGGCGGCGGTGTAAGGCTGCCAATCCATCTCGATAACTGGGGGAATATATTCCTGTTTTTGTTCTTCTGAGCCGACTAACAGAATCGGCATGACAAACAATGATGGCACATTGACCGCCAACGTTCCCGCCAGATCCCCAAAAGCCATTTCCTCCATAGCCAGCACCCCGGTCACGGCCGAGCGTTCGCCAAAACCTCCATAGGCTTCAGGGACGGAGGCCTGCAATACGCCCATTTCCCAGCCCAGTCTGACGATCTTTTCCGGCAAGGCGCCATCTTCTTCGGCGTCATGCCCGGCTGGACGCAGATCGTTTTCGGCGTAACGTCCAACCGCTTCGAGCAGCATTTGTTGCTCTTCAGTGGGTTCAAACGAATACATATGCCCTCTCCTTTGGTAAGTTTTTTACAAAATATTCGCGTGGCGCGATATCGCTACCGCATCAAGTTGTTCAAGCCGCTTTGCATGGCAATACTTAATCGCAGCCTGCGGATCGTCGTCTAATTCACCTGGATTGACAATTTCAATCAGGCCGCGTTGTATCAGAAATTCAACATACGCGCCGGTTTTCTCGATCACCAACAACGCGTTGTAACCGTTCATCGCACCGTACACTTGTTCAGTGACCTGGACCAGTGTACGTGGTTTATCCAATGCACCTAGCGTCTGCTCGATGCGGCGGAACAGGTTGGCGCGCACCTTCGCAGTTTGTGCAGGCATATCTTCAATGGGGTCGTCGTGTCCATTGAGGATCAGGGTGGCATCGTCCGCCCAGCTTTCGAAAGCGGATAACGACTCCAAATAATGACGAACGCCCATAAACGGGAGCAGGTCTTCGGGAGATTGATGCGGTGTCACATGTTCCAAAACAAGATCGCCACAAAAAATAACGTTGTCCAGTTTTAGGGCCACATGCCCGGGACAATGTCCGGGAACGTGCAGCAGTTCGAATGGACCAATCTGCATATCGCGGGCTTCGTAGGTAAAATCGACCGGTACGGAGCGGTAGAGCGATTTGGTAAAGCGATACATTGTCAGCAAATCATCACGGCGTTCTGCTGCAATTCCGGCCTGGGCCAGAAAGGTTCTAAGCTTGCCACTCAGGATTGCCAGGCGCGCTTCGTGTGTGGTGATAGTGCCCAGGTCGAGTTCGTGTACACCGATTTCGGCTTCGGTGCGTTCACGCAAGTGAGTCAGGCCGCCATAGTGATCGATGTGCCCATGCGTGAGCAAGATGTACGTCAAATCTTTAACTGTCAGATTCGCTTTTGCCAATCCATTTTCGAGACCCGTATTGGAGCTTTCGCTGCCGGAGCCGGTATCGATCAATACGTTCCATTCGTCCGTTTGAACCAGATAAGCATAGGCCCAGAAATTGGGAAATGCTTGCAGCGGTATACGCTGAATGCGGATGCCAGAGGATGTCTGATATTGGGCGAAGGAATGCTCTGAGGGCATTAAGTTTCTTTCAGCAGACCATTCAGCAACAGGCTGGTGTACTGATCCGCGACTTGTTCAATCGAAAGGGTCCCATTCTGTCGGAACCAAGTCAGAGTCCAGTTCATAATGCCCATCAATGCGCGGGTAGCCATGGGGATATCTTCACAGCTAAACAATCCAGATCGCACGCCCTCCTCAATAACATTTCGCCATAGCTTTTCGAAACGGTCGCGGTTTGGGATATGGCGTTGGTGTTGGTCAGAATCCAATGAGCGATGTTCGAACAACAGCACAGAGGATAGGTCGCTGTTTTCAGCCAGCAAGCGCAAATAGACCTGTACCATCTGACGCAGTTTCTCATCGGCAGGCAAGGGTTGCCTTGCAATCACGTCGATCTGTTCAAGAAGTAACTCCAAACCCCTATCGAGCAAAGCCAGCAAGATTTCCTGCTTGCTGGATACGTGATGATACAGGCTGGCTTTCTTCAGGCTGACACTTTCAGCAATATCTTTCATGGATGCGCCGTGAAAGCCTTTCTGGCGGAATACTTGTGCGGCAGCGTCTAAGATGTCGTCTCTTGTCATGGACTCTCCCTACCGACCGGTCGGTAGTTTTAGTATATCAAATTTTATTCTTGGATGCAAGTAGTTTTGAAATTTCTCATGATTCTCCCCCATCAAATGCCTATTTCTTTACCGAAACAGGATAATTACTTTAGCTCATCAAGCAGCGCTTTTGCGTAGATTAAATCAGGGGTATCCAACCCTTCGGTGAACCAGTTGTAGATTTCCTCTAATAATTTTTTAGCCCTGGATTTCTTTCCGTGTTCTCTCCATACACGTGACAAGCTCATCGCCGCCCGAAGTTCTAATGATTTGGCTTTCTGCTTTTGAGCAATCTCTATGGCTCTGTTCATACAGGCTTCCGCGCCAGAAATTTCTCCGTCCATGATCAATAACTCACCCTTCAAACGGAATAATTCCGATTCCCAGTAGCGCTCACCCGTTTCTTCAATAAAAGCAAATGCTTTGTCCAATGAAGTACGGGCATCTTCCATTAGATCAGCCCGAAGTTGACCTTCAGCCAGCGTAGCAAATGTGCCAGATAAATACAACCCTATTCCCTCTTCGCGTAAGGCTTCGAAACTTTCACCAAGTTGCACAATGCCCCTTGTGATTTTTCCCTGCAAGACAAACGCCTCGCCTAAAGAGCGTTCTCCGGTTGCCATCCAACCGGCTAAACTTGCACTTCGTGATAATTGAATCAGTTCTTTAGCTTCAAGTTCTAAATTGCTCGCATCCTGCCGCATGGAGCTAAGCAGGCAACCAGCAAAACAGAGCACGTCCGCATGGGTAAACGGATGGGAAAAATCCCGGCTTAATGCCAGGGCTTCCTGTTTTTTCTCTTGGGCCTGGTCTGGATACCCCAAGCACCACAGGCAACAGGCCTCATATGCCATCGCCCCCACTCCAGGATCCGAACCGCGCATTTGCACAAGAACCTGATGGTGCTGAGTATGATCATAAAAATCTGCCACTTTTCTCAAATACTCCAATGATTTTGGAAACTCTCCAAGACAAAAGTTAATAAAACCAAGATACCAGCGACACAAAAGGACGAGATATTTATCATCAATAGATTGCGCTAAATCCTGGGCTTCGAAGGCCAGCTCCATTGCTCTGTGATATTCGGCATGCACATAATAAAAAATCGACAACCCCCCTAGCACTTGCGCTAATTCTGCCTGCTTATTCAGCTTTTCACACAGTTCGCGTGCCCGCAGATAAGCGTTTCTAACCTTTTGTATTTGTCCCCCTTCCAAACCCTGCCATCCAATTGCAAGGGCGATGCGGAAGTCAAGCTCAATCTCATCACGAGATTCAGAAGGCGGTAAATGCTCCAATAGCTCAACACCTCGCGTAAGATGAGCAACACCTTCCTGATTCGCAGACATATTTATGGCATTGTTTCCTGCCTGATACAAATATTTTATAGCCTTATCAACAATGCGGGCTTCCTGAAAATGCAGCGCCAGTTGCACGGCAACCGCTGCCGCAACATCGCTCTCCCCATCATACAATTCTTCCAAGGTTGAGCCAATCTGTTCATGCAAGTGCACACGCTCGACTACATCCATATTGGCATACAAATATTTCTGAGAGAGAATGTGTCTAAACTGGTAACGGGAGATAAGGCGGTCGTTCACACGCTGGACACTTTGTGCCCGTATCAGGCGGTGTTTTCGATTTAATTCCCCGCTCAGGCATTCCAACATCTCCCCATCAGGAATCTCTTTCACGCGAGAAATCACCTCAGCTGTGAAAAATTCCCCTTCTACACTGGCCACCTCTAATATTCTTTGAATGCCTTCAGGCAACCGACTGATGCGTTCCTGTATTGCAGCCTCAACACGTACTGGCAAAGTATCCCAATCCAGTGATGGTCCAACAACCCAATGCTCCTCGGAATCCTTGAGAATATCTCCTCGCTCTTGCAAACCACGCAGCAACTCGATCGTGAAAAGTGGGTGACCTTGCGTTTGCCGGTAGAGCATATTGCGGAAAGACTCATCCAACCGATTCGGTTCTTTGTCCAAAACTTCATTAACGAAATCCCGACTCTCATCTTGACCGAATCCCTGCCCAAGATTCAGGAGAATTTCGCCAAAACTCCGCCTGAACTCGTTGACCAGTGGCTCCAGCGGATGACGTCCCCCTTCTCTACCCAAAGCAACCTCTTCTGACCGGTATGCACCTAAAATTAATATTCGACTTCCTGAAATACTACGCCCCAGGTGGAAAAGTAAGTTAATCGACCCTGAATCTACCCATTGCAAATCATCAATTACCAGGAGCATAGGATTCTTTTTCTCTAAGAATTGTAAAACCCTGACGTACTGTTCGTACAGATTGACCTGCTGCAATGCACCAATACTAAGCGCTGTAACAGGTTTTCGATCTAGAAACGCATCAAGCCGATTCAACCATCCTTGTTTTTCGGAAACACTTGAACGGGCACGCTCCAGCAGTGCCGCACGTTGAATGAATGTATCTATCAAATCTGGCCCAACTTCCACAAGCGCCTGCGCAGCAATCGGCACGTTCTCCCAGAGCCGCAGTGCATGCTCTCGCGTGATTGCGCCGGCTGCCCATCGCGATTCTACGTCACCGGTTAGAAACTCCAGGATCTCGCGGAAGGGAAGGTATGGATCACCGATGCCGGTATAGGCATTGCAATTTCCCGCAGCGACAAGTAAATCAGGGTAAACTTTCTGGGCACGGTGTGTGAACTCTTGAAGTAATGCTGTCTTGCCACTGCCCGCCTCCCCAGAAACGAAAACCACACTCCCCTTCCCTGAAATTGAAGCGGACAGGTGCTCATTAAGCTTGGCCAATTCCCGTGTGCGCGCTACAAAAACGGGGGTTTCGACATTGGATGTTTTTTCCTCTAAAAATGCAGGGGGCTTGGAAATACCTTCATCTTTGATGGATTGAGAAGAATCTCCCGCGCTTAATTCACCATCACGGATGCGCTCATAGAGCATCGTTGTTTCAGATGATGGTTCGACATCCAACTCACCAGCCAACAACTCTTTGCAGGTTTCATATTGCGCCAGTGCAGCACTACGTTGACCACTAAGCGCCTGTGTGCGCATCATCCTTTGATGGGCTACTTCGTCCCAGGGCTCCAACTCGAGCTGCCGCCAGATATAGGATTGGGCTTTTTTATATTCCGCGTGCTGTTCGTAGGATTCGGCCAGGGCGTGGAACAGGGATGAAACCTGCCGGGTAAGCCGTTCGCGAGTCAGCAGCGTCCACTCTTCGAAGGCGGAACTATCCTCCAAGGAGAATCCCTCCAGGAAACTACCCTGATACAAGGCAACAGCTTTCTCCAGTAGATCAACTTCATCTGCATCTGCGGCATCCACAAAGGTTTTTACATCTAGGTTGTAGTCCGCTTCGCGGTCACCGATCGCGCGGCGAAGGTCAGAAAGGGAATAGCGCAGGTTGCTCAGGGCATCCCGGTCCGGCCAATCGGGCCAGAGCAGCCCGGCTAACGTCTCACGACGATGCGGCCGGTCCGCTTCTACGGCCAGATAAGCCAGCAATGCCCGCACCCTATTGGATTTGAAGCCCTTGACTGGTTGTCCATCCAGCGTCACTTGGAAGGTACCCATCAAGGAAATTGATAGATACGCCATACCCCTCCTCCCGAAATTTGAAGCAAGCCAGTATCTATAAACATTGTACACGAATGATGAAGTGATTCCAAGCGACACGAATCCTCCACGTTTACACCACGCTTGCACCACCTTGATTTTCTATACTGAATGTGTAACCAGTAAATTCTTTCTACACAAGGAGGTAGAGATGTCAGCAAATACACCCGTTGTCAATAGATGGACCAAGCGAATTCCATTCGCCCTGATCATCCTGGCAGTCGCATTGGCACTGAGTTACCTTACGATTGCCCCGTTTCCACCCCTTTCCTTGCATGCTTCCGCTCCCGCAAGTGTATCCAGCCTCCAACGCGGACAGGAAACCTATGCCGCTCGATACACTGCTATGGCTCAGGCATTCGCCGCACAAGATGCAGCCAGTGCCAACACGCAGCGTACCCGCGAGGCGGAAACCGCCCGCTACAACGCTATGGCCGTAGCCTTTGCAGCAAAAGAGGCTGCTGGGATCCAGCGTGGCTGGGACGCCTACGCCGCTCGATATGCCGCCAT
>WOR8_10004556_pt1 | contig 15133 bp, 10 predicted proteins | sample DeeMarSeWOR38_10_FD_19890 | JGI IMG/M metagenome (IMG submission 19890) | reverse complement strand
CGCCTTTCTCAGGGTCTTTTTTAAATTACGAATTTTCCGACGTATCCGCTTTAGCTCATCCGGCTTTTTATCGGCAATAGCTGCATCCCGTTTTTTCTTTAAATCTTTTATCTGAGATTTAATGCTAGATTTATCAACTCCAACAACCTCATGATGAACATGCATGTCGATTTTTAATGCATGACAGATGGCTTCCAGGAGGTGTTCCTTATTCATCTGCGTATATCCCTGAACTTCTTCATGATCCATTTCTTTGGCAATTTCACGCAGTTCATTCACTCTTTTGTGTTTTAATTCATCGAAAGTGTAATCCATAGATCTATCCTTTCCCTCAAATTTGGTAAGTCTATATTTTATTTCGATAAAACTATTCGTATGGCGTAGGGCGTAGGGCGTAGAGCGTAGGGCGTCGCGCCACGCCCTACGCACTACGCTCTACGGTCTGTCAAGCACTGCCATTGTTAATCTGGCAATACAAATCAGGGAATCCCTTTCATTTGTTATCCTAATTTCCCAAATCTGTGTTGAAGCCCCCAGGTGAATCGCCCTGGTTACACCAGTCACCAATCCTGATTTTGCTGATCTAATATGATTTGCATTGATATCCAGTCCCACACATCGTTTTTTTTGTCTGTCAATACAAAGATTGGCAGCGACACTTCCTAATGTCTCAGCGAGGGCGACAGATGCTCCACCGTGCAGCAAGCGATCGGGTTGCTGGGTAAAATAATCCACCGGCATTTTCGCAGATAAATAATCATTGCCAATGTCTGTAAATTTTATACCAAGATGTGATACCATCGTATTTTCTGAAATTTTGTTCAATTCTTCAACTGTCGCTTCTTGCATCCAGATGGGCATTACAAATCTCCACTAGCCTTCATCAGTCAATACCAATGATGAATATATTTATTGTTAACTTAGTGTGAGTCAAGGATAGGCAGAATATCTTCCAGATCTGTTATTTCATACGTGGCCTTTATTTTGGGATCTGATGCCTTCTGTCCGGGATTGTACCAGCAGGTATCAATACCAAAATCGTTTCCGCCTTTGATATCGGAACTGAGGTTATCACCAACCATCAGTACTGCTTCCTTGTCTGATATTTCCATATTTTTTTGTGCGATCTCGAAAATCCTACTGTCTGGCTTGGCAACACCAACCTCATCAGAAATTATAATATCGGAAAAGTGGTGTTTAATTGTCGAGAGGTGAAGTCTAGATCGCTGTACTTCTTTGATACCATTTGTCATTAAGATCATTCCCACTTTTCCGGAGAGTGAATCAAGGACATGTTCTGCTCCGGGTATCAGTTCAGTGCCTGTGGCTAATTCCATGAGATACTGTTTTCCGAATGGATTTGGATCAGCAGTAATCCCAATGGTATCCAGGAATAGTCTAAAGCGGTTTACCTTCAATTCCTCAATAGTAACCTGTTTAAGTTCAAAAGCATCCCACAGCTTTTTATTGCAATGTCGATAGATCGCTAAATAATCAGGATTATACAAATATCCAAAATGCTCAAACGTCTTTCTGATTGCGGTGTTTTCAGCATGATCGTAATCAAAGAGCGTTCCATCCGCATCAAAAATAATCCATTGATATCGCATGTGTGATTTTCGTTTGCCCGTAAGTCTGCTTTTGCTAGTACTAAAAGATATAAAGTAAAAAGGAAAAAGTAAAATGGAAAAAGACTACGGGAATATGGGTATAAAGGTATACGGGCATAGGTGTATAAGAGTAGGATGGAAAAGCGAGGATCTAAAAGGGTATAGGGGTTTAAAGGAATACGGAACTTTAATTAATTAAAATCGAAATTATTTACTCTCATTGAGAATTGTGCGAATCATTTTCTCCAGGTTTTTGATGGTATAGGGCTTTGGCAGAAAATAATTACCTCTCTTGTTTTCCATCCCTCTCATCGCGACCCGGCTGTCTGTAAAACCTGAACAGAGTAAAATTTTAATGTCAGAGCGAATCTCGCGAAGATTATCCGCTAACTCTTCTCCATTCATTTCTGGCATAACAATGTCAGAAATAACCAGGTCAATTTTATCGATGAGAGAATCCCGATTTATCAGATCAAGGGCTTCTTTACCGTTTGGGGCTTCAATTACTCGATAGCCAAAGGTTTTCAGTGCCTGACATGCTAATGTTCTGACATCGGTATCATCTTCAACAAAAAGAATCGTTTCTGATCGTTTCTCAAATTGGATTTGTGTATCGAGTCGTGTCTCGTCTCGCTTTTGAACTTCGGCGACGGGCCAAAAAATCTTGAATGTTGTTCCTTCACCCTTATGACTGTCGATGTATATATAACCTTTATTTTGTTTGACAATTCCATAGACTGTCGCCAATCCTAAGCCGGTTCCTTCTCCCTCTTTTTTTGTAGAAAAGAACGGCTCAAAAATATTCTGTTTGGTTTCTTCAGTCATGCCAATACCTGTATCGGACAGTTCAATTTCAACAAACTTTCCTTCACGACTACCAGGATAGTTAGCAATTAACTCTTTGGTCAATTCAATCCCGCCTGTCCTTATCCGTATTTTTTTGCCGGCAGATTTTTTAAACTGCTTTTTGATGGCATAATTGGCATTGGCTACCAGGTTTACCAGGATTTGTTGAATTTGTACAGGATCCGCCTTTATCAGAGAAAGTCCATTTTTTAATTTAAGGTCAAAGGCAATATCATCGGATATCAAACGATCTAACATTGTGTGCAAATCGGAAATAACTTTATTGATATCAATGATTTTTGGTTCAATCATTTGTCTACGGCTAAATGCCAATAGTTGACGGATAAGTTCTTCTGCCCGCTTAACACCTTTTATAATATTATCAACATCTTTAAAAAATGGATCGGTACTTTTCAAATTCATCATCATTAAATCGGCATAACCCCGGATTGTTGTCAAAATATTATTAAAATCATGGGCTACCCCTCCGGCCAGCATACCAATTGATTCCATTTTTTTTGCCTGAAATAATCGTTGTTCCAACTGTCGCTGGTAGGTCACATCTCGCAAGATTCCCTGGTAAGCAACAATGGCGCCCTTCTCGTCTCTCACCGCTGTTGATGTTTCCGAAACAAATACCTTGTCACCATTTTTGTTTTTAACCACCAATTCGTAGTCCTTCACCCGGCCTTTTCTTTGCATCAGCTTTTTATATTTTATCCGGTCTTCATGATCAGTATAAAATACTTTCTCGATATCAAGATCCAGTATCTCTTTGACTGATGAATATCCGAACATCTTTGCACCGGCAGGATTTATATCGATAAATCGCCCTTCCGGTGTGGAAACAAATACGACATCCTCTATTTCAGAGAATAAGTGGCTATATTTTTCTTCCATGCGTGTGCTACGGGCGATACAATCCCGGCGGTGAATAGCGCTTGTGAATATATTTCCGGCTAAATTCAATAATGTGACGGCTTCTTCTGGAAATAGAGTCTCCCTCCTTACTTGATCTACTCCTATAAAGCCATTTACCGATCCGTTATACGACAATGGATGTGCAATCATAGATACTGTATTTTCGACTTCCAAAATCGCTTTAATGGTACTCGCTTTTGTCGGCAAATCTTTGATTGACTGTATTTTTACGACTTTATCTTCAAGTATAGGTGTCAGAAACCACTTAAAATCTTCGCCGTCGACCTGATCATGTTGGGCGATCTTTTCTTTTATCCCGCTCCGATAAAATTTATGGGTTAATGTTATTCGTTTATTTGAATCTTCCAATAGAAAGATATAACAACGGTCTGAGTTGATAAATTTTGCGATATCACTCAGAGCCTTCTCGATGGCATCATTTATATCCTCTGCATTTATCTCGATAAACTTTTGTGCCATGTTGAGAATAAACGATTGTACTTCGATCAATCTCAAAGATCCATTAATTCTTTTCAATCCCTTTTTCAATTTGCCCTCTATCAGGTTCTTTCTACTTACCAATTACTATATTTTAAACTGTCTCTTAATATCTTTGATACTTGAGTATTTTTTATTAAAGACAGGATAAGAGGATAAACTGGATTGTTAATCCTGTTATCCTGTCTAATATTTTAATCACGTTATTTCTTATAATCTTATTGAATCAAAATCATCTTCCTAATATCTGTAAAATCACCCGCTTTTATTCTATAAAAATAGACGCCCGTTGCAAAGCCTGATGCATTCCATTCGATTTGGTGATAACCCGCTTCTTTTTTCTCTGATACTAATGTCTCCACTTTTTGTCCGAGTACATTAAATATGATAAGTTCCACAAATCCTGTACTCGCCAATTCGTATTTTATAAATGTGGTCGGATTAAACGGATTTGGGAAATTCTGTGCAAGGCTATGAACTGCCGGGACGGATTTGTATTCGTTGTTGATGTCTTCAATAAAATGTGATGTGCCAACAATCAGCTGATACTGAATATTCATTGATGATGTTTTAATAGACTGTTTTCCATAATTCACCTTTGTCTGTTTGGATACGACGGTCCAGTCGAAGGCTTCAGGTAAATTATAGCTCTCAAAATGAATTTGTTTTATCGCACTGAGATTGCTTATCATCTCAATGTTATAAATGTATCCATCTTCACCGGACGGACGAAAATCGGTGGATAGCTTTTTATCTGTCTCGTGGTCAATCAAATAGACAGAAATATAGTCTCCTATGGGCAGCGGTTCAGCATGGTCATATTTATCAATTCCTTTAAGGGCATCATTTATGGCGCCGACGTAGTTGAAATGGTCTTTTTTCCCGCTAACTTCAGCGGATATTTTTATCTGCCAATTACTTTCAATCAACGAATCAACAGATTTAGGTAAATTTTTTCTTAAACCGGCATTAGTGGCTGGAATGGATATAATTGTATCATTGGAAGCATGTACAGCATACCCTTCATAGGGTTCCATAGTGGCTGCAAATGGCCAATCATTTCCATCATAATATCGTAATGCTAAATTTGTGTTCAAATGTATCCAATTGATAGGAAAAGAGAAGGGCGTGGAAATCATATTCCAGCCTTTTTTCAATTCAATCCTATAATCCGAACTTGTTATGACGGACTGACCATCGTGAACATCCAAGTCGACCGGATCTTTTGAAATAAGCCAAATTGCTTTACCTGGTGGTAATGTTTGGTCCATATTGGTTATTTCAGAATATCCGGAACCATCATGGCATTCAAATATCCGGTACTTACTGTTATCATATGGACCCAGATTATCAACAAATAAATCAGTTAAATTCTGCCCTTGCGTAGAGAAGGGGAGTGAGATCATTCTGTATGATTCTCCCGGAATTTGGTATGGAAACCTTAAAAAAGGTATCTGAACGACCAATGCAATTGGTTCCTCCCAACCTTCATCCGGAAACAGGGAGATAGTCTGGCCTTGATGAGCAATTACATAATATTCTACACCCTGTTCTGTAATTATATTGGAATCTATTTCTGCAGACCAGCGTATTGTTCCACTCTGATGTTGAAGGTGAAATGGTGTAAAGTTGCTCTCACCGCCTCTACGAACATATACGATTGCAGAATCGATTGGAATATAAGATTCGATCCGAAAACTGAATATTGCCGGTTTACGGTTCAGGAGCGGATCGGTCGTATTCACAAGATCAGCTGATATTGTTGAAGCACCATTTCCAATTCCTGTCCCCGATAGAAGAACGATCTTGATCGGATTGAAGGGATCATTACTCTTAATCCATAAATTGGCCTGATCCGGCCCATGTTTTGATGGGGCAAATTGGATTATCACCTCTTGCGAATCCTGAGGGGAAATACTGATAAGCGTTGTAATATTTATTATTGAAAATGCATTCGTTGAGGAGCCTGTAATATAGATACTGTCTTTTGGGATATTGAGTATAGCATCACCGAAATTGAATATGTGCAAGGATTGCCTGGCGAAGCTGCTGGTATCGACAAGGTTATATTCCAGGATATCTGTGGAAAGTGCTATCTCTGGCAAATTTCCTGTACTTACTCCCGTACCATATAATATCAGCTGCAGCTCCTGATTTATAGGATCATTGCTTTTTATCATTAAAATTCCCTGGTTAAAACCAGGTTCTTCCGGATTAAAACGAATACTGATCTCCACAGAATCATCAGGATTAATCACGATATCGTCATAAATATCCATGATTGAAAAAACGTTTGTGATTGAACTTGTAATATATATACTATCCCGGGGAATAATAAGATCACTCAATCCTCTGTTAAAGATAAAGAAATTCTTCTGAGAAAATGTGCTCGTGTCAGTCTCCTCAAATTCGAGGGTATCTGTTGATAAGCTGATCTTAGGAAAGAAGACGGGAACTGTACCTGTCCCTGATAATGTAACCGCCAACTCAGGATTTAGAGGATCGTTACTTTTTATCCGCAGTATATTTTGTACCGGACCCGGATCATTAGGTTCGAAGCGGATGAGAATTGCCACAGAATCTTGTGGATTGACTCTCATATCATCAAAAACATTCATGATTGAAAAGACATTATCGGTCGAATTTTCTATGTAAATACTATCCCGCGGGATAATCAGGTCAGCGGTTCCTGTATTATGAATGTAAAGATTCTTTTCCGAAAAGGAGTTCGTATCGACTTCGTCAAACTCAAGAATAGTTGCAGATAGGAAGATGTTAGGTTCAGGAGAAGTGTCGATGCCAATCCCGCTTAGTAGTGCACTTACTTCATTCTGATATGGATCGTCTGAAAAGATTCCGAGATCCGCTGTAAAAGAATCGGGTTCAGTCGGTCTGAAAAGGACCGGTAAAATCAGACTATCTTCCGCATCAATAACCTGCGGAAATACAACTGTCGTGTCTTCAAATGTAAAAACAGAATTCCTGGGGTGAATGACAATGCTATCGACAGTTAGTCCTGAATCAAGGGTATTATAGATAATAAGGTTCTTTACCGAGCTTGAATCGATGGGTACGGAACCAAAATTAAGTGCGTAATCCGATAAATTTAATCCGGGAGCAATACCTTCTCCGCTTAGATCTATCAAAACAGTGCTCTGAAATGGATCATTGGAAAAAAGTGAGATCTGAGCATTGCTTATTCCTCTTTCAATAGGGGCAAAGCGGATAGGAAAGGTGACATTGCTTTCTGTATCTAATAAATAGGGGAATGATATTGTTGTATCAGTCATTTTAAAAACATCATCAGAAGGCGTAATAAGAAGACTGTCAATCTGCAAAATATCGTTTCCCAAATTAAAGACTGTTAAATTTATGGTAGAATCTGCTGTAAGGGGTAAAGCATCAAATTCTATCTTTGAGGATGATAACAGTAAAAGAGGCGCAAGTCCTGTACCAAATAAATCTACCGTTTCTAAAGGTTGATAAGGATCATTTGAATAGATAGATAAGTCTGCTGATACATATCCCCGCTCTAATGGGTTAAACTGAATTGATAAATCGATGCTACTTTGGGGCTCCACAAGAACTGGAAAAGTGAAAGGTCCATCAAGAAAGGTAAAACCCAAATTAGACGGTTCAATCGTTAAATTATCGATCCTAAGTGTATCATTACCATTGTTACTGATATTCAGTAACAAGACAGAATCAGCTAACACGACTACCGAATCAAAATCAAGCGTCTGCTGACCCAATTCCATCACGGGACCGAGACCTGTACCACTCAACGAAACTTTGATTTCGGGATTGTCACGATCATTACTCAAAATAGTAAGTGTATCCTTATAAGAGATGGTTGAATCAGGGGTAAAAGTTACCGTGATAATTTCTGTGGATAAGTCAGGATTGATAATAAATTCGCTTTTATCCAGCATAAAATTTGAAAGTAGCGGTTGGATGGCCTCGATATACAGTGTATCGCCACCTAGATTCATGATAGGTAATTCTAATTGTTGATCCTCAGTTATTTGTACAGGACCAAAATTCAATTCGGTTATCGGTATGTCGATATGAGGTAAGACACCCTCACCCGATATGGGTATTGAAACAGTGCCGTGTGATTGAGTTTGAAATATTAAATTTGATGTGTATCCTCTTTCGTTTTCGGGTGTAAAGGTCACGGCCACTTCATTACTGTCCCTAATTTCTATGGAAAATGAATCTGAATCCGTGGAAAACACACTGTAATCATTACCTTCAAAGAGAATATCAGAAACAGTAATGTTCTGATCACGATAGTTTAAGATATTTAATAAAGTGGTTTTAGAGGAATCCTGTGTAACTCTATTAAAATCATATATTTGTGGTTTTATATACAATGGAGGGTACCAACCAAACGCCTGTGGACCACCATAGGCTCCCATGTCATTGCGGGATGTCCCCAATGAAGGTGGAAAAAACCAGTCTGTATAAGAAAAGTTGGGATCACCGGCATCGATACATGCTGATCGTGGGGATTGCGGGGATAATGTATAAGATCTTCTGTCAAGAAAATCAGGAATGGCATTAATATTTCCTAATCCGGGATATAAAGTTTCTCCCTGAATATCACTGTATGTTACATTCGTATTACCGTCTTGTGAATCAATCTGAACAGTGTTATAATATATAATTGAGTTTCTTACAGTTAAATCTCCCCCCGGACAATCGATTCCTCTGTCCTGGTTATCCGCGATAACCACATTTGTAACATGAATAATATCATTATTGTTCGTCGACAAAATTCCTGAGATTGCATTATCTGAAATGACGGAGTTGACGACCGTCACCTGTGAATCATCTGTTTCGATCCCGTTGTTATTGTTATTTCTGATGATACAGTGTTGAATTTGAAGACTTGTGCCTTTGAGAAAGATACCATTCTCTTTGCTACCAACAATCAGGCAATTGGATATCTGAGGTTGCGCCTGGTCAATATGGATGCCATGTTTGCTGGCACCCTCAATTCGACAATATTTTAAAGAGGAGGAGACAGCAGTGTTTTTAAATTTAATACCTTCCCACCCGTCGCTATTATCCGGGTGAGGCTGAAAATAGATTGAGTCGCTGTAAAATCCTTCTGCCCAGAGTGACCCATCGACTTCAAATTTATGATTTCCATCAAACTGAATACGGACACCAGGTTCAATTGTCAAATCAATAACAGAAATATTATCGGTAATAATAAATAGAGAATCCTCTGCCGTCCAGGTTTCGCCATCAATATCACCACTTTTATATACTTGAGCAAAGAGTGACCCATAAATTAGAATGATACAGAGTGTGATGTGAATAAAATTTCTCATATGATATTCCATTATTATTCAGGAAAATTCGGTGGTTCAGGTAGTGAAGTTTTATTTCCATTTTGATCATCACCATTTCCTGATCCTGATACGACAACGGCAATGATTGCAGCTGCTGCCAGACCACCGGCCCCAATAACCAACCATTTGTTTATACCCGAAGATTCATTTGTCATAGCCACTTGTTTTACTTCTTTTCTCACTTCTTCAACAAGATTCACAAATCTGGGTGTTTCCTGTTCAATCGTAGGTTGATAGGAAGGATCCAGCTTGAGAATGATCCTGATATTGTCTTTTGTCAGACTGGTATCCCCTGTAGCCAGATATGTCCGGGCTAAAATCGTGTATGATCTCACCTGGAGATCCAATGGCAACGATTGGTCCTGGAGGCATAGATTTACAATCATTATTGTCTGTTCAAATTCCCCATCGTAATAGTATTCTTCAGCCTGATCCAGTTTTTCCGAACAATCAGACTGATCTCCTGCTAACAAGACAGTGCTATTTCCGGGAATCAGTGTATAAACCTGAAGATGCAAAATAGCTATAATCAAATAAGATATGAACACTTTAGGTCTCTTCTTCATAGTCAGTTTAGTCATATCAAGCTCTTCTTCTACTTGTTTCTAACATTAATAGAGTACACAGAAAACTAAAAAGTTAGGTGATCGATGCAACAGTATTATTCGGTTTTTTTGAGGATAATTGTATGTTCATTACTTTCATCTTTGTCAACAAAAATTAATTTTTCTTCTTCTGTATTATACCCATCCAGTTTCAAACTAAGTTTATGGTTACCCGGACGAACCTTAATATCAGCCGGGGTTGACTTACCCGTTGTCTCATTATCAATAATAATCTCTGCGTTGAGAGGAAAACCCTTGTCATCAAATGCGGCAATTGAAACAGTAACATTCCGGTTAAAGTTAACAATAATTTCTTCTTCGCTATTGGCTCCCAAACTGATTGTTTTTTCCCAGCGACCAAGAGTTGGATGGGTTACTGTGATTTTATATTCCTTCACAGGTAGCGTTACTTCATATTTTGTGTCCGCAGATTCTTTCTTTATCTCATCATCTATAAAGATTGAACCCCAGGGTCTGACCTGAATAGTTAATTTGCCTTGCTGCTGTACCAGGTCAATGGTTTTTGTTACGGTTTCTCCCTCCTTCACCTCAATTTCTTCAGTGATTGAAGCATATCCGTCTTTTTGCACTTCGAGTTTATGTTTTCCAACCGGGATATTATCAAGTTTTACAGGCGTATTTGAGTCAGTTGTTTTTTTACCATCAATGATGACATTCGCAGAGGGTGGATTTGTAATAATATCCAAACTACCGGTGAGAGGCGATAGATTGACATTCAGGTCTCTGTTCTGTCCGGATTTCAGATTGACCTGATTCTGATTAATCGCATACCCATCCTTTTTAAATGTTAATTGATATTCACCCGGCGGTATATCAGCGATGTTAAGTGGTGTGTTACCCTTAAATTTTCCGTTTATATAAACTTCAGCAGCACCCGGTTCAGAATTAACTTTGATCAGGGCATTTGAAACAGATTTTGCTGGTATACTTCTGGTCGGCGTGGTAACCTTTTCGGAAATACGAACTTCATTTTGTACAATTGACGATTTAAGGAGGAAGGATAGACTAAGGTTGTTTCCTGGTTTTAATACAACAGTTGTATCTATTGGGAAATAATCCGTTTTCGAAATTTTTAGAGAATATCGACCGGGTTTCAAAGACAATTTATTGATCGGAGATTTTCCGATGGAATCATTGTCAATGATGACCTTCGCAGATGAAGGTTGGGTTAAAAGTGTTAACTGCGAAAATCGCACGGTTTCTTTTACAGGCTTCCTTTTGGGTGTTGTAGAGGGATAAAAAAAATACATCAGGATCAGGATCATAGCGATCAGGCTGCTAATAATCCCGATATTTCTGATATATTTTTTACTTTTTATACCAGATTTTGACGACCTAGGACCAGGTAATTTACCAAATTTGAATTCAGATTCAGTATGTCTGACAGGTTCATTTATTTCAACCAGGGTAAAATCAGATTCAATATCCGGGCTTTTTGCTTCAAATTTTCGGACTTCTTCAAGCATTTCGCCTGTTGTCTGATATCGATCTTCCGGATTTTTCTCGATCGATTTCATGACAATCTTTTCAAGTTCAACCGGTATTTTATCATTATATACAGAAGGTTTGACTGTATCTTTGCGTATGATCGATTCACGAATGTCAAAGTCAGATTGAAGATCTTTGAAGGGAACCGTTCCGGTGATCATTTCATAGAATGTCATGCCGATAGAGTAAATATCGCTTCGTTCATCGGTATATTGAAATCCCTTAACGTGCTCCGGTGACATATAGTAAAGGGTGCCTCCACTGGTAACAGTGGCAGTATTTGTCATAATGGTTTGATCTTTAGCCAGTCCAAAATCGGTGATTTTGACATTTCCAGCGGTGGAGATCATGACATTATTCGGTTTGAGATCACGATGAATAATTCCCGCACTGTGGGCATGTCCGATAGCCTTAAGTATTTGTTTTAATATTGCCAGTGCATTTTGAAGGGGAAAGGCACCCTTTTTTCGTATAATATCGAGAAGATTGATGCCATCGACATATTCCATGACGATGAACCATTGATCATTATATTCGCGCAGATCGTATATTCGCACAATATTGGGATCTTCAAATTTTGCCAGGGCTTTTGCCTCAGTCTGAAAACGCTTAATGAAATTTTCATTCATTGCCAGACCGGGGGCAATCATTTTCAAGGCGAATAGTTTGTCCAATTTGACGTGGATTGCCTTAAAAACAACGCCCATGCCACCGAGACCAATATTCTCGATGATTCGGTAGTTATCAACTACTTTTCCAATAAATGATGAGGACATACTATTTAACTTTAACTAATATAAACGAGCACTTCTTTAAATATCGATCCATGTTTCAGGCACATTGTTCGATATCAATTCTTATAATCGTCAGATTGAGATCTAAGTTTATGAAAAACATTGTTTTTGTGGATCGATTTACAAAAATGAGAATTGTTATTAATGTAGGTTTCTCGCACCCCGACATAGATGTATCCATCCAGATAAATGTCAGGCTGAAATCATCCATGATTTCAGCGGTGCAGTGAGATTTAAATTATATTATGTGGATTATTTCGGATGAAAACTTTAATGATCGATTTTATTCGTCATTCATTTCATAAGAAAGGGCGCCGGAAGGGCATTCCTTTACCTGATTAACAATTTGTTCAGTTGTTGCCCCTTCAATATTTACCCAGGGGCGTTTTTGGGGATCGAATACTTCTGGTAATCCATTAAAGCAGATGGTGGAATGGATACATTTTGCCGGTTGCCAGATAACAGTTACTGCACCATTTGAGTATTTTTTTGTAATGTCTTTCATTGTAATTTCTCCAGATTGTTGTGTATATAAAATACGAATGTACTAAATATTATTCCAACCAACTAGCCCCAATCTTTAGATTGGGGAGGGATACAATTTTACACACGGGGCTTTAGCCGGCAATAGATTGGAATCAATTTTGAGGATGAAGCCAGAAATTGAGAATTCTGTTTACCCCTATCTAAAGATAGGGGCTAGTGAGCAAATATATATGGTAGTGAGGTATTTATAATTTGGAATATTGCCCAATTATTTTTATATTTCGTCAAGTAACGAAATGATTGTGATCTTATTCTAATTAGAAAAAAATGAAAAATATCTTAATTCTATGCACCGGTAATTCCTGCCGCAGCCAAATGGCAGAAGGATTTTTAAAATCATTCGACATAGAGCTCGAGGTTTATTCGGCAGGAACAGGACCTTCGGACCGGGTTCACCCAAAGGCAATAGAAGTTATGAAGGAAGTCGGTATTGATTTGAGTGACAACTTTCCAAAAAATGTTGATCAGTTTCTTGACCGCCCTTTCGATTATGTCATTACCGTCTGCGACAATGCCCGTGAAACTTGTCCCATATTTACTGGTATTGTTAACCATAATCTTCATATCGGTTTTGATGACCCGGCAGAAGCCACGGGTACAGAAGAAGAAACGTGATTTTGGTGAATTTTATGTTAACAATTTAAAAAAGGTGTAATTTTAGTTTGGAGCTAGGAATTTGGAATTGGGAATTTTGAATCATCATTGGATCGGGATACGAGATACGAGATTCGAGATAGGAGATACGATTATCTTTAACCGAGTTCCTAATTCCGAATTTCCAATTCCGAAAGCAAAAAAAAGGACAAAATTACTATGTCTGTTATAACGAAAAAATTATCCTTCCTCGATCGTTACCTCACCTTATGGATATTTTTGGCAATGTTTATTGGGGTTTTTGCTGGTTATTTATTTCCAAAAATCGTTGGTTTCTGGAATTATTTTCAGGTTGGAACAACCAATATTCCTATCGCCATAGGCCTGATTCTGATGATGTACCCACCATTGGCGAAGGTTAAATACGAGGAACTGGGAGATGTCTTTAAAAATGTAAAAATTTTAACCTTATCACTTGTCCAAAATTGGATAATTGGTCCCGTATTCATGTTCGTACTTGCGATTATTTTCCTTAGTGACTTGCCTCATTATATGGCAGGATTGATCTTGATAGGTCTTGCACGGTGCATCGCAATGGTGATCGTCTGGAATGAGTTGGCACATGGTGATTCTGAATATGCCGCCGGATTAGTTGCTTTTAATTCAATTTTTCAGGTGCTCTTTTTTTCAGTCTATGCTTATGTATTCCTAACTCTTCTTCCTGGTTGGCTAGGATTACAGACGTTTGCTGTTGATATTACAATCGGACAGATTGCTGAAAGTGTTTTTATTTATCTGGGTATACCATTTCTGGCCGGTCTGATAACGAGAATCGTTTTCTTGAAGCTAAAAGGAAAGGAATGGTATGAAAAAAATTTTATACCCAAAATTAGTCCTATTACCTTAATCGCATTGTTGTTTACAATTATTGTCATGTTCAGCCTTAAGGGTGAGGTAATCGTAAAAATTCCGCTGGATGTGGTCAGAATTGCCATACCTCTTATGATCTACTTTGTGGTTATGTTTTTAGTGTCATTCTTCCTAAGCAGAAAAGTAGGAGCGAACTACGAAAAAACAACCACACTGTCATTTACGGCAGCCAGTAATAATTTTGAACTAGCGATTGCGGTTGCTGTTGCTGTATTCGGGATTAATTCCGGTGAAGCATTTGCAGCAGTTATCGGGCCTCTGGTTGAGGTTCCCGTACTCATTGCTTTGGTTAATGTAGCGTTGTGGTTTAGGGGGAAATACTTTGTCCCGGAGAGTGAGGTGAGTCGTGCACCTGAAATTTCGCGCGAGAAGGTATAGGGGGTATAGGGGTATAGGGGTATAAGGTATATAGGGTTTATAAGGTATATAGAATTCATATGCTCTATGCCGTTAACCTTCTCTTTAAACCTCATACACTATCTATACCTTATGTACCCTATACACCCTATATACCCTATATACCTTATACCCCTATACCCCTATACCCCTATACCCTTATACCTTTAAACCCTCCAGCCCTTACCTCTTCTTATAACTGATGGACATCCCACTCCCACTCTCATCCACTGTCGTTTCTAAGCCCGGTAGGTCTTTGATATAGTCATAGAACTCCGCCGTTCCGCCTCCAAACCATGAACTTTTCTTGACATTATGCGCTGTAAAGCAGCCGCCGACAACGAGTTTTGGATAAGTATCTTTAAAATAGTTTATATACCAGTCTTTATCTGCGTCCGAGAAAATGAAATCAAAAGGTCCCTCTATTTCCTTGACCATTTCATGGGCATCACCCAGACGCGCATCAATATATTTTAACAGACCCGCCTTTTTGAAATTTTCAAGGGCCTGCTGATAACGAT
>WOR8_10006035_pt1 | contig 15144 bp, 13 predicted proteins | sample DeeMarSeWOR38_10_FD_19890 | JGI IMG/M metagenome (IMG submission 19890) | reverse complement strand
GCGGCGAGACCGTCGGCCTTGATGACGATGGGTGCACCCTGCTCGCGGATGTAGGCGAGTGCGGGCTCGAGTTCTGAGAAGTTCTTGTAAGCCCCCGTCGGGATGTGATGGCGTGCAAGGAAGTCCTTGGTGAACGCTTTCGAGCCCTCGAGCTGCGCTGCGGCCGCGCCCGGCCCGAAACAGGGCAGGTCTTCTTCGAAGAAGCGGTCGACGATGCCGGCAACGAGAGGTGCCTCGGGCCCTACGATTGTGAGGTTTACCTTCTCTCTCTTGGCCAGCTCGATCAGGCCGTCGATGTCGTCGGACGAAACCGCGGCATTCCGGACCTTGTTCTCACGCGCCGTGCCCGCGTTGCCCGGTGCGACGATGACTTCGTCGGCGGTCTGGGCGCATTTCCACGCGAGAGCGTGCTCGCGACCGCCGGATCCCACTATTAATACTTTCATGCTGCGAATGACATCCTGCGTTCGTTATTGAGTTGTTTCGGGATGCCTTTCATCGGAAGTAAAGCGCAGCGCAGCGAGCCATGACGATGAAAGGCATCCCGAAACAACGTCAGGTTAGTGCCGGAAGTGCCGCATACCGGTGAAGACCATGGCCAGGCCATGCTCATCTGCAGCCTGGATGACCTCCTCGTCGCGCATCGAGCCGCCGGGCTGGATGATTGCTGCGATGCCGGTCTCGGCAGCGGCGTCGATGCCGTCGCGAAACGGGAAGAAAGCGTCGGAGGCCATTACGGAACCCTCGACCTCCAGCCCTTCGTCGGCGGCCTTGATGGCGGCGATCTTCGTCGAATAAACCCGGCTCATCTGCCCGGCGCCGACACCGATTGTCATGCCGTCCTTACAGAAGATAATTGCGTTTGATTTCACGTATTTCACGACTGTCCAGGCAAACAGCATGTCCCGGATCTGCTCTGGCGTCGGTGCCTTTTTCGTGACGACCTTGAGGTCGCTGGCCGCAATGCTTCCCAGATCGGTGTTCTGCACGAGCAGGCCACCGGATACCTTCTTGAAGTCGAAGCCGGGCGTGGCTGCCGCGGGCCAGTCACCGGTTTCGAGGACACGCACGTTCTTTTTGACACTGCAGGCCTTCGCCGCGGCGGGCTCGATCTTCGGCGCAACTATCACCTCGACGAACTGCCGCTCGACGATCGCTGCAGCCGTCTTCTCGTCCAGCGGCCGGTTGAAGGCGATGATGCCACCGAACGCGGACGTCGGGTCGGTCTTGAACGCTTTTTCGTATGCCGCGAGGATGTCGTCTGCAACGGCGACTCCGCAGGGATTTGCGTGTTTGACGATGACGCAAGCCGGGGCCTCGAACTGCTTCACGCACTCGAGCGCGGCATCGCTGTCGGCGATGTTGTTGTAGGACAGCGCCTTGCCCTGCAGCTGATTCGCGGTTGCGAGCGACCCCGCCGGCGCCTGCTGGTCGATGTAGAACGCTGCCTCCTGGTGCGGGTTTTCGCCGTAACGCATGCGTTCGACGAGGCGGCCGGAGTAGAGCATGCGTTCGCCGAGTGGTTCGTCGCCGAGAGACTTTGACAGGTATTTCGTGATCGCGGTGTCGTAGCTCGCGGTATGCGCGTAAGCCTTTGCGGCCAGGCGACGGCGGTCGTCGAGGGTCAAACCGTCGCCTATCAGTGCTGCGAGCACGGAATCGTAGTCTGCCGGGTCCACGACTACGGCGACGCCATCATGATTCTTCGATGCGGCGCGGATCATGGCCGGCCCGCCGATATCAATATTCTCGATGGCGTCGTCGATCGTGGCGTCTTCACGTGCAATGGTTGCTTCGAAGGGATACAGGTTTACGCACAGCAGGTCGATGGGTTCGATGCCGTGCTCCTCCATGACGCCTTCATCGGTGCCGCGGCGGCCCAGGAGTCCGCCGTGGATCTTCGGGTGCAGCGTCTTGACGCGGCCATCCATGATTTCGGGGAAGCCGGTCTTGTCGGAAACCTCGATGGCATCGATGCCGGCTTCGCGAAGCTGTTTCGCCGTGCCGCCCGTCGACAGGATCTCGGCACCGAGGTCGGCAAGGCCCTTGACGAAGGGGATCAGGTCGCTCTTGTCAGAGACGCTGACGAGCGCGCGTCGCACTTTGAACATTTAGTGAATCAGCGAGTAGGTTCTGAGTTTTTTCCGCAAGGTTCCCCGGTTTATGCCGAGAATACCTGCAGCCTGGCTCTGATTGCCGTCCGTATAGTCCATGACGGCCTTGAACAGCGGGCGCTCGACTTCGCCGAGCACGAGGTCGTAAAGATCCCCCGGACGATCCCCGTTAAGGCTCGCAAAGTAGCTTTTCAGTGCGTCCTCGGTGTGCTTACAGAGTGGTTTTTTGCTTTTCGATGCTATGAGTTCTTGATGTTTTTTCGGCTTCTTGCTGGCCACGTTGTTCAATCCCGGTACGCCGGCTCGCCGCTCGTCGAGCCATTCTCCCCAAGCTTCCGGGCAATTACGCTGCCAGAGATAGCCCCCCGTCGTCGCGGTCGAAGTACTCTGGTCAGGTGCTTTCGAGCCACCCGAACGCCTCTCTTTTCCCCGTAAAAACGGTGCAAATCGCTCAGGTGGCCGAGCATGATAGCACGCAATTCAGTTTTATCCAGCGGCACCTTTTGCGTGCCGTTTTCGAGATAAAAATTGAGTTCGCGGAAGATCCACGGGCGTCCCTGTGCACCCCTGCCGATCATCAAGCCGTCAGCATTAGTTAGGCGCAGAACTTCAAGCGACTTCTCCGGAGTGGTCAGGTCGCCGTTGGCGATAACCGGTATTGAAACCCCTTGCTTGATGCGCGCAATCGTTTCGTACTCGGCCTCTCCCTGGTAACGACATGCGCGCGTTCGGCCGTGAACGGCCAGCGACTGGACGCCACTGTCCTCGGCAATACGAGCGATTCGTGGGCCATTACGGTGGTCGGGATCCCAGCCCGTACGCATCTTCAGGGTCACAGGTACGTCAACTGCCGCGACGACCGCATCGAGAATGCGGGCGACGAGCGCCTCGTCTTTCATCAGGGCGGAACCCGCCAGCTTCCTGCAAACCTTCTTTGCCGGGCAACCCATGTTTATATCGACGATCTGCGCGCCCCGGTCGACGCAGGCGCGCGCGGCCATTGCCAGTTGCTCGGGTTCCGACCCGGCGATCTGAACTGCGACGGGTTGGGCGTCGAGATCGAGGTCGAGACGATGCCGCGACTTGGGGGTTTGCCACAGGCGTGTATCCGCCGTGGTCATCTCCGACGTCGTCATGCCCGCGCCGAAGTACCGGCAGAGCTTGCGAAACGGCTTGTCCGTCACGCCGGCCATGGGCGCCAGCACGAACGGACTATCGAGTTCGTAGGGGCCGATCTTCAGGCTATTTGAAGTCATCGATGGCACACCGGAGGCGGCCGCCGGGCTGCCGGTAGCAGACGTTCAGCTTGAAGCCGGTCGCATTCGCGTCGGGCGCTTCGATCGATATGAGAGCGCTGAAGGTCTCGCCCGGGGCCACCGGCATCCGGGTGTCGAGGTTTTCGGCCAGGTAGTCGCCAGGCTCGAGCACCTTGCTGCCTATGATGTCTTCGAAGCGGTCGGTCAGCGACACGTTGATCAGGGGATACGGCAGCGCCTCGGCGGAGTTGTTGCCGATCCGCGAGTAAATCGTCAGCAGCTCGTCGCTCTCGTCAGTGCTGCCCTTTGTCGCCTCGAAGCGCCAGCCGCCGACGTCCCACGCGGGGGTAACGGGCTTTCCGAGCATGCGGTAAACCGAGCCCACGCTGTTGTAGAACGCGGGGTGAACGGCGAGCGATTCCCGCGACTGGTGCACGTACTGAGCGGCAAGCAGCAGAGCGAGGGCCACAATTCCTGCAACCATGCGATAGTCGACGGGCTCTCTCGCCCCCGATTTCTCGACTTTCTCGCTCTTGCCAGTGTCCGGTTCCGACGCTTCTTGCTCGTCCGCTTCGGCGGCCTGCTGCCGTTCCGCTTCCAGCCGTTCTTCCTCGAATGCGTCGCGGACAGACTCGCCCTCCATGATGATCGTCTCGACCAGCGGGCCCTCTTCGTCGGCACCTGCCGCGGGCGCCTCCGCTTCCTCTTCATCCCGGACTTCAGATGGCTCGCCAGGCTCCGAACGCTGTTTCTGAATGATCGTCGAGGTGAACCCGTCCTCGTCTTCAACCGCAATGGCGAGCAGGTCCTGGTCGATCATCATGTTGATCGTCTGCTCTTCCTCGGTCATCGGCGGCACTACATGTTCGGGCTTGTCGTCTTCCGCCTCGTGTTCTTCCTCCAGGCCCAGCTCGGCGGCCAGCTTCGCGTCTTCCTCGCTGCTAGCCACAAGCTCTCTGTCCCGGGCCTCCATGAGGTCATCCAGCTCTTCGACCTCGAGGTCGAAGTCGCCAAATTCGTCCTCTTCTTCGCCGTCGTCCACATCCTCTTCGCTACTGGCGATGGCTTCAGCCGGCTCGTCGTGGTCTTCGTCCTCGCGGATTCCTGCCTCCGTCTCGAATGCGGCCGCAATGAGATCGTCATCGATGGTCGACTCCTCGACAGGCTCTTCTTCGGCCTCTCCTTCGGGCTCTTCCGCCTGTGCGTAGACGCCGCTCAGGTCTATGCCCATGGCCTCCGCCTGGGTCGCAAATTGCGTGTCGACATCGGGAAGCGGTTCATCGTCGGCGCCGGCAGCCACGGTCGTCCCGGTCCCGGCGAGATCGTCGTCGCCCGTTGTGCCCGCCTCATCGACTTCGCCGAGCAGGTCTTCCCAGTCTTCGGGCTCACCGAAAGCCAGGTCGACCTGGGCGGTGTCGAGTTCTATCGATTCCTCGCGGACCTCGACGGGCTGTTCGGGGTCGGGCTGCGCGGGTTCGCTGTCGAAGTCGAAATCTTCGGGGAGCGGCGTGTCGTCGTCGAACCGCATCTCCTCGGTGCCGGCGGTTGCTACGGCCGGCTCGAAGATCTCCGGAACATCGACATCGCCCGGTTCGTCCGAGAGCTGTTCATCGACCGGCGTCGGCGATTCATCGATGAACCAGCGCATCGAGCCGGTGTCGTCTGTCAATTCTTCGTCGTCGTCTTCGATTTCCCGGATGGCCGAGTCATCCCCGGCTCGTTCCTCGTCGAGGACCCGCCATTCGATACCCGTATCCTCGATTCGGATGTCCGAGCCGGCGAGTTCGTCGAGGGTCTTCAGCAGTGCGGCACTGCGCTCGGCAGAGATCGTCTCCGGCGGCTCGTCCGCCTCGAGCTGGGGAGGCTCAGGCGCCGCGTCCGCCGGTCCTTCCTCCGGGGGCGGCGGCGCGGGTGCGATCGGCTTTTGTTCGGACAGGAAATCGAGCGCATTGAATGCATTGCTGCAGCCGCCACACCGCACCTTGCCCGCGGCCTGCTTGAGCACATCGGCGGTTACGCGAAACGCGGTGCCACATTCGGGACACTGTGTGTACATCTCTAGCTGTGCCTTTTCCTGCCTGTCAGTCGCGTCCAGGTCTGCCCGTCCTGCTCGCGGAATTCCGGCTCGTCGAAGTCCACCCAAGGCGCATAGGCTTCAATCACTCCTGCGGCCTGTTCCGATAGTATGCCCGACAATGCCAGCTGGCCGCCGGGTTTGACACGCTCCGAGATGGATGCGGCCAGTTCGACGAGAGGGCCGGCCAGTATATTCGCGACGACCACGTCGAACTCTCCGTCGATGTCGTCCGCTGACGCGCTGACCATCAGCCTGTCCTGTACGTCATTTTGCGCCGCATTCTCGCGGGTAGCTGTGACCGCCTGCACATCGATGTCCATCGCGTGCGCCTGCTTGCAGCCCAGTTTCAGCGCCGCAATGGCCAGCACTCCGGAGCCGCAGCCGTAATCCAGCATCGTGCGGCCCTGCAGGTCGATGGCATCCAGCCATTCGAGGCACATGGCCGTCGTCGCATGCGTGCCGGTGCCGAAGGCGAGGCCTGGATCCAGCCTGACGATTATCGTGTCCGACTGGTCCGGTTCGCTGCCCGCCGGGCAGACCCAGAGGCGCTTGCCGAACTGCATCGGGCCGAAGTCCCTGAGCCACTCGCGTTCCCAGTCGCGATCCGCGAGGCTCTCCAGGCTGTGGTCCGGAAGTTGCTCCAGAGCGAGCGAGGCACGCAGGTCCTCGAGGAGTCCGGCCATGTCGACGCCGGAGTCGAACAGGCCGGTGACGCGGGTGTTGTTCCAGAGCGGTGTTTCGCCGGGTCGCGGTTCGAGGACCGGTGCGTCACCCGCGTCGCTGAATGTGACCGACTGCGCCCCATGGCGGACGAGGATCTCCTCGACGCTCGATGGGTCCAGCGTTTCCAGGTTCATCACGAACTGCTGCCACTCCATCCTGACGGGCCATTCCTACTTGAGTCCCAGTCTCTTCTCGAGATAGTGAATATCGGTGCCTCCGTTCTGGAATGCCGCGTGCTGGAAGATCTCCTGGTGCAGCGGCACGTTGGTCTTGATGCCCTCGATGACAATCTCGGTCAGCGCGTTGCGAATGCGGGCAAACGCCGCGTCGCGATCATGGCCGTGCGCGATCAGCTTGCCGATCATCGAGTCATAGAACGGCGGTACCTTGTAGCCGCTGTAGACATGGCTGTCGATGCGAACGCCGGGGCCACCCGGGGCGTGCCAGAGCGTGACGAGCCCGGGGGACGGCATGAAAGTCTTCGGGTCCTCGGCGTTGATGCGGCATTCGATCGCATGGCCCTGGATCCTGACGTCTTCCTGCCTGACATCGAGCTTCTCGCCGCTGGCGATGCGCAGCTGTTCGCGCACGATATCGATGCCGGTGATCATTTCGGTCACCGGGTGTTCTACCTGCAGGCGCGTGTTCATCTCGATGAAATAGAACTCGCCGTCCTGGTACAGGAATTCGAAGGTCCCTGCGCTGCGATAGCCGATCTCCAGGCAGGCGTTGACGCAGCGCGCACCGATCGCCTGCCGTTGCTCCTCGGTGATACCCGGAGCCGGGGCTTCCTCGATGACTTTCTGGTGGCGGCGCTGCATCGAGCAGTCGCGCTCGCCGAGGTGAATGGCGTTGCCCTGGCCGTCCGCGAGGACCTGGAACTCCACGTGCCGCGGATGATCGAGGAACTTCTCCATGTACACCACGTCGTTGTCGAACGCGGCCCGTGCCTCGGCCTTGGTGACCGTGATGGCGGAAATGAGGGATGCCTCCGAGTGAACGACGCGCATGCCACGACCGCCACCCCCGCCCGACGCCTTGATGATGATCGGGTAACCAATGTCCCGCGCGAGGCGGAGGTTTTCGTCGTTGTCGTCGCCGAGTGGACCGTCGGAACCCGGTACGCACGGGACACCGGCGTCCTTCATCGCCTTGATGGCCGAGACCTTGTCGCCCATGAGCCGGATAGCGTCCGAGGGCGGTCCGATGAAGACGAATCCGGACGATTCGCAGCGCTCTGCAAAATCGGCGTTCTCCGACAGGAAGCCGTAACCGGGATGGATGCCAACGGCATCAGTCACTTCGGCGGCGCTGATAATCGCCGGCATGTTCAGGTAGCTGTCCACAGACGGTGGTGGACCGATGCAGACCGTCTCGTCAGCCAGCAACACGTGCTTGAGGTTGTTGTCGGCACTCGAGTGCACGGCGACGGTCTTGATATCGAGTTCCCGGCAGGCCCGCAGGATACGCAGCGCAATCTCGCCGCGATTGGCTATGACGATTTTATCCAGCATAAGGTTGCTGCCCGCTAGTCAGAAGCACGCTGGTCGATGACGAACAGTGTCTGGCCGTACTCGACGGGCTCGCCATTCTGTACGCGTATCGATTTGATCACGCCGGAAACGTCGGCTTCGATCTGGTTCATCATCTTCATGGCCTCGATGATGCATAGCGTGTCGCCCTCGTTGATGCGATCGCCGACCTGGACATAGGGCGCGGCGCCCGGCGAGGACGATGAATAGAAAGTGCCAACCATTGGCGCTGCCACGAGATAGCCATCTTCATCGGCCGGTACGGCAACGGGCTCCGCTGCCTGCGCGGGTGCCGCTGCGGCCGGCGGCGCCTGTGGCGTCACTGCAGCCGCCACCGGTGCTGGCGCCGCCACAACGGGTGCGCCTGTCGGATAGCGGCTGATTCGAACCGCTTCCTCGCCTTCCGTGATCTCGATTTCTGCGATGCCCGATTCGTCCAGTAGCTCGATCAGTTTCTTTACTTTTCTGATGTCCATTATTTTCCCTCACCTTTTGCCACATGGTGTCCGGCGGCATGCACGGCAAGCTCGTATCCGTAGGCCCCGAAGCCGAACAGGCAAGCGGTTGCGATGTCACTGAAATAACTGTTGTGGCGAAATTCCTCACGCGCAAACGTGTTGCTGAGATGTACTTCGATGAACGGGATGTCGACCGCCAGCAGTGCATCGCGCAAGGCGACGCTGGTGTGCGTGAAAGCGCCGGGATTGATGATGATGAAGTCGACGCCGTCGGCTTTGGCCTTCTGCACGCGGTCGATCAGTTCGTGCTCCGCGTTACTCTGGTAGCTGGCAATGCTATGGCCGAGTTCGGCAGCGACCGCCGAGCAGCGTGCCTCGATGTCGGCGAGCGTCGTCGCGCCATAGACATCGGGTTCGCGTGAACCCAGGAGGTTCAGGTTCGGGCCGTTAATAAGGAGAAAAGTCGACATCCGCCGCCAGTTCCTGCGAGATCACCGAAGATGGCGGCAATTCTACCGACTTTTCCCGAATTTGAAACCAAAATCGCCGACTCGCAGGCCGGCGGGGCGTTCCTCTCTGTCATGGCTCGCCGCGCTGCGCACGGCTGCGCTTTACTTCCGTCGAGGAACACCCCGGCCGGCCCGCGCAGCCGCGATCGCGTTGCAGTGATCTGTAATGCCGGCAATCCGGGCGTTTTTCGACCGAAGTAAAGCGGACCGAAGGGAGCCATGAGGGAGAGAAATGACCGGATTGCCGGCCCCGCACACCGAATCCGGGAACGCGATCGCGCTGCGGCAAATGTCGACTAGAGGTTCAGGGCGTTGCGAGCGGTGTCGGTGTCGATCTCGCCGGCATCGAGGCGGGCGAGGACACTACTGATCTTGTCGAGGTCCGGCCTGTGCAGCTCGCCGAAGTGTGCGTTCAGGAACTCGCCGTCGGCGGTGACAATCATCGTGAATGGCATGGCGTGAAACTGCAGCCCCGATTGTTCGGCGACCGCCATCGCGTCCATCTCGCCCACGAGGATCGGGTAATTGAATTCTGCGGCTTCGGCGTACTGCTCGACATCTTCCATGACGTCGACGGCGATGCCGATGACCAGGATGCCGTCGTCACCTTGCTCCGCCTGGAATTCCTTCAGCAGCGGTATCTCGCGACGGCAGGGTGCGCACCAGGTCGCCCAGAAGTTGAGCAGCCGGTGGCGGCCGTCGAACTCGTCGAAGTCATGCATTTCACCGTCGAGACCCATAAGCTCGAATGACGGGTGCGAATTGGCTTCCAGGGCGGGCGCCTCGAGCGTCTCCACCCGCGGTGCGCCTTGGGCAACCGGTTCCGTCTTGACTGCGGCGATGCGGCCCGCCATGAACAGTGCGCCCGCCATCAGGCTCAACAATGCGACGCTGAATATCAGAAGCGTTCTGGACAAAGTGCTATTCCCTGTCTGTAGGAGCGCGCCTGGGCACGCGAATATCGCTCACGCCGGTCGCGCTTCGAGAAGCGCTCCTGCGGTCTCGTTTGTTAATCCGTGCTGGCGGTTACCGGCGAAACGGCAAATGCTTTTTGCACGTGGTCGGCGAAGGCCGCTGCCTTCATGTAACCCACGACTTCGTAGCCGTGGCGCTGCTGGCCGTCCGTACCGAAGAATATGATCGTCGGTGGTCCGAACACGCCGAAACGATCGAGCAAGGCCTTGTCCTCGGCATCGTTCGCAGTGACGTCTGCCTGCAGCCACACCGTATTTGCAAGGGCTGCCTGTACGCCGGAGTCGGTGAAGGTCCATGCTTCCATTTCCTTGCACGACACGCACCAGTCCGCGTAGAAGTCGAGCATCACGGTCTTGCCCTGTTTCGATGCGGCGTCGATCTCGCGATCGAGATCCGTCACCGTCTTGATGCGTTGGAAAGGCAGTTCGTCGTGGCTGGCGACAGCTTCCCCGGCGGCACCGCCGAAGCTTGCGGTTGCGAGCGGCCGCAGCGGGTTGTCGCCACCGGTTGCCGCGCCGATCACGAGCAGGATGCCATAAATGATCGCGAGCCCGCCGAAGCCCTTGCCAAGCTTCTGCGGTACCGTCGATTCCGTTGTCAGGGTGGTGAGCCCGCCCATGAACACGCCCACCATGAACACCAGCACGGCCCACATCACCATGATCAGCGTCCCCGGCAGGAAGCGCGACAGCATCCAGATTGCGAGGCCGAGCATCATGAAGCCGAACGCACCCTTGACGGCGACCATCCACGGTCCCGCCTTCGGCAGGAATTTGCCCTGCGCCGCGCCGACGAGCAGCAGTGGTGCGCCCATGCCGAGGCTCATCGCGAACAGGGCGAGTCCGCCGCGGAAGTAGTCACCCGACTGAGACATGACGGCCAGAGCCGCGACGAGCGCCGGGGCGACGCAGGCCGTCACGATTAGCGACGACAACGCGCCCATGACAAACGCGCCGATGACCGTGCCGCTTTTCTGGTCGTTGCTGATGGCTGACAGCCTGCTCTGCACCGAACTCGGCATCTGCAGGTCGAAAGCACCGAACATTGCGATCGCAAGCACGACGAACAGTATCGCGAACAGGCTCAGGACCCACGGCTGGTTGAACGCTGCCTGGACCTGTGCGCCCGCCGCAACGGCGACGACTCCGGCGGCGGTGTAGACGATCGCCATGCCCATGACGTAACTGAACGCGAGGCCGAAGCCGCGAGCCGGCGTGACGTCATCGCCTTCGCCGGCAATGATCGCGGTCAGGATCGGGATCATCGGCAGCACGCAGGGCGTGAACGCGAGCAACAGGCCGAAACCGAACATCGCGGTAACCACGAACCAGATGGGCGAGCCGCTGATAATCTGCGCGATGCGGCTTTGCTCGGACACCGGCACTGAAGCAGCCCCGCCCGATGCTGCTGCGATGGCGCTTAGATCGCTGACCACCTCGGCCGCAGGCAGTTTCACCTTCATTACCTGCGTTTGAGGCAGGTAGCACAGGCCGCCGTCGGCGCAACCCTGGTAGCCGACCTCGAGTTCCAGGTCCATGGCTTCCGGTGTGGCGCGCGCAATTGCCAGCCGCCCGATGACCTCGTTGTAGTAAACCTCGGATTCGCCGAAGAACTCGTCGTACTTCAACTTGCCCTTCGGCAGGTCGAGTTGCCCGGCCTGTGCATCTGGGCTCAGTGACTTCGCAGTAATGCGGTGCTTGTAGACGTAAAAGCCGGGCTCGATACGTATGCCGATCTCGACCGTGTTGCCGTCAACGGGAAACACATCGGGGAAGAACACTTCCTCGGGCGGCGGGAATTCGCTGCCGCCGCCGGCCGCGAGGCCACCGAGGTCGATCTTGCCACTGTCCGCGGCGGGCTCGCTGAGCTGGACCGTCTCGATCCAGGTCTGCGGCATGTAGCAAAAGCCGTCGTCGGTGCAGCCGCGGCTGTTGATCGTTAGCAGCACGGATTCCGGTCGGTCACCGCTAACCGTGTAGGGGATGCGGACGAAGAAGTTGCCGCGGTAAATGACCTGTTCGCCGAGGAATTCGTCGTTGTAGACCTTGCCTTCCGGTAGTTCGGGCTCGCCCAGCACGATGGCCGGGTCGGCAGACTCGAAGCCGAACGCGCTCTGGTACATGTAGAAGCCGTCGTCGATTGCCCAGTCGATTTCGATGGCGTCGCCCGCATCGAAGACCACGTAGCGGAACACCTCCTCCGGCCGGGGAGGCTGGTCGTCGGCCGCGAAAGCAGGCAACGACGCGGCGAGGGTCGCAGCGAGCAGCAGGCGGGCAATCAGGGCAATCGTCTTCATAGTCCAGTAGCCAGGAGCGGGTAGCGCTCCGAAATAGACCCCGGCAGGGTGCAAAATGTTTCCAAAACTGCCCTCGGGCGCGACGCAGGATACCGGTGGGCGGGGGCTTTGTCATGGATGCCCGTCGCGTTTTTGGCCGCCAGGTGGCCAGACGACGCTTGAAATTTGGATCGCCATCCCTATCATTAGCACTCCTTACGGCCGAGTGCTAACAGCGCGGCCCGGAAGACCGGGAAAAGTCGGTTATAAATCAATAGTTTATAGGAGAATGAAACCATGAAGATTCGTCCGCTTCATGATCGGGTCATCGTAAAGCGCATGGAAGAAGAGCGCACGTCGCCAGGCGGCATTGTCATTCCTGACGCCGCGACGGAAAAACCGATCAAGGGTGAAGTCATTGCCGCAGGTAACGGCAAAATCCTCGAAAACGGCGACATTCGGGCCCTCGACGTCAAGGTTGGCGACAAGGTTCTGTTCGGCAAGTACTCCGGCACCGAAGTCAAGGTCGACGGCGAAGAACTGCTCGTGATGAAGGAAGACGACATCATGGCAGTGATCGAGTCCTGAGACCCCGTTATCCCATCCAGTAATTGAACCCCGGCGGCAGGAGCCGCCGCAGATATCAGAGGAAAATTAAATGGCTGCTAAAGAAGTACGTTTTGGCGACGACGCGCGGCACAAAATGTTTGCCGGCGTTAACGTCCTCGCCAACGCAGTAAAGGTGACGCTGGGCCCCAAGGGCCGTAACGCGGTGCTCGACAAGAGCTTCGGCGCGCCGACGGTCACGAAGGACGGCGTATCGGTTGCGAAGGAAATCGAACTTGATGACAAGTTCGAGAACATGGGCGCCCAGATGGTCAAGGAAGTTGCTTCCCAGACCTCGGACGAGGCGGGCGACGGCACCACGACCGCAACGGTCCTGGCCCAGGCGATCCTGCGCGAAGGCCTGAAGTCGGTTGCGGCCGGCATGAACCCGATGGACCTGAAGCGCGGAATCGACAAGGCCTGCACCGCAATCGTCGAAGAGCTCAAAAAGCTGTCGGAGCCCTGTGAAGACAGCAAGGCGATCGCCCAGGTCGGCAGCATCTCGGCCAACTCGGATGTCGAGATCGGTGAGATCATCTCCGAAGCGATGGAGAAGGTCGGCAAGGAAGGCGTCATCACGGTCGAGGAAGGCCAGGGCCTGGCCAACGAACTCGACGTCGTCGAGGGCATGCAGTTCGATCGTGGCTACCTGTCGCCGTATTTCATCAACGAGGCGACGAGCCAGCAGGTCGAGCACGACAATCCGCTGATCCTCCTGCACGACAAGAAGATCTCGAACATTCGTGACCTTCTGCCGATCCTCGAAGGCGTGGCGAAAGCCGGTCGTCCGCTCGTCATCGTTGCCGAAGACGTGGAAGGCGAAGCGCTCGCAACGCTCGTGGTCAACAACATCCGCGGCATCGTCAAGGTTGCTGCTGTCAAGGCTCCGGGCTTCGGCGATCGCCGCAAGGCCATGCTGCAGGACATCGCGATCCTGACCGGCGGCCAGGTGATCTCGGAAGAGGTCGGCCTGTCGCTCGAGAAGGCGACGCTCGACGACCTCGGTGAGGCCAAGAAGATCCAGATCTCGAAAGAGAACACGACGATCATCGACGGTGCAGGCCGTGCCGAGGACATCCACGGTCGCGTCGACCAGATCAACCGCGAAATCGAGGAGTCGACCTCGGACTACGACCGCGAGAAGCTGCAGGAACGCGTCGCCAAGCTCGCCGGCGGTGTTGCCGTGATCAAGGTTGGTGCTGCCACCGAAGTCGAGATGAAAGAGAAGAAGGCTCGCGTCGAAGACGCGCTGCACGCAACTCGCGCCGCCGTCGAGGAAGGCGTCGTGCCGGGTGGTGGTGTCGCGCTCATTCGTGCGGTTAACGCCATCGGCAAGCTCAAAGGCGACAACCACGACCAGGATGTGGGCATCAATATCCTGAAGCGTGCTGTCGAGGAGCCCCTGCGGCAGATCGTTCGCAACGCTGGTGGCGACGCAAGCGTCGTCTTGAATGCCGTTGCGGAAGGCAAGGGCAACTACGGCTACAACGCGGCAACCGACGAGTTCGTCGACATGATCGAGGCCGGTATTCTCGATCCGACGAAGGTGACGCGTCACGCGCTTCGATCCGACGAAGGTGACGCGTCACGCGCTGCAGAATGCGGCTTCCGTGTCCGGCCTGCTCCTGACGACCGAGGCAATGGTTGCTGAACTGCCGAAGGATGAAGGCCCCGCAATGCCTGACATGGGCGGCATGGGCGGAATGGGCGGAATGGGCGGCATGATGTAAGCCACCCCGCTCGCAAGACAAGAAAGCCCGGCTCCGGCCGGGCTTTTTTTTGCCTGCTTGTCGTGGGGAGACGGATCTGGGGTCGGACCGCCCCAAACGCTTGAATTTGAATATTTTCACAAGCGTAAGAGCTCGAAATCGACGCTTAAAACGTCGATTTCGATGTCAAAATCAGCCTCGTTCGCAGCACCCGATCCGCGGAAACAGATACATAGACCTGCCTACTGGACGATCCGACAAGATCGCCATTTTGGGGTATGAAATAACGCCATTAAGCGTCTGGGTAATCCTATATCCTTACCTAATTCTTTTTATTTCAGATGCTTATATTGGTCCGACCCCCGCTGCGCCGTTTCTCGTTAAGGGTCTGTCGATGCTCAGGCCTGGCGCAACGCCTCGACGCGCTCGGGGATCGGCGGATGGCTCATGAAGAGCTTCATCATCGCGCTCTTACCGCCCGAGATTCCAAGAGCCCGCATTTCCTGCGGCAGCTGCGACGGCACGTTTGACTCCAGCCGCTGCAGGGCGCGAATCATCGGCTCGCGGCCGTTGAGTTGCGCGGACTGGCCAGGATGCCGAGCACCAGCTGGGAAACGATCACGGCACCGAAGTAGCCCAGGCCGTAGCCGGATTCATTACGCAGGATGACCCGATCGACGAAGTGCCCGACGATCCGCGAAAGGAATATGACGAACGTGTTAACGACGCCCTGCACGAGTGTCAGCGTCACCATGTCACCATTCGCGACGTGGGATATCTCATGCGCGAGGACGGCTTCGACCTCTTCCTTCGGCATGCCACGCAACAGTCCGGTGCTGACCGCCACAAGCGCCGAGTTGCGGCGTGCGCCGGTTGCGAACGCATTCATGTCGGGCGCATCGTAAACGGC
>WOR8_10004435_pt1 | contig 15150 bp, 11 predicted proteins | sample DeeMarSeWOR38_10_FD_19890 | JGI IMG/M metagenome (IMG submission 19890) | reverse complement strand
GGGATGGTGATTGAGGACAGCTTATTTCGAGCTGCAGTTTTGTCATAATAGTCTGCTGCATTTCGATACCCACCGTCTGGAGCGGTATAGACTTCGTCAAATTCCCACATGGTCCGTATGCTGGAGAGGCGCGATAGGTCCCATTGCCCAGGATACAGTTGAGCTTTTTTGTGTAATTTGGCTTTTAAACTTTTTAAAAAATATTGATGATAGATCCAATTGGATGGACGTTGCAGGGCACAGACGCAGGCGGCGGGCTGAATGTTCGGGCACACGGCTGCGACCCCACGAAGCGAGGGGAGGGATGAGCCCAGCTCTCCTGCTAATTTGAGAGTGAGATTGCCTCCCATGGAATAGCCGACGAGCCATACCTCGTGGCATCCGTCCTGTTCGGTGATTTCTCGAATGATGCTGTGGTAATCCTGACTGAGACCATTGTGATAGAGGGTGGGCGTGAGATGTTCCGATCCTCCACAGTTTCGTTGATTGATGCGAATGCTATTCCACCCCGCTTGCCAGGCTTTCTGCGCGAGCCCCCGCATGTAGTGAGATTCTATGCATCCCTCGAGCCCATGGACGATCAACACGGTCGGGTGTTTGGCGGGAGAGGGTTGCCAATGGCATTTTGTGAGGAGGCCGATCTCCGGAGTGATCTGAAAAATTCGATCTTGGGCAAGCATCCCGGGCGGAAAGCTGCCGCGAGGCCACCATCGCGGGATAAGGGTCATGCGGTGAGGGCCTTGAAGCCAAGGGTGTGGAATGAACGGTGGAACAGTCATAGGGCAATGTCAAGCATGGGCGAGGGGGATCGGGCGAATGATGGTGGCTCTTTTTTCTATTATGGGGGATACCAAAAGTCCTGGGTGCGGGACAAGGGAGGTTAACTTGTTTTGCGAAAGCCGTTCAATCAGAAGAGTGTCGAATGCTTTGTCATGAAAGCATTGATTTGTCAAAGCTTAGATATGATCTCTCCTCCAGTGTCTGATGAATGATGAAGTGTTGCGTTTTGAAAGGGCAAGTCCTCCCTTTGTCTTTTCCGCACAAACCGGATCTCACTTCCTCGTCAATCCCGAGATTGGTTCACGGGAATCGATCTGGGATTCGCTTCGGATGGATCCCCGCTACCAACCGGCGGGGATGACATGGCCACAGAGAGATTGCCACTGACAACCGAGGGCATGACGGCAGCTGTTTTTTCGGCTTAGACCCCATTCTCAATTGTATCTGAATGTATTCGTCAACTGAGTCCCAGGTGTTTATAGCGCATTTGACAGGGTACTAGAATTTCCGGTAGATCACCTCAGGTTTTCCCCCGTGGATTGTTTGTCCCTTTTACCAGGAAAATATCCTTGACGGTTGCAAGAGGGCGGGTAGGGTATCGATGAAAAAAACGAATTCACCAAGGTCTTCAGGTAGTCGGGAAACGTTTCTGATTTTCATGGTCGTGGTTTGTGGCATTATGGCTACGCTTTCAGTCAATCTGCTCAACCAACCCGCTTCGGCCCCTGGCGAAGCCAAAAAGGATACCGTCCCGGAAAAAGCTTCATCGGTGGCGCTCATTGACGTGCCGTTGGCCACCGGCACCGAGCCGCTGGATAAGCTGTTTGTTCAATCCGGATGTGCGGTCTGTCATACCATCCCTGGTATTGCCCCTGCTCAAGGACGAGAAGGGCCCCCGTTAGTATTAGGCACCAATGGACCGCTTCGATTGGCAGACCCTCAATACCAAGGGACGGCTACGACGGTTCGTGAATATATCCAGGAGTCGATTTTGAATCCGGGGGTGTATGTCGTGCCCGGTTACTCTGATCGGGTCATGCCCCGGTGGTATGGAAAGCGGCTCAATGCGTTGGCTTTGGATCGCATTGCCGCGTATTTGGAAGATGTGAAAAAGTAAGCGCCAGGCGACCCTCTCCAACGTCTCTTCACCTGCCTGACTGTTGCCCTGTTTTCCTCCCAGCTCGAGTGAGAAAGCGATCAGTCTGTGGATGTTCTGAATTCAGGCGGGTGGATTGTAATGGTGCTTGATCATGACTCGCAGGGGTTTAGGGTTGAAATCGGAAACCAAATAGCATTCCGATGTTCAGATTATCGCTACCCACTCGGTTGTTTAAATCAATATTTTGAAAGGTGAAGATGAGTGTGCTTGCCAGGGAAATGGTCTGGTTGATTTTGAAGGCCGCTGTTGCCCCAAAGGGAAACGTATAGCTGACATCGTCATCACTCCGTCGGCCTCGATCCAAATCCGCATAGACGAACCCTAATCCGCCAAAAGGAATGATAGCCACGGCCCCCAAGGGAATGTGATATCGGGCAATGCCGGCAAATGTGATTTGGCTGAGGTCTCCACCGGGAGAAATCAGGAGTTGTGGTCCGATGGAAAAGTGTGAGTCCAGATAATAGTCTCCTTGGAAACTCAGCGTGAACACGGTGTCATCGACGGTATCCGCCAAGAAACCAATATCCGTGCCAAACCCCCACCGGCTTTCTGCCCGCACGTGAGGACTGCTGACGGAGAGAAAAAAGAGTACAGCCAAAATCGCAAAGATGGTCTTCACCCACTTGTCTACCATTATGCCTTTTCTCCTGCTTGGATGAATGACTTGATTGAGTTGAGAGGCAAAGATACCACTTTCGGATTCATACATCCATCACCTTTGAACAAAGCGGACATTTTGTATCCAAATCCTACCCATGCCCGGTATCCAGCTTTCTTCCGCTCTCCCCTATGAATTCGGAGGTTGCGCTAGGACCATCCGAATTCGCAGGAGAAGAGGACGGCTTTCGTCCCTACCGACCTCCCCCCTAGGTGCCTAGAGAGACTTGGGGTTATGGAAGGTGCGTCAGCCTATGGCAATGACGTGTATTGGGGAATTGAGGATGTTATTTATGGGTCGCATCCTCAACCATTTTTTCCGTGCTATCCACCGCTTCCTTGACCGCTTCCCCAGTTTTTTCTGCAGCCTCATTGATGGCTGCCCCGGTGTGTTCCATGGTTTCCTTGACGGAATCGGTTGTCTTTTCGATTGCTTGATCGACTGTTGTTCCAGCCTGTTCGGCCGGGCCTTCTTTTTGTTCCCCGCACCCTGATGTCGAAAAAGCTAATCCACATACGAATAATACACTCAACCCGACTAAGGGGAATCGTTTCATAGCACAGACCTCCTGTTAAAAGTGAAAAACGCCTTGGGGTCCATCCTTGGTCCCTCGTGTCAAAGTGGAAAAGAACAACCAGGTAGGGGATGTTGAATGAGATACGAGGACCAATGCGTGCTTGAATGAACTAAATCTATTGTAACCTAAAAAGATAAAAGATCAATGAATATTACGTAAAAAATTTTAGGTGGACTTTTGCATCATATATCCTGAAAAAAGATCAAGATTTTCAGTTGAACAATGGCGGTATTCTCCAAAATCATAGCCAACAGATGTGTGGTGAAAGCCATTGCCGGAGAATGGCAGGTGTATCCAATCGCATGAAAGGAGAAGGAATAGTCATGGGAGGTGGCGTGTTGCGTGTTTTTGTCTTAATTTTTTTTTGAAATGGTCGATAAGCACTCCTACATCTCTTTGAACGAAAGCAGAAACCAACAATCTTGAAGAAGTTGAGGGTGTTATGGCAAAACCGGTTGGGAAGCTTCGAAAAATTAATTTGAGTGAAGTGTGGGGCAATGAGCCTGACGGATTTGCGTCATGGCTTCAGCAAGAGGAAATTCTGGAAATTCTGGGGGAGACGCTTGAACGCACTCTCAAGCCGGCCGGGAGTGAAATTCCCTTAAGTACGTTGGCTGGGGGTGTCCTCGCAAAGGATGTAAAAAGCGGGAGTTACGTGATTGTTTTGGGTCATTTGGATGGGATCAATCCCGATGGCCTGGGCAAACTCATTATGTATTCTGCCGGTCTTGACGCCAAGGTGGTGGTGTGTGTGGCGCAGGAAATATCAGCGGAAATTCGACAAACACTGGATTGGCTTAATGCCGTGTCCCGGGATGATGTGAATTTTTATGGAGCCGAATTGGAATTATGGCGCATTGATGATTCTGTGCCTGCTCCCAATTTCCACCTGGTTTGTCAGCCCAATCTGTGGGCCCGGCAATTAAAAATGGGACAGGAAGAGGGCGGAGAAGCCGGAGCTGTGAAAGCCTCGGAATTCCCTGAACTGAAATCTAAAAAAGATGAGGCCTCGAAAGGGGCGAAAGATAAAGGCCCTGCTCCACAAGGAAAGCCCGGTACGGCGCCGGCAGGCAAGGATGGGGTATCGGTTCGTCAGAATTTTGTGTACACCAAAACCTTCTCCTAGAGCTGGGGGAAATGCAGTGGTTTGATTTGATGGACTCTTCCTCCCGGGAAGCAACGTGAAGTGGTCGATGCCGCGTATTGAATAATCTTCTACCCTGCGAGAGCATCCAATGCCCAAAGAGCTGTTCCGCTCTCCTGGATGTGCTCCCCTGAGAAATCTCACCTCGTTGGCCATTGATGGTCTTATGAGCTTCACCCTATCCAGGGTGTAGATTGAGTCACAAGTTCCAGGTAGCCGTCTGGCTTTTCTCTAACCCAGTCATGTTGGTTGCTTCCTCACTAGTCTGGCCGAAGCCGGATTCGCCTCTGAACAAAAAAAGACAACTCCCTATGAAACTTGTTCCACGAATGGTATGCATTCCGATAGTTTGCTCTGCCTCTTCCCATGCCTCACTTTATAAAGATTGACGACTGACAATCTTTCTCGATCTCGACTACATTGGTTCCTCGATTCTCAGTCTGGGATTCACATTGAGGGGCTTTCGGATTCGGCCTCTTTCACGTTAGAGGTGCAGTGGTTTGCCGAAATGTAGGAGTTTCATGATATTGGGTTCCTGGAGGAAGAAGACAATGGACTGGGGCGGTAGGAAGGACTGTCTTCATTGGGCGGAATGCGACGATTCTATTTCTCCTGTTGAGAGTTGTCGCAGCTCATGGTAGCGTGCGTGTAATCATCTCCTCACCGTGAGGAGCCAAAGCGAAAGGGTTTTAGGATTGCGTTGTTGGAAAAGACTTGAATCGGCTGTTTCCCTCAATCCCTATCATTTAGGATCAATGTAAGCAACGGGGAGTTGGGTTGTCTTTGAGATATTCCGTTCGAGAGAACTTCTTTCATTCGATACTCTGAGGGCTTTTATCCTATGTCTTCACCCGAGCAGCATTCTTCCATCGACTTTATCCGGGCCAAGGTCATGGCAGACCTGGAGAGTCAACAATTCGGCAAACGGGTGCATACCCGCTTCCCCCCGGAGCCCAATGGGCACTTACACATCGGCCATGCGAAATCCATCTGTTTGAACTTTGGGATTGCCCGGGAATTCGGCGGGCTGTGCAACCTTCGTTTGGATGATACGAATCCCACCAAGGAGACTATGGAGTATGTCACTTCTATTCAAGAAGATGTCCGGTGGTTGGGCTTTGATTGGGACGATCGCCTCTTTTATGCCTCTGACTATTTTGAACAACTGTATCAGTATGCCGTGCTGCTTATTCAAAAAGGTAAAGCGTATGTTGACAGTTTAACTGCCGAGGATATCCGGCTATACCGGGGTACGTTGACTGAGCCAGGGAAGGAAAGCCCCCACCGGACACGCACTATTGAAGAAAATCTGGCTTTATTTGCCCGGATGCGGGCTGGAGAATTTGAGAATGGGGCGCACGTGTTACGGGCCAAAATTGATATGGCCTCCCCCAATATCAATTTGCGGGATCCGGCGTTGTATCGCATTCGACACGTCGCTCATTATCGGACAGGGGAGGTTTGGTGCGTCTATCCCACGTATGACTTTGCCCATCCTCTTTCCGATTCGTTGGAAGGCATTACCCATTCGTTATGTACGCTGGAGTTTGAGGATCACCGGCCATTATATGATTGGGTGCTTCGTGAGTGTGACGTCTCCTGCCATTCGCAACAAATTGAATTTGCCCGGTTGAATCTTGGGCATACCGTGATGAGCAAGCGAAAACTGCTTCAGTTGGTGGAAGAAAGGCATGTGAATGGGTGGGATGATCCACGCTTGCCCACGCTCAAAGGGCTTCGGCGTCGTGGGTACACTCCTGAGGCGATTCGAAATTTCTGTGAGCGGATTGGGGTGGCGAAGCGAGATAGCGTGATTGAAATGGCCCTGTTGGAACATGCGATCAGAGAGGATTTGAACCTGTCGGCATCACGGGTGATGGCCGTCTTACATCCGTTGAAAGTGATTATTGACAATTATCCGGAAGGGCAGGTCGAGGAATTGGAGGCGGTCAATAATCCTGAAGATCCTGGCCAGGGCAAGAGACGGGTCCCGTTTTCTCGTGAAATTTATATCGAACACGATGATTTCCGGGAAGATCCTCCCAAGAAGTTCTTCCGATTATCTCCAGGGCAGGAAGTCCGGCTTCGATACGCCTACATTATTCGCTGTGTTGGTGTCGAAAAAGATCCTCAAACGGGTGAGGTGACGGCTCTACGATGTACTTTTGATCCAGATACGAAAAGTGGCGGGACCCAATCAAGTCGAAAAGTCAAAGGTACGCTTCACTGGGTTTCGGCTCAACATGCCATTCCTGCGGAAGTGCGTTTCTATGAGGCCTTGTTGACTCAATCGAACTCCGGTTCGGGAGGTGAACTGCAGGATTTTCTGGCTCTGTTGAATCCTCATTCTTTGACGGTCCTTCCTGATTGTCGGGTAGAACCTGGGCTCAGTATGGCTGTACCGGGAAGTCGGTTCCAGTTTGAGCGGCAGGGGTATTTTTGTCTGGATCCGGATTCCACCCGGGATAAACTGGTGTTTAACCGGACTGTGCCTCTTCGAGACTCATGGGCAAAAATTGAAAAGTCGTGATTTCCCTTCCTCCCTCAATTTAATCCTGCTGCGGGGGTTTCTTTAAGGAAGAGAGCAGTGTGGTCTCTTCTTCCCGTGTTGAAAAACGCCAATCTCCAATCGGCATATCCAAGGTCAAGGGGCCAATCTGCAAGCGCTTCAGATCGAGAACCTTGAGGGGAGTCTGAAATTTTGGGTCTTTCAGCGCATGAAAGATGCGTCGGAGATGGCGATTTTTCCCCTCCCGTAAGACGACCTCTAAATGAGTTTTAGGCCCGACTTCTTTTCTCTTGGTGATACTGTGCACTTTCAATATTCCAATAGAGGTGGGAACTCCGAATATAGTACGGGATAAGTCTTCATCTGAAATTCTTCCGCGGATCATCACTTCATATGTTTTTTCGCATCGCCCAGGTTCGGTGAGCAGGTCAACCAATGTTCCCTCTCTGGTGAACAGCAACAGTCCACGGGAGTCCTTGTCTAAACGTCCGATCGGCACCCATCCTTCCCGCAAAACGAAAGGCGGTAGTGCTTGATAGACCGTTTTTCTCTCCTTCTCATCCTTGCGAGTGACAATATATCCTTTGGGTTTGTGAAAAAGGATTAAACCGGGCCGTTCCTGAAGAGAATCCCTGGACTGTTCTGTCAATTTATGGGGGTAAGGCATCGTGGTTTTTTAAGGTGGAATCGATTGGTGATGAAGTGGATACTCATTTCTGGTTGGCCTGTGGGACAACACTGAAGGTCACGGGCCTTAATTTTTTGCTAGTTGTCTATGAAATCCATGCTCATTCCCTTATTGTATCCTGTCTGAACCGGGGATGGGGGTGCAAATGGCCATTCCTTCCTCCCCCGATCTCTCAGGGGCTAGCCATTTTCGCGGGGGACAATCGAGGGGTAAATTTAGGGTAGAATGTGGAACCCATTGTTTTGTAGAATTTTTGGAGTAGACTTTGCTCAAGGAAGTCCGGTTTTTTAGGGATTGAGTAAAGACTTTGAAAAATCCTGCCGATACATAAAATATTGGCAGGAATGAAGAACCGCTATACTGAGGGGTCTTCGACATGGTAGGGAAAATCTGTTTCGTCTTGGCCATGGTTTTTTTAGCCTGTTGTGTGACGGTGCTTTCCTGGTTTGGATGGATGCATGGAGTTTCCTGGTCAAGGCGAAGAACGTGTTCCCCTCATCATGGGTAAATTCTTCAGTTCGTCTCGCGACGCCTGCCTGTGTTCTTTGTGACCTAGATGTAGCTCCGACACAATTTGGGGGCCAGGGATTTCAGAATCCCTGAGCGTCTGCGGGTCTCTTGCTGGCTGCCAGAATGTGGAGCCCACCAGAATTGTCTTCGCAGCCCCCTGTTGCCGGAAAATACCTATGAATCAAGCGCAAAACCTGAGTACAGCCGAACAGGAGAACCTAACATATGCCTCGTAGTGAGCGACCGCCAAAGGAACTAAATGGAAAGCATCAAGGAGTAGCGACGGTTCCAAACTGGAAGGATGAGAATACCTACCCTCGGCCGGATAGTTTGAACGATACGTTCTGGCGGTGGGAGTTTCTTCGTCGTCGTTCGGATTACCGGCAGGATTGGGAAAAATATTACCCCCAAACATATGAATTTGATGTGGCCTGTGCCAACGATCCGCAGTATCCCACTCGTTATCGCAAAAAAGTCTTTCCACCTGATCATCCGGCCTTTAAAGCCCGAATGCCGAATTCATTGGAGAAGTACCATCTCAGCGGAATGCCGAACCCCGCGATTGCCAAACCCTGGATGTTGTCATTTGATTCGAACTACGGTCGAATCTATTTTGGACAAGGGCCGGATTGGCTGGGGGGAGGCGAAGAGGTCAGCCTGTGCTTATCCGAATGGCGTGTGGCGGCGGTGTTCGACCTGAAAAAGCCATTGCCGGCTCAAATCGAAAAGGTCAAATCCGATCTCATGGAGTGGCAAGAGCATCAAGTGGGCCGGAATCTTGAACGGCGGAAATGTCGTGATGAATGGCCGATGTATTTGCGGGTAATGGATGCGGTGGAGCAAGGGGTGTCATTTCGGGAACTCGGGCGGACATTGCTGAAGATTCAAGATGATGAGATAGGGGAAGCGCGGGCTGGCCAGCTTTATAAACATGCCTGTCAAATCAGTGTGCATTTTCCTGTTTAGGGTCAACCGGGCTTAGGGAAGATAGCTAGGAGAAGCTTCATGGTTATAGAAACGGGTGGTGAATTACGGCGCCGGTCTGCAATCTTGGTGGCGAACATACCAGATGGGAATTCACAATGAGCAAATTAATTGAGGCATTAAATCGGTTGCAGTCCGTGAGGGCAGAGGAGTTGGTTTCTCCTCCTCCTTTTTCGCTCAATGTATCTCCACCGGCGGCACCGGAACCGGTCTCGTCTCATCCATCAGGTTCGAAGCCATCGTCAAAGAAACAGCCTTCCGCGGAGGAGGGCCCACGGTTTAACCTGCCTCTTTCCGATTGGTTGAGCATTCTTCAGAGCGAATATCTCACCAGTTTTGTTCGGGAGGGAGGCGGAGCCGTCAAGGTAGGCGTGTTCCCCCATGAAGAAGGCTTAAAAGCCTGCCAACGGGAACTAGAAAGTCTGGCCAAACGTGAAGCCTATGTGCTGGCGAAAGTCGATGCGCGATTTACGAAAGTTCATATGGTCGAGCGATTGTTTCAGAAAATTGCGAAACAAGTGGATTGGGATGAGTTAGCCTATCGATTTGTTCTGCGATTGCTTGAAGAGAACGGATATCAAATTCCCGCAAGCCGGAAAGAATTCTCTTTGCGACAGGTCGCGACCTTGAATGAGCGGAAGGAGCCCATGCTGCGGCGTGATGTGCAAACGTGGGTGGAAAAAACGATTGAAGGGGATGCCGGGCTTTGTCGGGAATTTCGCATGGCCATGATCCAATTGTGCATGGCTCAGTTGGATGCCGGCGATTCCGACCGAGTCTTGGCCACAGCCGTGAAAGAATGGTTGTGTGGAGATCTCCGCCTTGTGTCTGGAGTCAAAAAGGCCCTTATTTATCAAAAAGTGTCGCGTCATAATGCACGGTACATGCTTTCGTCCTTAACCCGCTGGTTACGGTTAACCGGGCAGGGAGGGCTCATTCTCTCGCTCGATATCTCCCGCTATTTTCAGAAAAAAGAAGCGGCGACGGCTGATGGCTCTCTGTCGTTTTCGTCCTCGGCCACCATGGATTTATTTGAATTGCTTCGCCAGTTTATTGACTCGGCCGATGAGATGGAAGGATTGCTGATGGTGGTCCTGGCTCCGCAGGAGTTTCTTACCGATGCGCGTCGGGGTGTAGACCGGTATGAAGCCTTGAAATTACGGGTGTGGGATGACATTCGACCTAAGTATCGTCAGAACCCATTAGCCTCGTTGGTTCGGATTCAAGATCAACGCGAGACGAAGGCAGCGGGAACAAGGATGTCTCCCTGGCCGAAGTCGCAGAGTCTGGTTCCTGATAGTGAGGCTCGTCGCGTCATCGAAGGTCTGAGGGCGGGGGTCCCTAACCGGCATGTGGTCTCGGCGTTGGGATGTCTTCAGCCGGAAGCGGAAGGGCGTTTTCGACGGTTGCTGGATGCCACCCAACAAAATATTACATCCGGTCCCTGTCCTCGCGGCATGGTGATAGAGGGTGAGTTTGGAAGTGGCAAGTCGCATATTCTTGAGTTTCTCCAAAATCTGGCCTTGGAAGCCAATTTTATCTGCAGCCGGATTGTGATAAGTAAAGAGACGCCTCTGTACCACCCGGTCCGTCTGTACTATTCCGCGATTGAATCGGCGTTGATCCCTAATAAGCGCGGGGAAGTCTTTTCTGAAATTGCCGGAGAATGTGATGTCTGGACGCCTCGCTATAAGAATTTAGTGGAGTGGGTCAATAATCCGGACAGTCAGATTGATGCCCGGTTTGCCGCCACGTTGATGCTGTATGAACGATTGAGTTCCGATATGGAATTGGGGCATCGGATGACCCGGTTTTGGACCGGGGATCCCATTGGGATAGGGGATTTGAAAAAGTACCTGCAAGAGGCCGGGTTTGGAGAGCGTTTTACGTTTGGGAAAGTGTCTGCCGCCGAATTGGCCCTTCAACGCTTTCAGTTTTCCGCGCGTCTGATGCAAGCCGCAGGCTATGCAGGATGGATTTTGCTGATTGATGAAGCTGAGTTGATTGGTCGGTATTCGGTGAGCCAACGGGCAAAATCCTATGCGGAGGTGGCACGCTTAATGAACTTGGATGGCGGTCCTACGCTACCGGGATTGGGTACGGTGCTCGCCTTAACGAATAATTTCCGGGAAGAAGTGTTAGAGAAGAAAGGCGACAAAGTCAAACTCCTGGAAAAACTCCGCGCCAACAACACGGACGCCGATCGGGTGTTAGCCGACAAAGCTGAGAAAGGTATGGGTTTATTGCAGTCCCAGCGTATTCCCATCGGGCATCCTTCTTCAAGCATCATTCAGGATGCACATCGGACGATTCGTGCGCTTCACCTCAAAGGGCATGGTTGGCATATGTGGGAGAATGCGACGGATGGCCAGGCCCAAATTGTGCCAGGAACCAGTATGCGGAAATATGTGAAGAGTTGGGTAACGCATTGGGATTCTCTTCGTTTTTATCCAGGAGAAGAATGTGCCATAGAAACCTCTACCTGGAACCCTTCCTACATCGAGGAGGAAGATATTCAGGAAGATGAGGACAGCGGGAGCAGTCATGAATCCTCCGGCGCCGATGCTTCCGTTTCCGCCATGGGCTCTTCGTCTGACGGCACCGAATTGATCTCTACCGGGATCCCGGCAGATCCTGCACCCTCCGCACCCTGAGATTTGTTTATTTTGGCGCACCAGTCCGCTTCCATGATATGGTAGAATCTTCACGAAAGGGGTCTTCCCTTTCGTGAACGATTGACTCCATCCATTCCAAGCAAATTCCTGTATTCAGTTGTGTATCAGGGAGCCATGCTTTTACCAGACATCAGGGATCCTGACGAGGTTGGATTTTTTTGAACATGTCTTTCTTTTGAGCCGCTAGTCGTTTCGTGGCCTCTCACTCACCCGTCACAGACTCCTCTCGTTCTCCTTTCTCCACCATTTTCCGCATGTGGTGGCCTTTAGCCGCCAGTTGGATGCTCATGGGGTTGGAGTTGCCTCTTGTGGCAGCCACGATCTCTCGCTTGGGTGATCCGGCAGTTCATTTAGCGGCCTATGGAGGGGTGGTCTTTCCTCTTTCCCTGCTGATTGAATCCCCCGTCATCATGATTCTGGTTGCCTCAACCGCGTTGTGTAAGAGCTGGTCTGCCTACAGGCTTATTCGTAATTTCATTGTGTGCCTGGGGGTGGTAATGACGGTGGTGCATGTCCTGGTGGCCTTTACCCCTGTGTATGGGATGATCGTGCAAGACCTGTTGGGAGTTCCTGAGGTCATTGTGGAATCCGGCAGAATCGGCCTGCAATGCATGACCCCATGGACGCTCTCGATTGCGGTAAGACGGTTTCTTCAAGGCGTCGTGATACGGGGAGGTCAGACTCGCCTGATTGGTTTGGGAACCTTGGTTCGCTTATTCGTAAGTGGCTCAGTTCTGCTGGGTGGGCTGGCCATCAAGAGTTTTTCGGGTATTGTGGTGGCGACGGTGGCGATGTCGTCCGGGGTCATTGTCGAGGCTGGTTTTATTCTTCTTTTCGTGCGGCCGATCCTCAAAACTCTGAAAGAGAACAGTCCTCAACCGGAGGCGCCTCTCACGCTCAAACAATTAGGGGCTTTTTATTGGCCTCTGGCTTTCACACCCCTTATCACCCTTGCGACGTTGCCCATTATCAGTGCGGCCATAAGCCGGATGCCACAGCCTTTGGAATCCTTGGCCGTGTGGCCGGTGCTGGGAGGATTATCCTTTATTTTCCGGAGTGTGGGGTTTGCCATGCAAGAGGTGGTCGTCGCGCTGTATGACCGGCCTCATTTTCTTGCACCCCTGAGGCAGTTTGTCGGACTGGTGTCGTTGGGCACGAGCGGCACACTGTTGCTGATTGCCGCGACACCGCTTTCCACTATTTGGTTTGAATGGATTGCGGCGCTGACTCCAGAACTTTCCGTATTGGCCTCGACGGCCCTATGGCTGGTGGTGATTTTCCCGGCCGTCAGTTCCTGGGAAAGTTTTTTCCAAGGCCAATTAGTCCATCGGGGCTTGACGACTTGCATTACCCAAGCGGTAAGTCTGTATCTGGCTGGAAGTTCTCTCCTTTTATTTCTCGGTGTTCTCTATGGACAAGTGACGGGGTTGTATGTGGGATTGGCCGCGATGGGCACCGGCCTTGGGATTCAATTGTGGTGGCTATGGACCCACGCTCGTCAGTTGAAAGACCAAGGACCCGCCCCAAGGTAGTCGTCCTGGATGTGCTTGAGATTGTCCCCCAAGTTAATCGGATTGTTATCCATGTTCTCAGGGCAGGCATGTTGAAAGCCATGAATGGAATTTCCTGCAAGGTGAAGGGACATTCCTGCATATGATGGGAGGACCGAGGGACATAAGAAAATATAAACTATTGATTTTATAAAGAACGTATTTTGGGGAACATGGAGATGGATATGGAATGTAAGTTGCCTCATTCATCCTTCACTGGTGAATCAGTGAACAGGTGTTTCCTTTTATGCGGGAGTTGTATGGTCAACGCAATGAACCGAATTTTGGTGATTGATGATGATAGCCAGGTGAGGGAGTCTGTCTCACGGTCTTTGGAAATGGCCGGTTATACGGTTATGGTTGCCGGGACGTCCCAGGAAGGCTTTCTCAATCAGGAAAAATTTCAGGCGTCCCTGGTTATTATGGACGTGGTGGCATTGGTAGATGGAGAAGACGAACCTATTCGGCAGGTGCCTCAACAATTTTCGAGTATCCCGATGATTACCCTGACCGGGAATATTCCTTCCTCTTCTTTCTCTGGTGGAACACAGAGGTTCCTTCAACAATTTTTCCAGCCGATCGGCACATTGCAAAAACCCTTTACGGTAGATGAACTTCTTCAAACCGTCCAAAGGGTTCTGGCCCGCTAAGCGATTCCTTTCCGGTCCTTCAAACTTTTCACGTATCAATAATGTCTTGTGCCTGTGGAACCTGGTTGTGGCCCAGAGGGGGTTTTGTGCTTAATCGCTGGGGGGTTCAAAATGTCCTGGAGGTCTCGTTCCCCATGGGATGGTGGTGGGACGTGCCTGTTTCAAAAGGCTTTGGAGGTTCACTTGAGCCGCTCGAATGAGCTTGGGATCTCCGTGGTGGAGTATGCTGGTCAGCAAGACGAAGATGTCCTGGTATTCACGGCTGACCTCGAAAATTCGTTGAAAAATGGGATCGGATGAAGAAGTGTCCGGAAATTCTGGATGGTCTTCGTCGGGGTCGTTCCACAATCGTTGAATAGTCCGGGGATCACTATGCAGCCATGACACTGGTACCTCTAACGATTGGGCAATCGAGGTCAGGACGGACAAGGGCGGGTCCCATTCTTCCTTTTGAAGATCCTGTAAGTTGTTCATAGGCACTCCCGTTTGCCGGCTGAGATCGGCAAAAGAGAGTCCTTTGGCCTGGCACCAATGACTCAAGTGCTGATGAATCGACATGGTCCGATCATAGAAAAACGGCAGTTACCCTGTCTATCATCAATTGCTTCTTCTCCCACTCGGGCTCAGCGTTATCTCAAGCATTTACATGGAGATCTAAAAAGATCGGTGTTGGCAAAGGATAAAGTTATCGTCTTTTGGACGGAGCGGGGAATATTGGGGTACATTGAATCGGGGACAGCCTGCTATCTCCCGACAAGAATTCGAGGGAATGCTCCGGAAAAATACCTTATGTGCCGGACCCCAACATTCTGTAACCGTGTGGATAACCATGCAGAAGGCTCGAGCAGTTAAGAGACCTCCAAAAGAGTCAAACGTGTCTTATTGGATTAGCACAAGCCCGGTTGGCCGGCTTTTGTTAGTTGGAAGCGCTAAGGGGTTGCAGGCTCTGCAGTTTCAAGATGGAGCCCATCCGCTCCCTATTCAGCCGACGTGGCAAAAGGCCCATGAACCCTTTCGCGCGGTGTTGGAACAACTCCAGGAATACTTTGGCGGCTCGCGAACACGATTTCAGGTGAAGCTGGATCTTCAGGGGACACCCTTTCAACGTCGGGTGTGGCAGGCCCTCCAACGCATTCCTTATGGCCGGAGAGTGTCCTATGGAGACATTGCGAAGCAGGTCGCCCGTCCAAAAGCTTCCCGCGCCGTGGGGGCGGCCAATGGCCAGAATCCGGTATCCATCATTGTGCCCTGCCATCGAGTAATCGG
>WOR8_10009585_pt1 | contig 15154 bp, 10 predicted proteins | sample DeeMarSeWOR38_10_FD_19890 | JGI IMG/M metagenome (IMG submission 19890) | reverse complement strand
AGAAGCCTTTTCAAGCACAGTATGAGATATTTGACCTTCAAGCAGCAAGGAAGTGAACCCATGAACTGTGCTCCATACACTCACCGCCACCACATCTGACGCGCCACTTTTGAGAATCCCTGCCTGCTGACACTTCTCAACAATTTTCGCCAATTGAGAGAAATTTTCCTGAGAAATTTCCACAAACTCAGCGTACTCCTTTTCCTTTTCAAGCACGCTGGAAAACATAAGCTTGAAACGGTCGGGCTTGTTCAATGCAAATTGGACGTAGGCCCAGGCAGTTTCAATGAGCAAAGTTTCCGGGTCTTCCTGGTACGTTTCATACACGGATTCGATCTGGACGTAGAGCTGCTTGAACCCCTCGGTAGAAATAGCCGCGATGAGTGCTTGTTTGTCTACAAAATGGGAATAGGGCGCAGCGTGACTCACCCCGGCCTGCTTCGCCACCTTGCGCAGACTCAGCCCTCCAAGCCCTTCGCTTGCTAAAATCTCCACCCCGGCTTTAATCAGCGCATTCTTCAGGTCACCATGATGATATGTGGTCGCAGACATAGGTAAATCTTAAGACCAAATCTTGACACTGTCAAGATGGTGCTCTATAATTTTTACAACTTCTAATGTGTATAGGGAGATTTTTGTGAGCCAATATAAATTTGCAAAACAGCTCATTGTGCAAACAGCACAGGAGCTAGTTAATAAGGGATATTTGAAGGCAACCGGAGGAAATATTTCCATGCGTATTCTCGGGAGTGAAGCCTTTGCCATCACCCCATCTAATTTCGATTACATGAAAATGACCCCGGACGATGTCTGCATCCTGGATTTTGATCTGAATCCACTCGAAGGCGAGTTGAAGCCTTCGGTCGAAGCAGCCATGCACGCTACCATCTTTCAGGTGCGTGGGGATGTGAACGCAGTTGTTCACACGCATCAGGTTTACGCCAGTGCGCTGACACTGATCAAGGCGCCGATACCGCCCTTGTTTGACGAGCAGGCCCGGTTCCTGGGACGAAGCGTGGATATCATCCCGTATGCACCGTCTGGGACGGGGATGCTGAAAAATATGGTTGCGAAGCATGTCAAAAATCATAATAATGCGTTCATGATGCAAAATCACGGCGCTTTGATATTCGGGCACGATATGGAGCGTGCTGTCCACAATGTTGAAATCCTGGAAAAATGTGCGCTGGCTTACCTGTTGGCGATCTGCTCGGAACGCAAGGTCAGCAAAATTCCGCTGGCTGTACGAGAGATTGCATTTGCCAAGCTGCGTAAGGACCAGAAAAAAGTCGAGGCTGGTGATTTTGAGACCGGTGGAGAATAATAATGAGTAATCATAAATACGCAATTTCAGAATACTTAGATGTAGAAACTGTCAATACGCGCCTGAAAGAGTTGACCGGCCAACCGATCCGCCCGATCAAACGGGACGTGATGGAGAATGTGCTGGCTTATTTCGATCAACAATGTGTCAAGTCCAAGATGTTGACAGATGAAGCCAAGCAATACATCCCTGGTGGCGTGCAGCATAACCTGGCGTTCAACTATCCTATCCCAATTGCGATTGAAAAGGCCGAAGGCGCTTACATGTGGGATGTGGACGGCAACCGCTATATTGATTTTTTACAGGCTGGTGGCCCAACTGTGTTGGGCAGCAACTATGCTCTGGTGCGTGAAAAAGTGATGGAAGTCATCAATTCCTGTGGTCCGGTAACAGGGCTCTTCCACGAGTATGAGCTCAAGCTGGCAAAACTGATCTGTGAGTACATGCCTGCGGTGGAGATGTTTCGCATGCTGGGTTCAGGTACAGAAGCGGTGATGGCTGCCATTCGTGCAGCTCGGACTTATACCAAGAAAAAGAAAGTCATCAAGGTCGGTGGAGCCTATCATGGCTGGTCTGACCAGATGGTGTATGGATTGCATATCCCCGGCACAGGACGAATGGAAGCGACCGGTATTCCGCGCGGCGCAAACAAACATACACAGGAGTTCTTCCCGAATAATTTGTCTGCGTTGCGACGCAAACTGATTGTCAATCGTTTGCGCGGCGGGACAGCAGCTGTGATCGTTGAGCCGGTTGGCCCAGAATCAGGGACACGGCCTGTGCCTTTCGATTTCAATCAGAAAATACGCGAATTATGTGATGAGTTTGGTGCATTACTTATCTTTGATGAAGTGGTGAGTGGATTTCGCATTGGTATGGGCGGGGCACAGGGCTATTTCGATGTTAAACCTGATCTGACCATCTTCGGCAAATGTGTTACCGGCGGCTATCCAATGGCAGGTGGTGTTGGTGGGCGGCGCGAAGTGATTAGCACCTTTGCCCCCGGCATCGGTGGGACGGGTGAACGTGCCTATATTGGCGGAACGCTCTCAGCCAATCCGCTATCGTGTGTGGCGGGATATTACGCCTTGAAAGAAATGGAACGTACCAATGCCCCGGTCATTGCCGGGCGCGCGGGCGACCGTTTAACCAAAGGATTACAGGCTATTATTGAAAAGTACAACTTACCTTTTGTAGCCTATAATCAGGGTAGCATCGTTCATTTAGAAACATCCGGTGTGATGCTACTGGATTTGAAGAATCCGCTTAAGACACTGAAAGAGATCAAGGCGCGTAAGCACATGATCGAGGAAATGGGCGCGGCCTATATGTCTCAGGGTTTGATTACTTTGGCGGGTTCACGCATGTACACGTCCATGGCTGATACGGACGAAGTTATTGACGAAGCATTGGAAAAATTCGAAGCGGTACTATCCAGTGTCGAGGGTGTTTAGTTAGGAGAATTAACCGCAAAGAGCGCGAAGAACGCTAAGAAAAAAAAGCTTTGCGATCTCACCGCACTTGCGTGCGGCGCAAGTGTCGCATGCTTAGCGGTTCAATAAAGGATCATGCATGGCTGAAAAATACAAATTATACGGCTACCGTTGGGTGGTGTTAGGGGCCTTCATGTTCATCAACATGACCATCCAGGTGTTGTGGATCACCTATGCCCCTATTACAGGCCCGGCGGCAGAATTTTACGGTGTGACTGACTTGCAGATCGGCCTGCTGTCGATGGCCTTTATGATCGCCTTCGTGCCACTCTCTATTCCGGTTTCTTGGGTTATTGACACTTATGGATTCCGCATTGGGGTTGGAATCGGCGCAGTCTTGATGGGAGGTTTCGGCTTGCTACGCGGATTCGCAGGGACAGATTATTCTCTCGTTCTGTGGAGTACGATTGGCATTGCAATTGCGCAACCCTTCTTGCTCAACGCCTGGACCACTGTTCCAGCCAAGTGGTTTGCAGCCGAGACCCGTGCCACCGCGGTTGGGCTAATAACTCTGGCAAATCTGGTTGGTGCTGCACTGGGTATGGTGCTCACGCCTGTTTTGATTGGAACGTTGTCGATCGCAACCGTACAGATGATCTATGGCGGAATCGCTGCCTTTTCGTCGGTTTTATTCTTGCTTCTGGCGCGCGAAAAACCAGCCACGCCTCCTTGCGCCCCGGGTGAAGAGACGCGTGCCCTGATGCTGGAAGGCCTGAAACACGCCCTCAAAATCAAGCCTTTCTGGCTCTATCTTCTTATTTCGTTCATCGGGTTGGGTATCTTTAATGGCCTTACTACCTGGATTGAAGCCATCATCCGCCCGCGGGGATTTACACCCAATGATGCTGGCACACTTGGGGCGCTGACGATCGTTGGTGGCTTGATTGGGGCGGTTGTCTTGCCTGCGCTTTCTGACAAGCAGGGGAAACGTCAATTCTATTTGACGTTGGCATTTGTTGGCGCAATTCCTGGTCTGGTTGGCATTACCTTTGCCACCTCCAGTGTGTTGCTCTTTGGTTCCGCTGCATTAATGGGCTTCTTCTTAGTCAGCGCGTTGCCAATTGGAATGCAATATGCTGCGGAGATTACTTATCCCACCCCTGAAGGGACATCCAACGGGCTAATCCAGCTTTTCGGGCAGGCTGCGGTTGTCTTTGTTTACATCATGGAAGCAATGAAAAGCAGTGATGGTTCCTTTACACCATCGTTACTGCTGGCGCTTGGATTGTTAATACTGAGTGTTGGTATTACGACTCAATTGAAAGATCCGGTAAAAATAAAGTAAAGAGAAATTACTATGACGGAAAAACTCATCCTCGCCGTAGATCTGGGCACATCTGGCATGAAAGTGGCGCTGATCACCATCAGCGGAAAGGTGCTGGGCTGGGAAGCCGAACCTGTTCGCCTTCTGATCACGCCGGATGGTGGTGCCGAGCAATCGCCAGATGAGTGGTGGGCGGCATTTTTGTCAGCAACCGGACGGCTGTTGAAGAGGAAGCAGGATGCGGGTCCAAGGGTGGAAGCGGTTTGCTGCTCCACGCAGGGTGAGGGCACGGTTCCAGTCGATAAAAATGAGGTGCCCCTCAGGAATTGCATCCTGTGGATGGACATGCGCGGCGCATCCCACCTGAAGAAACAGCTTGGCGGCCCCGTCAGCATCGACGGCGCATCCATTGAAAAGGTGCTGCGCTTTGTGCGCCTGACCGGTGGCATGCCCTCCATGACCGGCAAAGACCCGGCCGGGCACATGCTTTTTATCCGCGATACGCAGCCAGAGATTTATTCCAAAACGTACAAGTTTCTGAATGTGCTGGACTACCTGAACCTGCAACTGACCGGACGCTTTGTTGCCACCTTTGACTCGATCTTGACCTCATGGGTGAGCGACAACCGCAACCCGGATGCTGTTCATTACAATGATGGGCTGATATCTATGCTGGGGCTGGATTCCGATAAGCTACCTGAAATTGTGGCCTGCTCCGAAGTGATCGGTACACTTAAAAAAGATGTGGCGGAAACGCTGGGGCTGCGTGATGATGTGAGAGTAGTGGCCGGTTCGATCGACAATACTGCCGCGGCAATCGGCTCCGGTGCAGTGGACGATTTTGCCACACACTTGTACATTGGCACCTCCTCGTGGATGGCTGCCCATGTGCCTTTCAAAAAGACGGCTATTTTCGATTCGTTAGCATCTGTCCCATGCGCTGTGCCGGGACGTTACTTGTTAACGGCATTGCAGGCCACCGCCGGTGGCAACCTGACCTATCTGCGTGACCAAATCCTATATCACAAGGATGAACTGCTACAAGAAGCGGACGTGCCCGACATCTTCAAGGTGCTTGACCAAATTGCAAACCGTGTTCCTGCTGGCAGCAATGGTGTTATCTACACACCCTGGATATGGGGTGAGCGTGCGCCCGTGGATGACAAAACTGTGCGCGCCGGGCTATACAACCTGTCACTGCACAATACACGCGAAGATATTATCCGCGCCTTTTTAGAAGGAATTGCTTTCAACACCCGCTGGCTGCTCAAGCCGGTTGAAAAGTTCCTCGGTCGCAAAGTGGCTAGTATCAACATTATCGGTGGGGGAGCACAGTCGGACGTGTGGTGCCAAATTTTCGCAGATGTGATGAACTTGGAGATCAAGCAAGTAGCTAATCCGATTTATGCCAACGCACGCGGCGCAGCCTGGATCGCGGCAGTTGGACTGGGCGAGATCATATTCAGCGATGTACCGGAGTTGGTGGAAATAAAGCAAGTCTATGCGCCGCAATCAGAAAGCCGTGAACTTTATGATGAGCGCTTTGACATATTTACGAAAATCTACAAAAAGATGTCCCCAATTTACAAAAAACTAAATGGATAATTGGGAAAATCCTGACTAAGCTATTCAAGGAACCCTTTATGCAATGGTTAAAGGGGAAAAATGCACGAAACAACAAGAAACCGCTCAAAATTATGTGTTAGAGGTTTCTAAAACCTTATTAATGGGGGTTCTTGTGATTTGTATCGTGCTGTCTGAACCACGAGACTCCATTCAGCTTGCTATTCGCTTGCTATTCATTTGTTCCATCTGTGAGACGCTATTTCGAATCCAATCTGGAGGGCGCTTTTAGCCTGCTTTCCTAACTTTGAGAAAGCCCTTTAAGCGGAATTCACTTCTTGAATTGACCAAAAAATTATGCTAATATGAACTCGGAACGGCTTCTACATGGGATATTCAGTAAAAAGCATACTTTGAACAATGCAAAGGAGATAATCTATGGAAAATAATCCGAAAGAGAATGAAAAACTGACCAGCTATCGCTGGAAATTAGCCAGTCGTATTACCCTCTACTCGATTATAGGAATCGCACTCGTGGCAGTAGTGGCCATCATCTTTTCAGACGACAGGCCCCAAACAGCACAGATGGTCTTTACAGCCACAGTTCCTTTGCTGGCTTCTTGGGTGGGCACTGTTCTCGCCTATTATTACTCGAGCGAGAGCCTGGATGCTGCCACGCGCAGCGTTAAGGATCTTCGGCCAACGGAAGAAAAGCTGATGGCAATCGCCGTATCTAAAGTGATGCTAAAACTGGCAGACATAACCAAGTTCAGTTACGATGACACACAAGAAGTAAAGGCTATTTTAGATGAGCTTAAGAAGTCTGGAAAGGGCGAGCGCTTGCCGTTCCTCGATAGCGAGAACCGACCTGTATATTTGCTTCACAAAAGCGCTATTAACAACGCCTTGGTGGATAATGCCCTGGCGCCAGACGGATTGACTTTTCAACAGTTGTTCGAAAAAGCGCCTGATCTTAAGGTGTTGGCTATGGGGTCCTTCGCAACTCTGGAACAAGACGCCACCTTAGAAAATGCCCGCGCTGAAATGAATCGCATCGCAAATTGCCAAGATGTGTTCATTACCGAGAATGGAACCAAAAACAGCCCCGTTGTTGGCTGGATTACAAACGGGATTATCGAAGAAAACTCCAAGCTCTGAAACGCTGTATATGCCGCTGGGAGAAAATAGCGTTCGAAAAATATCTTCCTCACTCCCCAGTAAAAACAGGACAGCCCACACAAGACTGTCCTGTTTAACGTTTCACTATTAACTTTTTTATTTTTTCTTCTTTCCCTACGACCGCCCAATAAACTCATCCGTGACCTGATCCAGCCGCAGGCTAATGATCTGGCTGGCCGAATCGCGGCCCATTGTTACGCCGTAGATCACGTCCGCCGCTTGAACAGTATTGCGGTTGTGGGTGATGATAATAAACTGGGTGTCCTTGCTCAACTCTTGCAGCAAGTCACGGAAGCGGCCGACGTTGGCCTCATCCAACATGGCGTCCACCTCGTCCATCACACATACTGGCGTGGGTGACACCTTCAATAGCGCAAAAACCAATGCGATGGCTGTCAGGCTACGCTCACCACCGGAGAGTAAGGCCAGTCCCTGCTCGCGGCGACCGGGCAAACGCGCTTCGATCTCGATGCCGGTATTGACCAGGTCTTCCGGGTCAGTTAATCCCAGGCGTGCTGAACCGCCACCGAACAGACGCACAAAAACCTGTCGAAATTCCTTATCCACCGCTTCGAAAGTTTTGGAGAATTCCTGCTTGGTCAGTTCGTCCAATTCGGAGATCACCTGGCGCAGGTCGGATTCGGCTTTGCGCAAATCTTCAACTTGCGTTTTCATGAACTCGTAGCGTTCGCTCTCTGAATCAAATTCCTTCTGCGCTTCGGGGTTGACTGGTCCCATACGGCGTAGTTGCGCGCGTTGGCGCTTCATCTGCTCTTCCAATTCAGGTGAAACTTCATTCACTATCGGCAACTTTTCCACCATACCGTCCAGCGGCAGCGGTACCGGGCCGTCAACATCTTCCTCATATTCGAACATCACCAGCCCAAAATCGTCCTGGATGCGGTTGCGCAGTGAATCGAGCGCTTCCTGCTTGCGGATTACATCCACCTGCACCTGGTTGTACAACCTGTCTGCAGAAGTCATGCTGCGCTGGGCGCTGCCGTCTTGTTCTTGCAGTTCGCGTTCCTGCGCTTCAGCAGTCGCCAGTTCCTTCTCAGCCGGGTCGATCTTGGTACGTAGCGCACTAATTTCTGTGTTCAGTGTGCCTTCGCGCACATGCAGGGCCTCTCGGTCACGTTCCAACTGCGACAGGCCCATTTCGATCTCTTCCAGGCGCTCTACAAAATTACCCTGTTGTTCTTCCAAACGGGTCAACGCAATCTGGCGCTCATCCCGGCGCGATTTGACATCCTCCAGAGATTGCTCTGCCACTGCAGCGCGTGTCTTCCAGTAGGAGACCTGCTCCTGCGCTTCATCCAGTGACATGCCGGAAATTTTCTGGTTCAAGATGCGGATGTCTTCCTGCGCCGCTATGGAATTGGACTCTATTTGCTCCTGTGTTTCGATCAGACGGGTAAAATCCGCTTCGGCGCGCGATACTTCGGCCTGCAACACTTCGAGCTGCTTTTTGCCCCACTCAAGTTGGCGTTTCGCCGAGTCCAGTTCGACAGCTTTTTCCCGTTCCGCAGACTGGGCACTTTCGAACTTCGCACGCGCCTCTCGCAGAGTCGCTTCAGCAGCGGACGAAGCCTGTTGCGCGGTCACCAGGTTCAAGGTCAGTGTTTGAAGCGAGGCCTCGAGCGATTTCAACCGTCCGCTTAGGGATGTCAACGAATCCCCTAATTCACGGCGCTGACGTGGCCTGCTCAAGATTGAACCGCGCGATGATTTGCCGGCCAGCACCAGTCCGTCTCCGCGGAAGACTTCACCGCGCAGCGTCACCACTTTGACATGTCTCGGCTGCCCGGTAATCAAACGACGGGCGGCTGTGCGGTCACGCGCAACAAGCACCTGTCCCAATAACACATCAACGGCGGCTTTCAAGTTTGGGGGCGCAATAACGAGTTCGGCAGCCACACCCAGGCAATCATTATCCGAGGGCGCTTTGAGCTTGACAGCCTTTGATAACCCTTCCAGCGGAAGCAGGGCGGCGCGGCCAGCCTCGTCGGATTCGAGCAGACTCAGCGCATCATCGAACTGTGCATTTTCGAGCAGCACCGCATCTACGTGCTCACCCAGCGCGGCGGCGATGGCGGTTTCGAGTTCAGCGGGCACATCCAGTGAAGCGCTCAAGGCGCCGCTGGTTCCCTTGAGTTTCGATTGGCGCACGGCATCCAACAGGAAGCGCGCTCCATCGGCGTAGCCTGTGAGCGATTGCTCGGCCTGCTCAAGCACTTCGAGCTGCGCAGCCATGCGCGATTGGTCTGCCACCCGGGCAGCCAGCTCTTCGGTTTTTTGGCGTTTTTCGTCTTCCAGACCGGCGATTTCGTTTTTGTGGATTTCCAGGTCGTTCTCGGCGTTTTGTAGAGCCTTTTCCGCCTTCTGGAAAGCCGATTCTGCCGAACGGTGCTCGCCTTCTAAGCGCACGACTTCATCGTCTGCTTCCTGAATAGATGTCTTGGTTGTTTCGTTACGCTCGGATTGTGCCGCACGGCGCGTATTGAGTTCATCCAGGCGTGCCTGTGTTTCGGCCCGACGCGAACTCAGGGAGGTGACCAGGGACTGCGCAGCCTGCAAATTTTCTTCGACCCCGGAACGATCAGCCTGACGCGACTCGAGCGCCGCCTGCGCTGTCTTCAAACGTTCATTGGCATCCTCGAACTCGGCCACCACGCGGGCAACCTCGCTTTCGGCTGCGGATAAACGGTCTTTCGAGAGCGTTTGCTCGTCCACCGCACGATCGCGGTCAGCGCTCAAAGATTGGCGTGAGATAGTCAGTGAACGCTGACGCTCATCCAATACGGCCAGTTCCCGGCTGACAGCTTCACGCTGGCTGTGCAGTTCAGACGATTCGCGGTGCCACGTGCTTAGTTGGGCGCGCAATCCCTGCAAGCGCTCGCGGAAGGTTGAATATTCTTCTTGAATGCTCTGATAGTCCTTGCGCGCGTCGCGTTGGCGGGCTTCCTGCTGACGCTGGATTTCGCGGCTTTCAGCCAGTTCTTTCTGAGTTTTGTGCCAATGGTAACCGTACCACTCACGCAGCAATACGTGCAGGTCTTCCTGCAAACGCGTATATTCGCGCGCGCGTTTGGATTGTCTTCCTAATGTACGCAGTCGTGGCTCCAGCTCAGCCATGATGTCGAGCACGCGTTCCAGATTTCGCTGGGTGGTTTCGAGTCGGCGCAATGTCTCTTCACGACGGGTGCGGTACAGTCCCACACCTGCAGCTTCCTCGAATAGCTTGCGGCGCTCATCAGCTTTCAACGCCAGCGAGGCATCCACCAGACCCTGTCCGAGGATGGTGTAGGTGCGCTCGCTCAGGCCAGACTGGGCCAGCAGTTCGTTGATATCGCGCAAACGGACGCGCTGATTATTTAGCACATAGTCATTGCGACCATCACGGTATGCACGACGACCCATCGAAACTTCGCTGAAGTCTACTGGCAACCAGTAGTCATCGCTATTGTCGAACAGGATGGAGGCGGCAGCCATGCCGGCGCGTGTGCGGCTTTCGGAACCGGCGAAGATCATGTCCTCGGTTTTTTTTGCGCGCAGCAAACCGTAGGATTGTTCGCCTAGCACCCAGCGCAGGGCGTCGGCGATGTTGGACTTGCCGGAACCGTTTGGGCCAACAATTGCAGTGATCCCCTCGGCGAACTCAAAGACCGTGCGCGAGGCGAAAGTTTTATATCCGTGTAATTCGAGAGATTTTAAACGAAGAGGCATTGAGATTATTTGATTAAGTAGTTAAATCAATCCAAGAGATTCTAAAGCTGCATGAGCAGCTGTTTGTGCAGCTACCTGCTTACTGGGTCCTTCGCCTTGACCGTAGACTTTGCCATCGATTTTAGCTTCGACTGTGAAGATTCTGGCATGATCGGGACCGCTGGTGGCGATTGTTATGTAATTCGGCGTTCCCAATTTGTTGGCCTGTGCCCATTCTTGCAATGTGCTCTTGGGATCGTAACGTTCTACGTGGCCTATCACCTTGTCGCTGGCATCAGAGAGCAAGGGTTCCATAAACGCTTCCACCGCTGGGATTCCTGTATCCAGGTACATGGCTCCAACGACAGCCTCAAAGGTGGCGCACAGCAGATTGTCACGCTGACGACCGCCCGAGGCTAGTTCTCCGCGTCCTAAACGGAGCGCAAACCCAAGGTCCTGTTGACGAGCGAATTCAGCTAACGTGTTCGTGCGGACGAGTGCGGAGCGCATACGCGTCAGGTCTCCTTCGGGCATCTCAGGGTAGTGATTGTATACCCACGCGCCGACGACGAAATCCAGCACAGCATCGCCAAGGAATTCCAGGCGCTCGTTATCTTCAAGCACATTGGGGTTCTCGTTCACATAGGAACGATGCGTCAGTGCGCGCACCAGCAGGTGCAGGTCGGTAAATTTTAGACCCAGCCGGGTGGCCAGGTCGGCAGCGGATTCGCTTTCCGAAAATGAATCCAATTGTTTTGACACGGGATCCTCCCCGGAACTCAGGGAGCGCTAGAACCTCTCCTGTTATTGGGGTGAGATGCTTGCGTTCCATCAGTTCCTTATTAGAATTTGCGGCCTGATTGTAATGCCACTTGGACAAATTAGCAAACTTCCACGTAATTTGCTAATTTATCTGATAGAATCGGCTCAATTTGAGCCTGGAGGGGCTACCTGATGAATGACACAATAAGTGCTGAAACGCGATTTCTACACTCGGTCGAGTTTGGACTGGGGGCCTGGCAATGGGGAGATAAATTGATCTGGCAATACGGGCAGACACATAAAGATGAGGATTGTCGCGCGGCTTTTGAAGTTTCGCTGGAAGCTGGTGTTCGTTTTGTGGATACGGCGGAAGTTTACGGTAGTGGACGTTCCGAGCGTATGCTGGGACAATTCATTCAGGAAACGGATCAACCAATTTTGGTTGCAACAAAATTCTTCCCTTTCCCTTGGCGCTTGAGGAAGAAATCCCTGCTCTGGGCGCTCAAACGCAGTCTGGAGCGTATCGGGGTCGAGGCCGTTGACCTATACCAGATCCATCAACCTTTACCGCCTATTTCAATCGAAACCTGGATGGAGGCAATGGTGGAGGCTGTGGCTGAAGGTCTGACTCGCACCGTCGGCGTTTCGAACTATAACCAGACTCAAACGCTACAGGCGTATTCCACATTGTCACGCAAAAACATTCCGCTGGCGGCTAACCAGGTAACTTATAGTCTGTTGAACCGTGACATCGAATACGATGGTTTGTTGGCACGCTGCAAAGAGTTGGGGGTGCGGGTGATCGCTTACAGTCCCATCGAAAAAGGCTTGCTGACCGGAAAATACTCCACTGAAAACCCACCGCCAGGTGTGCGTGGTCGACGTTATGGAGATTTGCTTCCCAAGATCGGACCTTTGCTCAAGCTCATGACCGAATTGGGGCAGGAACATGGCGGCAAGTCCAAAGCGCAGGTGGCGCTGAACTGGTGCATCTGTAAAGGGACCATGCCCATTCCTGGCGCAAAGAATGCCGTACAGGCACAGGAAAATGCCGGTGCATTGGGCTGGAAGTTGACCGAGGAAGAAGTAGCCAAGCTGGATGAGGCCAGTGATACAGTACTCAAATGAGCCAAAAGATTGTGCTATAATACGCCAACTTATGAAACACAATTGCAGCTTCGCAAACAATAATAATAACGATAATAATCGCCAACCACCCGTTGGGCGAAGCCTTGTGGCTTAACAAAAAGTCTTTTGGAAACCAATCGCCCAACGCAGCAGCGGAGGGCGATTTATTTTTGTAAATACTATGTCATTGCGAGGAGCCCGTAGGGCGACGTGGCAATCTCAACTCTGGAACAAACAAAGCGTTCTTTGGTTAGGTGAGATTGCCACACTCGCTCCGCTCGTTCGCAATGACAACATCAAACTCGGAGGTACGGCATGTATAAAACACATACCTGTGGCGAACTAAGAGCCACCCACGCCGGTGAAACAATCACACTGGCGGGCTGGGTGCATCGACGCCGCGACCACGGCGGGGTGGCATTCATCGATCTGCGCGACCGCTTTGGACTTATTCAAGTTGTTTTTAATCCCGATCTTCCAAAGGAAACTCTCGACCTGGTTGCCAACGTTCGCTCCGAATGGGTGTTACAGGTCACCGGGTTGGTGCAGAAGCGCCCTGAAGGTATGATCAATCCTAAGATGGAAACTGGCGAGATCGAAGTCATCGCTACCGATATCAAAGCTCTCAACCCGGCCAAAGCGCTGCCATTTGTCCTGACCGACGATGATAAATTGCCTGAAGAGAACATCCGGCTGAAATACCGTTATCTCGACTTGCGCCGTGAGAAGATGCGTTATAACCTCGAGCTGCGGCACAAGGTTATCAAGTTCATCCGCAACCATCTCGACAGCAAGGGATTTCTCGAAATCGAAACCCCGATTCTGTTTAAAACCACGCCTGAAGGCGCGCGCGATTATCTCGTTCCTTCGCGCGTGCACCCCGGCGAATTTTACGCGCTGCCCCAATCTCCGCAGCAGCTCAAGCAAATGCTGATGGTGGCGGGTGTGGAGCGCTACTTCCAGATCGCGCGCTGCTTCCGCGACGAAGATCAGCGCGGCGACCGTCAACCCGAATTCACCCAACTCGACATGGAAATGTCCTTTGTGGAACGCGAAGACGTGATGGTGCTCACCGAGGAACTGTTCACTAAACTGGTGGCCGAAGTGGTGCCACACAAGAAGCTACTCCAAACTCCCTGGCCGCGCCTGACGTATCAGGAAGCGCTGGAGCGATTTGGCAAGGACAATCCAGACATCCGCTTCGGACTGGAACTCAAATCTGCTTCCGATTTCGCAGTTGGTTCTGGTTTTGGTGTGTTCGAGAATGTCGTGGCAGCGGGCGGTGAAGTGCGCGCCATCAACGCCAAGGGACTGGGCGACTACACCCGCAAACAGATCGAAGAACTGACAGCCTATGTCCAGGATGTGGGTGCGAAAGGGCTAGCCTACATCAGCGAAGGGGAGATGCGTTCATCTTTCGCCAAGTTCCTGTCTGATGAACGGAAGCAGGCCCTTCTGGCAAGAATGGAGGCGGAGAATGGCGACCTGCTGTTGTTCGTGGCCGATAAACCGGCGGTCGTTTTCGAGTCACTGGGACGCCTGCGCGTCCTGTTGGGAGAACGTCTCGGTTTGCGCGATAAAGATGTGCTGGGCTTCTGCTGGGTGATCGATTTCCCATTCGTGATGTATAACGAGGAAGAAGAGCGTTGGGATCCGAGTCATCATCTTTTCACGTCGCCCATGCCAGACGATATTTCGATGCTGGATACAGAGCCGTGGAAAGCGCGCGGCACGCAATACGACCTGGTACTGAACAATTACGAGGTTGGGGGTGGCTCGATCAGAATTCACAACCGTGCCCTGCAAGAGAAGGTCTTCGGGCTGATCGGCCTCGACCCGGATGTGGCGCAGGAGCGATTTGGTCATATGCTGGAGGCTTTTGAGTATGGAACGCCTCCGCATGGCGGCATCGCCCCCGGTATCGACCGCATCTGCATGTTGCTGGCTGACGAGCCGAACATCCGCGAGGTGATCGCCTTCCCGAAGAACCAGGCTGCCAAAGACGTGATGGCCGATGCGCCATCAGTGGTAGAAGAGAAGCAGTTGAAGGATTTACATATTAAGGTCAGAGAGTAGCAATCAGCCATTAGCTGATAGCTAAGGAGGAACAATGGGAATTATTCAAGTAAGCGACATTGCCAAATACGACGGTCAGGAAGTAACCATACAGGGCTGGGTCTACAACCGCACCGACAAGGGTAAGTTAGTTTTCTTATTGGTGCGCGATGGCAGCGGGTTCGTGCAATGTGTGGCCTTCAAGGGCGACCTGGACGAAGAGCTTTTCGATAGGCTGGTGCGCATCCCGCAGGAATCTTCGGTGGTCATCACCGGTCCTGTCCGTGCCGATGGGCGGGCACCCGGCGTCCCTGGCGGATACGAGATCGGCGTGAAGCAGGTTCAAATCGTGCAAGAGGCAGGGGAAGATTATCCCATGGCGCTCAAAGAGCATGGTGTGGACTTCGCCCTGGATAACCGTCATTTCTGGCTGCGAATGCCCAGCCAATGGGCTATCCTGCGCGTCCGCGCAACGGTCATGTCGGCCGTCCGCGAGTGGCTCGATACCAATGGCTTTATCGCGATGGACACTCCTATCCTGACGCCCGCTGCCGCCGAAGGCACGACAACATTATTTGAAACTGAATACTTTGACGAAGGTAAAGCTTATCTGGCACAGACAGGCCAACTGTACGACGAGGCCAACATCTTCGCCTTTGGCAAAGTCTATTGCTATGGACC
>WOR8_10006820_pt1 | contig 15157 bp, 15 predicted proteins | sample DeeMarSeWOR38_10_FD_19890 | JGI IMG/M metagenome (IMG submission 19890) | reverse complement strand
TGCGGGTGCCGACAACCAATCTAATTGGAAAAGAGCAGGAAGGCTTTGCTCATATTCTGGGGCTTTTTAATCGTGAAAGAATTACCGTGTGCGCCCAGGCGGTCGGTCTTGCCCAGGGCGCTTTGGAACAGGCCGTCAAACATATCAAGGAAAGAGAACAATTTGGCAAAAAAATAGCTTCATTTCAAGCCATTCGGTTTAAGATTGCTGAAATGGCAACGCTGATCGAGGCCGGACGCTCACTATACTACCGAGCGGCCTGGACCATCGACAGTGGCCAGGAAGACCATGGCCTGATTGCAATGGCGAAATGGTATTGTGCCCAAAACGCCGTCACAGTGGCCCAGGAGGCGTTACAAATGCACGGTGGGTACGGATTTTTCAATGAGTATGATATTGCCCGGTTTTACCGGGATTGTAAAGTTCTCGAAATTTACGAAGGCACAAAAGAGGTAGAGAAAGTAATCATTTCCAATAATTTGCTGGGCAAGGCGAAATAGGGAGAATATAATTCCTTTCAGCAGGACTGGTCTATGGTTTCAGGTGTCGGGTTTCAGGTGCCAGGTTTCAGAGGTCAGACGACAGAGGACAGCTGAACAAGCTGCAAGATGAAGCGACCTGTCCGCTGCTGTTTTCTGTTCTCTGTCATCTGTTTACTGACACCTGAACACTGACACCTGAAACCTAAAATAAAACCGTGTTTTGTAAAGTAATTGCAGGGCATTACTATAGTAGTCGTTTCGAAAACACTTCTAAATTTTTAGCTGTTAGAGTGCTTAATGAGTTCCCGCTTACGGACCTTTCCAAGGGAAGTCCGTGGAAAATCTTCACAGGATACGACCTGTTTGGGGCATTTAAACTTTGCCATTCGCTCTTTGCAAAACCCCATAAGGCTTTCAGCAGTAAAATTTGAATTTTTTTTGGCAATAACAAAGGCCTGGCCGACTTCCCCCCATCTTTCGTCCGGCACGCCGACCACGGCAATATCTTCAATATCAGGGTGTTCTCTTAAGATCCGTTCCACCTCAGCCGGATAGACGTTTTCTCCGCCGGTAATGTACATATCCCTTGCGCGATCGACCAAAAAATAATAACCTTCTTCATCCATACGGCCGCGCACAACGATCTCACCGACGTCTCCGGTTTTCACCGGACGGCCGTTTTTATCCACGATATTGACTTCGGCATGAAATACCGGACGGCCCACCGTGCCCGGTTTACGAAAAGAATCTTCCTCCGAAGCCCACAGTAGTATCGAGGTTTCCGTTTGACCCATGACCTGGCGAAACGCCAGTCCGGCTTCCCTGCATTTTTCAAACAGCTCGGGAGTGGTCTTCTCCCCTCCTCCGGCACATACTTTTAAGGACGAAATATCGCCCCTCCCTTGCGGGTCAACCGTGACAAGCGCCCGATAAACGGTAGGGACGCCCAAGAATTTAGTAATTTGGTAGCGCTCAATATCCTGATAAACTTTAACCGGATCAAATTTGGGATGTATGACCATGGTGGCGCCTTTGTAGATGACTGGCGATGCCTGGATAAAAAGGCCGCCGGAATGAAACAGGGGCAATATGACGAGCATGGTGTCATCAAAATGCATTTTAAAAAAAATGTCGGCATTCAGGCAGTTGAAAAACGTCTTGCGGTGACTCAGCACGGCACCTTTCGGCCGACCGGTAGTGCCGGAGGTATACATGATGACCTGGGGCTCTTCCGGATCGGCCGGGCCCAAAGATCGCGTGAGAAAAGGTTTGCGGCCGTCAAAAGCCGCCGATTCGCGGATGTAATCTAAAACGGTTGTATCGTCCGGCGCTTTGCCGACCGATGATAACAACATCTGCGGTCTGGTATTTTCAAAATCGAGCTTTTTGACATTATCGATAAATTCATGGCCGAATACAAACAGGCGGGGACGGCAGTTTTTAAGAAAATAATCCAGTTCCGGTGGGGCGGACCGGAAATTAAGCGGCACAAAAATGGCGCCCAGCCGGGCGCAGGCCAGGAAAACTTCAAGAAACTCAGGGCAGTTGTTCAGCATAACCGCCACGCGATCGCCCTTTTCGATTCCCAGCGACTGCAGCCAGCAACTGGCCCGATTGGCACGTTGGTTCAGTTCGGCATAGGAAATTTGTTCTTCTTCAAAAATGACAGCCGGTTTGTCTGGATGCAGATCACCCCAGCGTTGCACCCACCAGGCAATATTCATAGACCGAATCATTCGAAACCCCTGTTATATTGAAATCTTATGTTTCTCATTTTTCTGAGATGTGAAAAACACAATAGGTATCACCTTTGGCCAAACACTCGATTTCGGAACCCGTGCAATTCCGCCCAAAAAGAACCGTGGCAAGGCCGCTGAGCACGCCGTTGATTAAATGACACACGCCTTCGGTTGATTCACCGTATGCTTCGGCAAAAGCAGAATTTTCAACTTTGATTTGCAATTTGCAGTTTTCAAAATCATAATCTATCAGGTGAAAATGTCCCCATCCGATTTCAGCCCCCATGGTCATCATAAAGTTGATGGTCTCACTGTCTGAAAGATTTTGCATTTCCTTGAATTTTTTAGCCGAGAGATATCCCCCTTGATAGCCTCCTTGAAACAGGGCATCCGGCGCCCCCTTCCGGCTGTATTTTTCGATGATTTTCTGAAAACCGATAATCGTCTCAGGGCGGATGATCACATATCTGATATCTTTGTAAGTCAATGTGCCGGAGGCAGAATCATACACCAGTTCGTCTATAATTGAATTTTCATTCATTGCAATGCCTATTGGCTAAACAAAAAATACACGGATAACGGTTTTTATGATCAACTGAAAATTTTTGTATACTGTATACCATATTTGGGGTCAAGTTTTTCTTTCAAGGCAAAGACCATGGGTAGCATCTTTAATAATTGTCACGCAAAACGTATGATAGCTTCGAAGATGGGTCAATAAATTTATGATGGACGGCTGATTCTATCCCACCCTGTGGCAGCGATTATTGAGGCATCGTCTCATTGGGATCCCCTTTTCTGAATAAAAAGATTCTGTAATTTAATCGGGTTGAATTTGAACTTTTAGTTTTTGTATTCTATAACCAATTGATATATAGCTAAAATTTAATTTTTATTGGATCATAATCATTTTATTGAATTGTAATCATTATTTTGTTGACATTCAGTAATGAATAAAATACGAAGAAAACCTGTGCGTATTGAAAGAATCATTACATCGTTATCCTTGCAAAATTTACCACTGCCTAAAATCTACCATATCGGACGCAAAACAAATATCGCCTCAATTTGAATGTCAGCCGTTAACTTCTAAACAAGGAGGGTGAAAATGAAAAAGTCATTACTTATTTGGGCATTGATTACAGCCTCTGTTTTTTTTCTGGCTGCTTTTATCAACCCTGCATTTTCAGCATCTAAGCCGCCTGTCGTTGTCGGATTCATCGGATCTTTTGACAGCGACACCGGCAAAAGTACCTTGCGGGGCGCCGAAATCGCAATAGAAGAAATAAATGCCGCGGGAGGTATCTTGGGTGGCCGCATGATTAAGCTGGTAAAAGCGGATACAGGAGAAGACGTAACGGAAGGCATCAAGGCTTATGAGTACCTTAATGAAAAGGAAAAGGTGGACTTTATAATTTCCGGAAGTATCGACGATGTCTCGTTAGGATGGTTTCCGCGCATGGCCGAATACAAGACCCCCACGCTTGACACCTGGACCTCTTTCATCGGGATTATCGACATGGTCGTGAAAGATTATGAAAAATACAAGATGTATTTCATGAACATCGCTTGTGACTATGCGCTCGCTACCCTGTATGTCGATTTTGGAAAGGATGTTCTGGCAAATGACATGAAGTGGAAAACAACTGTGGTTATGCAGGAAGATACGGCTTACGCCGGGGGCGTCTTCGAGCTGGTTGATCAGCTGCTGGCACCGGAAGCAGGAATCAAAATTTTGGATCATATTGTCTATGACGTCAATACGGTGGATTTCAGCCCGATCTATAACAAGGCCGCAAAGGCAAACCCTGACTTTATCTATCTGATCTCCTCGGTTAAAAGCCAGGTTCCTTCTTCCCAATATGTGAAGCTGCAGGTACCGGTCCCCATGACCGGTGTCAATGTTTCTGCGTTCGGCATGGAGTTCTGGAAAGACACCGGCGGAATGGGAGGTGGTACATCCACCTTGATACCGGCACCCTGTCTGGGACTGAACATGGACGACCGCAGTCAGAAATTTGTCGACAAGTACAAAGCAAAGTATAAAAGCCGTCCTGTCTTTCCACATTTTAATGGTTTTAATGCCTACTACGGCATTCACAATGCCATGGCTGCGGCCGAACGGGCTGGCGGGTTCAAGCCGCTGGATGCCTGGGTGAAAGAAATGGAAAACTCGGATACCAAAATTTACAAAGACGGGAAGCTCTGGCTCAGGTATGCTTACTGGAAACCGGGAGAAATCGAACCCCGAACCCAAAGGGAATATACTCACAACATCAAGTTCGACATTACGCCGCCTTTCGATGACGGACATCCATCTCTTGTGGTCATCCAGTGGTACGTGGACGGATCTGTGAAGGTTGTCTACCCGCCCAAGTATGCCAGCGGGAAATTTGAGGTTCCCCCATGGATTAAAAAGTAGGCCATCAGCGTTTAGCATCTGTAATACTGAAAAACACTGTGACAGCATCTAAGGGACAGGAGCAACGGAATACGCCCTTGCTCCTGTCTTTTCACTGGTCTCTCCCCCAACCAAACGGTGAGTCGCTTGTCTCCGGATCGGGGCCAGCTGGCAAGCTGCCGGGAACTGAGGATTTTCTCTGATAAATTACCATATTAACCGAAATTTCCACCGCGAGTTTGCAAAATCCCGCATGCAAGGGAGGTTAAGGAGGTCGGAATAAGATGATTGGAATCATTATTCAGGGGTTTCTCTTGAGTGGTCTCTACGCACTCATTGCGGTGGGATTTACCATGATTTTTAGCGTGGGACGGGTGCTGAACCTGGCTTATGGCGTGTATATTATGCTCGGGGGTTATGTCTACTATGTCTTGGCCCAGGTATTATCTCTGCCAAAGATTCCGAGTTTTTTGGGCGCCGTCTTGGCGGGCGTTGCTTTCGGTATTTCAACCTATTTGTTTTTGGTCAGACGTTTAGAGGACAATCCCATTGCTGTAGAAATCTCGACCCTGATCCTTGCCGTTGTCATGCAAGCGGTCATCATCCTCGTCTTTTCTCCGGCACCCAGATCCATGTGGCCGCTCGTTCCCGGCGTCATCCACCTTTTTGGTGTCACGATTTCCAAAAACATTTTTCTGGCGATGATCGTGAGTTGGTTGGTTTTAGGTGCTTTATTGGTATTTGTGCATAAAACTCAACTCGGCAGAGCGATTCGGGCAGTCTCCATGGACACCAAGGGTTCTTTGATTTCCGGTATTGATTCCTCGAAGATAAATATCGTCACCTGGGCTTTGTCGGGAGCCTTGGGCGCCATCGCCGGGGTGTTTTTCGCCACCTACACTCAGCTGGACCCCGCCATGTGGGTGTTTCCCCTCATCATCGCCGTAGCCGTCGTCATTGTAGGAGGAATTGGCAGCATCATGGGGAGTTTGGTGGCCGCCCATATTGTCGGTTTTCTGGAAACGATCACCACCGGGGTAATCGCTCCGGAATTGAGAGGTGTCTTTACCTTGTTGCTGATCATCGTTATCCTGATCATCGTCCCGAAGGGTTTACTGGGTAGGGAAGAAATCTAAAATAGGGAAGTTGTCTTGAAAAAAACATTGCTTCTATGGGCGATATTTGCCGGGCTGATGTGTCTGCTCCCGCTTTTCGCGTCAAGCGGAACCCTGAGGGTTTTTATTTTTGCTAACTTCCTGGCCATATTTGCCATGAGCTGGGATATTCTTTCGGGATATACGGGCTATATCAGTTTCGGGCATCCCTTTTTAATCGGCATCGCCGGTTACACAACCGCCATGCTCACGCGTCATTTAGGTACGCCGCTTTTTCTGAGCATGCCCCTAGCCGTTTTGGTAACAATGGCAGGCGGGACTCTCTTTTTCTTTCCCGCGCTCAGAACAAGAGGAACTTATTTTGCGCTTGTTACGCTTGCTTTTATGGAAGTGACATATGGTCTCATGCAAGTCGTGAAACCGTCATTGACGGGCGGAACCAGAGGACTGAGCGGTCTCCCGTTGCTGGTTACCGGTGCAATTCCGAACTATTATCTTTCCTTTTTTGTTATGTTTCTGATTGCGTTGGGGCTCTGGGCATTGACCAGATCCGGATTAGGAACTGCTCTCAGTGCAATTCGCATGGACGAGGATGCTGTAAAAAGTGCCGGTTTAAGCACTTCGAAATTAAAGTTGTTTGCCTTTATGTTAAGCGCGCTGGTGGCGGGCATTGGCGGGGCGTTATACACTCATTATCTCGGCTCCATCTCACCTCGCGGCATGTTTGACATCAACTTCCTTTTTACCATTCTGATTGCAGCGCTAATCGGTGGCGAGCAAAGCATTGTGGGGCCAATTCTCGGAGCATACTTTCTCACGTTTCTCTTGGAATATTTGCGTCCCTATATTCCGGGAGCGTGGCGATTTTTACTTTATGGGGTCATCGCGCTGGTTGTCTACTATTACGCGCCAAAAGGGCTTTATAGTATATTCCAGGCCGGGGCGAACCGTTTTGGGAAAAAAACAAGAAGGAATGGGCAATATGGCCAAACTACTTGACGTGCAAAGTTTTACCAAGAAATTCGGTGGCCTGTTTGCAGTTTATGATTTGAGCTTCCATGTTGATGAAGGAGAATCGCTGGGACTGATTGGCCCGAATGGATCAGGAAAAACGACGACATTTAACATGATCATGAGAGAACTTAAACAGGATGAAGGCGAAATTTACTTTGAGGGAAAAGAGATTTCCAGATATTCAACCCATGAACGGGTTAAAATGGGCATTTCGCGAACCTATCAAATACCACGTCCTTTCAGGGAAATGAGCGTCACGAAAAATATCCGTGTCGGGATTATGCCGGATGAAATAATTCGGATTATCTCTATGAATTCACAGAGTGATACGGAAAGGGAAATCGGAAAAAGTGTTGGCTTTAAAGAGCATGCACTTGCAATGTATCCCCGTGAATTGTCGATGGGAGATCTCCGAAGGCTCGAATTGGCCAGAGCATTAGCCACGAATCCAAAACTGCTGCTTCTTGACGAGGTATTCGCCGGACTGACAGTTCGTGAAATTAGTGAACTATCTGAGCTTCTGAAAAAGAAAAGAAAGGAAGGTTTGACCTTCATCATCGTGAGTCATGATTTGAAGACGTTGGCGCCGCTTGTGGATCGGGTTGTGGTCGTCAACTTCGGCCAGCTGATCGCAGACGGATCCTTTGAAGACGTCATTGCCAATAAAAAGGTAAAAGAGGCCTATCTTGGAAAATAAGGGCCAACGATTCTGGAGTGACGATCAATTGAGGAGGTAAGTATGGCGTTGCTTGAGGTTATAGACCTCAACGTTTTTTACGGGAAGGCTTGCTCGCTGAGAGATGTTTCTATTTCCGTTGAAAAAAGAGAAGTTGTCGGAATCATCGGCCCGAACGGTGCCGGCAAATCGACATTGCTTGATTCCATCATCGGATTGACCACTTGTGAGGGACAAATTATTTTTGATGGAATGGATTTAAGACAACTATCTCCCACCGAAGCCATTCGCACAGGCATTGGTTATGCCCCTGAAGCACGAAATCTATTTGCCTATATGGCCGTGAAGGAAAATCTTTTAGTTGGCGCCTATCGCGCAAAAGAAGCAAAAGAAAAAAACCTGCGAATGGTATATGAACTGTTCCCACTCCTCGAGAAACGGCAGAATCAAGAGGCCAAGACATTGAGCGGTGGGGAGCAGCAAATGCTGTCCCTGGGCAGAGCACTGATGACAAACCCCAGACTTTTGCTCGTTGATGAACCGACGATTGGTCTGGCACCACTGGTCTGTTCAGAAATCGCCGACGTACTGCTGAAACTAAAAGAAAACAGAGGAATTACGATTGTCATTACCGAACAGAACGTGAATTTTGCGCTGACGCTGGCCGAAGAAATCTATCTATTGGAAACCGGCCATGTGAAAATGAAAGGCAAGCCCGAAGAATTGAAGCAAGAGTCTTACATTCAGGAAACCTATTTCGGATCTTGAAATTTTAATGGCAACTGGCTCACGTTTATTTATATAAATATGTAATTTTTTGTACATTAAAATAAAAATAATGTATTGAATCTCATTTTTGGCAACAACTTCATCATACTTGATTTATTCGATAATAATATATTTCTCTGTTATTATTTTTTTTCTATATCCGTTTAATTTTTTTCTTGACATACATTGATGTATTTTTTATTACAATTATTAACCCGTAATGTAAATTTTATTACATTTCGAGTGGCAAAAAGGAGGGATCAGAATGGAGATCAAGGAAATACAAGAAATCATTAAGGCGCAAAATATCGACACGATCCGGATCGAGTATCCGGATCTGTACGGGATTTGCCGCAACAAAATGGTGCCTGCAAAACGGCTGGAAGCGCTTGCTGAAGAAGGCATCAACTTCGCACAGGCCATCTATGCGATTGATCTCACAAATGATGTGGCTCCGGAAACCGGATGCGGCTATGAAATCGAATGGAAAGACATGACCATCATGCCGGATTTGAGCACTTTCACGGTCCTGCCCTATTTGGAAAGCACCGCCCGTTTGATCGGCAATGCGTTTCGTGACGGCGCGCCGATCCCCGTGGATCCGCGCTATGCGCTTCAAAAAGTTATCAAAAAATTTGAAGAAAAAAATCTACGACCGGTCTGCGCATCTGAATTGGAATTTTTTGTCTACCGTCCGGGTGAAGGTCGTCCGGGAGAGTTATACAATCCCAATCTTTCCTGTGTCTATCAGGTGAACCCCATATTGGATCCGATCGGACTCTCGCGGACACTTCAGAATCTTTTCCTGCAATTGGGCTTTGAGATTCTTTATCTCAACCACGAATTCTTTCCGAGTCAGTTTGAAATCAACTGGAAATATGACCACGCCTTGAATTGTGCCGATCAGACCTTCACCTTTAAATATGTTTGTAAGGAAGTGGCGGCCCAAAATAATTATCATTTAACGTTTATGGGCAGACCCACCACAGAAGGCGGCGGCAGCGGATATCATATTCATCTCTCATTGAGCGACCCCAAGACCCGTAAGAATCTTTTTGATGACCCGGATGCGGAACACGGCTTCTCTGATCTGATGCGATACTTCATCGGCGGTCAGATGGCGCATGCCAAAGGCATGTCCGCCATACTGGCTCCGACGATTAACTCCTATAAGCGCTATCAGCCGGATAGTTTTGCGCCTTATTACCTGGCCTGGGGCCTGGATAATCGCACGGTGTACTGCCGCGTGCCGGGAGAACGCGGAAAGGCGACCCGGGTGGAAAATCGGGCGCCGTGTGCATCAGCCAATCCTTATCTGGTGTATGCTGCGGCCTTCGCGGCCGGATTGGATGGGATTGAAAACAAAATTGACCCGGGTGAGCATGCCGTCGGCGATATTTATGGTGCTGAACCCGGCACCTATGAAACGATCCAATTTTTTCTGCATGACGCCCTGCAGGATCTAAAGGCCGACCCGGTAATTTGCGATGCACTCGGACCGGAGCTAATCCAAGCATTCGTGGCCCTGAAAGAGCATGAGCTCAATCTGTGGCGCAAACATGTTTCTGACTGGGAGTTTAACACCTATTCAGCCCAGCTGTAACGCGGGGCCGGATAACCGCATGCTGCGCCAAAGGCAATCATGCATCGGGCAACCGCAAAACGCTTTAACCCTAAAATATGCAGAGGGACATCATGTGTGGAATAGCAGGACTTATCGCCAAGGAACGCAGTGATCTCGGTGATGATCTGGTCAATATGCTCAAAGAGCTGGTTCATCGCGGTCGCGATGCCACCGGAGTTGCGCTTTACGAGCAACGGGATGACATCCAGGCGCGCATAACCCTGACCGATCCGAGCTTTGAAAACGATCTTCACCAGATCATTCAAAATTACGGCCAAATCAGCAACGCCAAAATCTATCAGGGAGTCGGGATATTCACCTTTTTTGAAGGATCCGTTGCGATGGATTCAAACCAGATATCTCAGCTTCACTGGGACATCGATTCCCATCCGAACCTTTGTGTCCACTCTCTCGGCCAACACCTCAAGGTTTACAAAGATCAGGGTTCAGCCGAGGATCTCGTAGCGGTCCATCAGATCGATGTGGGCGCCTGCACCCATGGTATCGGCCATGTTCGCCTGGCCACCGAAAGTGTTGAAAACATTAACTTCGCCCATCCATTTGTATCCTACCTTTATCCGGGATTATCGCTCGTCCATAACGGCCAATTTACCAATTACTTCAATATGAGAAGAAAGCTCGAAAGTTTGGGTATCCGCTTCAAAACCGCCAATGATACGGAAATGGCCGCGCATTTCATTGCTTATGAAATGAAAGAAAAAGGCAAGGATCTGGAGTCCGCCTTGCATGCAGCGCTGGATACATTTGACGGAATTTTTACGATCATGGTCGCAACCGATAACCAGATCGGTGCATTTCGGGATCGGCTGGCTTTCAAACCGGTCGTTATTTATGAGCAAGATAACGGCATGGTTCTATTTGGATCGGAGCAAATCTCGTTAACCCCTATCATCTCTGATGTTTACGCTACGGAGATGGAACCCGGAGGTGTAAAGATATGGTCCGTTTAGATATATCAGGAATGCCTACCCTTGAGGTCAACCGCAATCTCAGGGAATTGGTGCAGCAAAATGATGAAATCATTGTGGAAAATCCCCATTCGGTCCACAATTTTGCTACCGCCCTCAAAGGTAAGGCTAAAATAACGGTGGAAGGCAGTACCGGCTTTTATACCGGCGGTTTCCTGCAGGGCCCCACGCTGATTATTAAAGGCAACACCGGATTGTACACCGGTGACAACATGGACGGCGGTGAAATCATCGTTGAGATGAACACCGGCAGCAATTGTGCGCCCTCAATGGCCGGTGGCACGATGCTGATCAAAGGTCACAGCGGCAGCCGTACCGGCTGGGGCATGAAAGGCGGAAATTTAATCGTCTGCGGCAATGTAGGCATGTGGAGCGGCAAAATGACGCTGGGAGGCCGAATCATAATCCTCGGCGAGGTTGGCATGGGAATCGGCGAGTCTATGTATGGCGGTATCATCCATGTTCTCGACCCCAAAGTCGATGAAAAACTCGGCGGCAATGTTGCCCTTAAGCCCATTGCAGCCAAAGAAAAAAAAGAAGTTGAAAAGCTTTTTAAGAAATTTGCAATCGAACAGAGCGTTGATAGTTTCAGAAGCATCATGCCCAAAGTCTATGGAAGGCATGATTATGTCATGTTTAAACCAACCCATAAAAAAAGGGCTGAAGTATAATGGCAAAAGAAGAAGAAAAAAAAGCAAAAGACAAGAAAGTAAGAGCGAAAGATGTTCAGAGAGGGGTGTGGAACCCTGAAACACTTTCAGAAATCAAATACAAAGCCGAAACCGGCAAGCATCGCATTCGCGGGTGTGGCGCCACGATACGGTTTCCCAGCTTCGACGATCTGCTGATCCTGCCGTCTCAGCTTTCGCGGTTGTCCATCGACACCTATCGCGAAGATTGTAAAACCCAGACGGTATTAGGCACCCGCTTTGCCAAAAAGCCGCTGGTGATCGAAACGCCCATTATGATTTCGGGCATGTCTTATGGCGCTTTAAGCAAAGAGGCTTTTCGCTAAAAAACATCGAAGCCGCAGATGCGATAGAAATCATCTGCGGTATCGGCGCCAAACCGGGATTGTCCGGCCATCTGATGGGCAGTAAAATCACGAAAGAAATTGCGGCTTTCCGACAACTGCCGGAAGGCATCGATTTACACAGCCATCCGCGCCACGGAGATATTTTTGGGGCCGACGACATGGTGCTCAAGATTCAGGAACTGCGCGATGTAACTGATTGGCAGATCCCCATCTTTGTCAAAATTGCGGCCGGCCGCGTCAAGGAAGACGTCAAAATTGCTGCCAAAACCGGTGCGGATGGAATTGTTGTCGACGGTTCAGAAGGCGGCACGGGTGCCGCGCCGGTAATGGCGTCCACCCATTTAGGGATTCCCACCCTGCCCGCCCTGGTGCAAGCGGTGCGTGCGCTGGAGGAAATGGGCGTCAGACAGGAAATCAGCTTGATCGTCTCCGGCGGAATCAAAGACGGGTCTGATGTTGCCAAGGCCTTGGCCTTGGGCGCCGATGCTGTGGCGCTTGGAACCGGCGTGATGGTGGCCATGGGTTGCGTGGTCTGTTTGCGTTGCCATGAAGGCAAATGTGCATTCGGAATCGGAACCCAGGATCCGGAGCGCCGCAAACGGCTGGATATTGATGCCGCAGCTCAGCGCGTTGCAAATTATATTGTGGGAATGACCTGTGAAGCCACCCTGCTGGCCAAGGCTGCCGGAAAAACGGCCCTGGCCAATATGGAACGTGAAGACCTCAGGGCAATGACCTTAGAAGCCTGTGCCATGACCGGAATCCCGCTGGTGGGCAGCAACTACACCTTCGGTGAAGCGTTTGGATTCTTTTAGGCACCTCAAACTTCAGGTATCTTTTACGACCAGGACATATCATCATGCGCATAGAAGAACATCCCATTTTGGGAACCTTTGAAAAGGGCGGAAAAATCCAATTTACCTTTGATGGGCAGCCCATGGAGGGTTTTGAAGATGAACCCATCGCCATCGCGTTGCGAAGCAACGGCGTACTGATTCATCGCTATACCACCCGGCGAAACGAACCCCGGGGGATGTTCTGTGCCATCGGGCGCTGCACCGACTGTATCATGGTTGTCGACGGTAAACCCAACATTCGGACCTGTGTCGAACCTCTGAAAGCAGGCATGAAGGTTGAAACGCAGCATGGCAACGGACCTGATCTGTCCGGGAGGTAAACCATGAGACGATGTGAAATGGTATGTGTGGGCGCCGGACCGGCCGGATTGGCAGCCGCTGTAGAAGCCGCCAGAAATGGTGTTGATGTTGTTGTCTATGACGAAAACGACCGCCCCGGAGGACAGCTTTTCAAGCAAATCCATAAATTCTTCGGCTCCCGGGAACACCGGGCCATGGAACGTGGATTCGACATTGGAAACAGCTTTCTGACTGAGGCCCGCGAACTGGGTGTTGAGGTTTCGCTAAATTCCGTCGTGCTGGGCATCTATGAAAACGGGGCCCTGAATGTCATGATTCGTGACCGAATCGAACAGGTAAAAGCCGAAAAAACGCTGGTGGCCACCGGCGCATCCGAGAACATGATCCCCTTCCCCGGCTGGACGCTGCCGGGGGTCGTCGGCGCCGGCGCCGCCCAGACCATGGCCAATATCCACGGTATCCGACCGGGCAACACCATCCTGATGGTCGGTTCGGGCAATGTCGGTGTCATCGTCAGCTATCAGATGCTGCAGGCCGGCGCCCGGGTTGCAGCGGTCATCGATGCAGCCCCTAAAATCGGCGGTTATGCCGTCCATGCCGCCAAAATCGCCAGAGTCGGGGTACCCTTTTTTATGTCCCATACGATTAAAGAAGCGCAGGGTAAAGACCGCGTTGAGGGCGCGACCATCATTGAAGTGGATGATAATTGGAATCCGTTACCTGGCACCGAGAAACAATTTGAGGTCGACACGGTATGTATTGCGGTTGGCCTGAACCCCGCGACGCAGTTGATCAGAATGGCCGGCTGCAAAATGGCGTATTCTCCAGTTTTAGGCGGTCAGCTGCCGGCACATGACCTGAACCAGGAAACATCGATTAAAGGCCTTTACGTTGCCGGCGATGCGTCCGGTATCGAAGAAGCCAGCACCGCGATTATCGAAGGCCGAATCGCCGGATTGGCCATTGCGCACAGCCTCGGCTACCTGGATGAATCGGTATTTTTATCAAAGCGCGATGAACAGTTAAAAAGCATGGTGGGCTTACGCAGCGGCAGCCATGGAGAAGTCCGGGCCAAAGCCAAGGAATATCTGAATTCAATGATGGAGGGGCAATAACATGGCCGGTGATTCTACCCGTACCGGGTTTCTTTCGGATGACGAACTAAAGAACGGGCCGGGCATCCCGAGCGAGGCCAGACGCCGCAAGGGTGCTGTCGCCGTACTTGAATGTCTGGAAGACATTCCCTGCAATCCCTGTGAAGCCAGCTGTAAATTTGATGCGATTACGGTCGGAGAAGATATCACCACACCACCGCGCCTGACTGAGGATAATTGTGTCGGATGCCGCAGTTGTTTGCCCATCTGTCCCGGCCAGGCCATCTTCATTGTCGATGAAAGCCTGGAGGACGATAAGGCCGCTATTGAGATGCCGTATGAATATCGGCCCCTGCCGGAAAAGGGGGACATCGTGACAGCCCTGGATCGTGCCGGGCAAAAAATTGGTGATGCAACTGTTACGGCGATCAAAAAAACAGAAAAAATGGATCGGACCGCAACAGTCATAATAGAAATACCCAGAGATTGGTCTATGAAGGCCAGAGCGATTCAATTGAAACGTTAATTTTTAAATCAGGAGGTAAAAGAGAATGGCTGAACAAGCGTTAGGTATGGTTGAAACCAGAGGACTGGTCGGCGCCATTGAGGCTGCCGATGCAATGGTAAAGGCGGCAAAGGTTAAATTCGTTGGACGTGAATTCGTCGGCGGCGGCCTTGTGTCTGTATTTGTGCGCGGAGATGTGGGCGCGGTAAAGGCAGCCACGGATGCCGGCGGCGCAGCAGCGGAACGTGTTGGCGAACTGGTTTCGGTCCATGTCATCCCCAGACCGCACGGTGACATCGAGTATACCATTCCAAAAACCGAAGCATAATTCGCGGAAGGTTTTAGAGCGGATGGCATATTGATGGGGTTCTTTCAGCCCGAATATCGCCACGCCGCGACAGGTTACGGCCGTGGCCTTGCGCCGGCAATGGGTTGAGAATTGCCGACGAAGCACTTTTATTGGAAAGTGAATTCGGCTGTCAGGCTGCATCTCACCGTCCGCCAAAAGTACAGTGCGGAGAGGTCTAATATGGCATTTAGCATCCAATTGATTTCCC
>WOR8_10005006_pt1 | contig 15163 bp, 9 predicted proteins | sample DeeMarSeWOR38_10_FD_19890 | JGI IMG/M metagenome (IMG submission 19890) | reverse complement strand
TTGCCCTTGGTAAAAGCTTTGTGATACATTTCGAGAAGGCGGTCTTGAAAAGTGAATTCAAGGGTATCTTTCAGTATATTAATCAGGCGTTTGCTTCTATTTTGCCTCAGAAATACGAGACGATTAACCGTGAGCAGGATTTGGGGAAGGATGGTCTTCGACAGGCGAAGGAAAGCTATAATCCTGTTGGTTTTGTTAGGAAGAACAAGGTTCGATCTCAATAGTATATATAAAAGTAGACTGGAAAGGGTGTTGAAATGATATTATCTATGTTATTAGGAAAATAAGGTAGTACTTTAAGGATGATTATTATGGAGTGCAATAAGTTGAAAAAAGAAAAGTGTATCATTTCGGTTCTGGTTCTTACGGTCCTGTTGCCGGTCTTTTTAGGGGGGTGCGGGGGGGGAGATGTACGTACACTCGGCAGCGGGATAGCGCCGACGAACGGTCAGATTTCGAAAGAAGATATCCGCGAGCAGGTTGACAAATTTGCGGAATATTACAAGGCGGCATTGAGGCAGATGGCCGTTGATCTGAATGAGCGCCTGCAAACGAAGAAAATGGAAAGGACCACTCTCCAGATGAGGGCTCGTATGGTACAGGGTTTAAATGCGATGCTGGACCAGGACGACCCTTTGATTGCTTTTATCGAGACGTGGGCTTTATGTAAGCGCTTTAGGATTTATGTCGAAGAAGGTGAAGGGAGCACGTTGTTCGCTGAAGGCCAGGAGATTGTGATCAAGGCGGCGAAACGGTTGGAGTCGGAAATCGAACGCGTCGGGCATGTGTTTATGAAAGACGATGTATTTGAGGCGACTGAAAAAAATATAGTTGAATTCGCCAACGTTAATCCGATAAGCGGGACTTTTTATAATGTGATTGTCTATGCTACAGAGGTCAAGAGGGGCCAGCCAAATCCTTTTATGAGTGTTCTCAACCTGCCTATGACACCTTTTAGAGCAATGGAGGGCGTGGACCGGACCGCGTCGGCTATATATCAGTTCAGAGACACGGCCGAGCGTTTTTCGGATGTGGTTCGCGAATTACCGGAATCCTCGCGCTGGCAGATGGAACTGCTGATGTATGATCTGGAAGAAGCGGACATGATCAAGACTTTTCTCGACAGTTTTACCAAGTTTTCCGAAAGCAGCGCCAAAATGGCCGTATCTGTTGAGCAATTGCCGGGGCAGCTTGGCAAGGAATTGGCCCAGTTTGTTGATGAAGTTGACCGCAAGCAGGCAGACCTGCAAAAAACTCTGGCTCAGGCGGAGAAGACCACCCTTGCTGTGAACGAGACCGTTGAGAAGCTGAACGCCTTGGCCAAAGATACATCGGAAACAGCCAGGGCCTGGGAGGATGCGGCCAAGGCGACGGGTGAAGTAGTAAAGGGATTTGACCAGAGCAAGGAAACCGAAAGTTCAAAATCATCTTTTAGTCTTAAAGAATACCAGGATGCGGCTGGAAAGACGTCACAGGCGGCGACGGATATCAAGGAACTTTTGGCTGCGATAGAGGCATTTTCAGAATCTCGTAAATATGGTTCTCTGACCAACCACCTGACTTTACGCATAATGGGGTTGTTTTTCTTTGTATTTGTGCTGGTGGTAGCCTATCGGATAATAATGGTTCGTTTTATAAAAACGGGAGTTCCTAAAGTCTGATTTTGCAGGCGATGTCGTGGGTGAATGGAGGGATATTAATCTTTAGTGTGTCTGACGTTTGTGAAATCTGCTGCTTTTTGATTATTGAGCCGTCATTCGTATTCCACCACTCGATGTTGTAGCTGCCGGGCTCAAAATCCTGGATTGAAATTGTGGCGTTTTTGATTTTGGGCGGTTGATTCTTCTCGATTACTATATTGGACCAGGTTGCTTTTTGGTTGAAGAGCCATATATATGCGCGGTCGCTTCCCTGATAGCCGAGGACGTGAAGCTGTTTGTTGGAGACTTCGGCTTTGAGGTCGTACAGGCCGATAAAGGATATATCGGCGAGGAAGTCAGCCAGAGGTTTATAGTGGCCGTAAGCGTTTTGTCTGTCGAGCTGATCCCACCACCAGAACATCGCTGTTCCCGAGTTACCGGCGAAGGCGGAGGCCCAGAGTGAATTGTGGAAATGGACTGCTTCGGTGTCCTTTTTCATATCGTCGCTGAGTCCCCATTTCGGAGTGGCAAGGCCGAATTCGCCAATCAGGACGGGCTTGCTCGGGGCATGTTCTCTTAGAAACTTCGTCTTGTCGATGATGACGGCCACTTCGTCTTTGTAATTCTCTTTTGTCCCCGGGCGCATATAGTGATGTAACTGGCCTATGTCGATATCGGGGTGGCGGCAGTCTCTGGCTGAGGGGTGCCAGTGCGCAGGTGATTGTAGGGATCGATTTGTTCGAGATATTTACCGACCTCATTATAGAAGCGGTCGGTGGGTTTGCCGGGGTCAATCTCGTTAAAGTACTCCCAGGCGGCTACGTTGGTTGAATATCCCCATCTTGCGACAGCGTAACGCATGAACTTTTTGGCGTCGTCTATGGCCTGCTGATATTCGGAACTTTTTTCCTTGGAGAGAGTATTCATATAGAGGTCTCTGGTGATAAGACATAACATCAGGTAGATATCGTTTAGCTCGGCTGATTCGATGATTTTGTCGAGCATGAAGCAGTCGAGCTGGTTGTAGATTCCTCTTATGGGGCGATTGACATCGGCTTCCCAGAGCAATTCCGCTCCGCCGGCAGCTTCTTTGAGTGACATGTTATCGAGCCAGATTGTACCTGAGCCGACTAAGCCGAGAGTAAGCCTGCCGAGGAAGAAATCGTTTTGTCCTGTAGTGAACTCTATCTTGAATTTTTTCCATTTGCCTTTTGGAAGTGCGTCGAAGGTTTGTTGGCCGTCGGCGTGTGAGAGATTAACACATAGCCCTGTGGGGCCATCTGCCATAAATTGGCCGGTGAGGATATAGCTTGTGTTAGGCCTTAATGCCAACGGATGTGAGGGTGAGACGTTGATTGAAGCTCCGTTGCCTTCGAGCTTTACGCACTTGCGGGGACTTGGGTCGTTTTCGGTGCCCGGTATGGGGACAACGATTTTTCTTCGGTGCCAGGAGCGGTCCCAGGCACTTTTTCTCGCTTCGATGGCCATTGCCCAGTCCTTGCAGCAGGTCCAGATTCTGAGGAAGTTGGCGACGTTGCTTGAGAGCGTTTCAAAAATCTGTTCGGCCTTTGTAAGATTTACATATTGACCTTCTCCGATGAAAGCAAGATTCTGGCCGATGGCGAAGAATGGAGAGCCTTCAGTGAATTCGAAGAAGCGCGGGTCTTTTCGGCCGGCCCGGATGAAGCCTTTTTTCGAAGAAGGTATGCAGTCGAATTGTATGATTTGTGAATAGATTGTACCGTTTTTATCCTTGAGCGTTGCGGTTGCCGAATAAGTGCCGGTTTGGGCAGGAGCAAATCGGGCCTTCCACGAGCCCCGGCCGATGGGGTAGTACCAGTTGGCCCTGCCGCGCTGCCGGTCGAATTTTCGGCGTTCGTAGTCCTGACAGAAAAAGGCGGGAATATTAATTTGTTTTTTGTCGGGTGTTTTCAAAGTGACAGTCAAATCGACCTGGTCGGGGTCGAAGGGATTGTCATAGGTGGCATCTATTTTCATTAGGATTTCGAGTTTTTCGTATTTGCCCACCTTTTTCGCCGAGGATTGTATTTCGAGCTTTCTCTGAGCAAAAGAGTCTTGAGCCCAAAAGGCGATTATTGCCAGAAAGATGAAAACAATTTGGGTTGTTATTACTGTCTGTCGCATTAGATGCTACTTTGTATATTTATGCGGCTTAGGCCAGAAACAATCCCGCCTTGCCAGGCAAGTTGGTTATGCCTGAGTAAGGACTGCTATATGGTTCTAACGCGCTATTTTAACGAATTAACCGTTCAGGACCCAGCCTTGTCGGTACGTTTTTCGGATGTACCGGTCGGCCTCGGGGCAGTTTGTGGCTTTCATGTTTTCGGCATCGTATTCGAGCTTTTTGCCGACGCGATAGGCGACCAGAGCCAGCATGTTGTGCTCGATGAGCGCACCGGAATAATCGAAGTTGCAGAGTGTTGGTTTTCCTGTTTTGCAGCCGATGATCCATTCCTTGTGGTGGCCGGGCGAAGAGGGTATCAATTCCTCGGGCTTAGGCGAACTATAGTGCGTCATATCACTCTCAACTCTGGGCATCAGAATTCGCCAGTCATAATCAACCATGAGCCAGCCCTTGTCACCCTTGAACAAGGTGCCCTTGAAGAGCCATTCCTGGTTGAATGCCTTAGAGGGCATGCCGGGTTTTTTGCCGCCATCGTACCAGTATACCTTTACTTCCGGTCGCCAGTCGTTTGCGGGATGATCCCATTCGGCGGTTAGCCACTGGGGACAGGTATCGGGATTGACTGGAGTTCCTTCAGCCTTGCAGGTGGTGGGGAGTTTTAGGTCGAGTGCCCAGTAGGCCATATCCATCATGTGGCTGCCCATGTCACCGATTTGTCCGCTGCCGAAGTCCCAATAGAGGTTCCATGCGAGACACCCGCCGAAGTAGCCCGGATTGTAGGGATGGTATGGTGATGGGCCGAGCCAGAGGTCCCAGTCGATGTGGTCCGGTATCGGTTTGACCTCAGGCAGGTAGCTGCCGCCTTTCGGCATACGGCTGCACCAGACGCGGACGTCTTTTACGGTACCGATTGCGCCGCGGCGTACGAGCTCGACCATTCGGCGATAATTATCGTATTCGTGAATCTGTGTGCCCATTTGTGTTGCGAGTTTGTTTTTGTTCTTGAGGTAGGTCTGGCGGACCACGTGGGCCTCGTGCACGGAATTTGCCAGGGGCTTTTCACAGTAGACGTGTTTGCCCCGGTTCATCGCCCAGACATTTACGAAAGCGTGTGTGTGGTCCGTTGTGGAACAGACGACGGCATCGATGTCCTTCTGGTCAAGGCACTTTCGCCAGTCTTTGTAGGTTTTGGCCCTGGGGAACTGTTTTGCCGCATTTTCAAGGTTTTTTGCGTTGACGTCGCATAGAGCGACAATGTTTTCGCTTTTGACTCTGTTCATGTTTCCGCCGCCTCGACCGGCGACGCCAATAACTGCAATGTTTAGCTTTTCGTTCGGCGAATTACCTGCCTTAAGGATTCCTGATTTAAGAATGGTTAGTCCGGCTCCGAGTGCCGTACTTTGTTTAAGAAATTTGCGACGATTCATTGACTGCCTCCTTATTTTATATTCAATAGTTTGACGGCAATTAGGTTTTATATAAAGTGGCCAATTTAGCAGAAAATGCTGGAGAATTCAAGGACTTTTTATGGGATTAAAGGCCGTTTACGAAACCGGCAAGGATTGTAATTATTGTTTTTCGGAGAGATCTGCGCAGACAAGCTCTTCATCGTTTCTGATGTAGATGTGCCTATTGGCATAGGCGGGATGGGACCAGCAGACGCCGCGGTTAAGCTGTCCTTTTGTTGGCTTTATGAGTTTGGCGCGACTGATTTCGTGGAATCCTTTAGGGGAGAGTTTGCTGATTATAAGCTCGCCGCTTTCGTTGAACATCCATATTTTGTCTTCGTTTTTTACCATGTGAATGTTGGCCCAGCGGTTTTTAGGTACGGCGTCGAGGCTTTCCCAGATTCGGTCGCCGGTGTGTAGGCCGAGGCATCGAAGCTGGCCGTAGCTGTCGACGCCGTAAATGTGCTCACCCTGGATAACAGGAGTAGATATCATGCAATGGAGGCTGTCTGTTTCCACTTCACTGGCCCCTTTGCATCTCCAGACTTTCTCAACGGATAGCTCATCAGGATTAACTTTAAGCAAGAGGGAGCCATCGTAAAAGCTGCTGACGAAAAGATAACCATTGTGGAAAACAGGTGTAGGGACATTAATCACCATACGGAACGGCTTAAAGGGGTATTGCCAGTGGAGTTTGCCGGTAAGAGGATTCAGGCCGGCAATGCTATCGCCTGTCCAGCAGAGAAGTACTCGTTTTCCTGCCTGTTCGATCATAATAGGAGCCGAATACGAAGCATTGTCATCCAAAGCACGCCATTTCTCTTTTCCCGTTATCTTGTCGAATGCTATCCAACAGGCGTTTTCCCTGCCGCCAACCTGCACTATAACCAGGTCATTTTCCACAAGAGGTGAAGCGGAGATTCCCCAGATGGGTATTTTTGCTTTGTATTCGGCGCTGCAGTCTTTATACCACAAGAGCTTTCCTGTTGCTGCGTCGAGGCAATACAGGTGTCCCATAGTTCCGAGCGAGTAAGTCCGGTTGTCATTTATAGTAACCGCAGCGCGCGGGCCGTTCGGGTAACCGACTTTTTCGTATTTACACTCATAGGAGTATGACCAGATTGGTTTGCCGGTCATGGCGTCGAAGCAAAGAACGCGTTCGACTTGTTCAGGCGAAGTCAGGCGGTCGGTGATGTATACCCGGCCTTTTGCAACGGTCGGGCCGCTGTAGCCGTTTGAGATTTTGGCGCGCCAGCGTATTGGCAATTGCTCAGAGGTGAATTTATTAACTATACCTTTTTCGTTCCAGTTACCGTCACGGTTGGGACCTCGCCACTGGGGCCAGTCGGCCGCTTCGACAAGACTATAAAGGCTCAGCAGGATTAAACATGGTAAGATACGAGAAATTGGGGTAAACAAACATCGCTTAGTTGTTCTTTCCATTGTCACAGATCCCAGAGGAAAAGGCTATAAGGCTATTTTTGCATAGAAAATCTCTATTGATAATTATCCCGGTAATTTCAACAAGTCCGCTCCGAGAGCATTTTACTATTTGGCTCTGACATCAACACAAACGAGCTGTCCATCGGGATTGTTTCGTGCGTAGATTCTGCCGTTGGCCAGGACAGGTACGGTCCAGCACTTTTTCCTGGGTAAAATCTGTGCCGATGCGAGCTCCTTGTATTCTGTCGGAGATGCCTCTGCAATCGCCAGTTTCCCTTTGTCACTGAGGATTATAAGCTTTCCATCGGCGAGCATAAGGCTTCCTTTGCCGAAACCTTTCTGCTCCCACTTGACCTCGCCTGTTTTGAAATCCAGGCATGAAATGGAGTCATCATCGTCGACGCCGTAAATATATCCCTTCCATAGGACGCAACTGTTAAAATGGTTTCTCATTTCCTTATTTTGCCATTCTTCTTTAAAATCAGATCCGCTGAAAGAGTAAACCGCGCAGCCCTTGTTATATCCTGAAGAGAGAAATATCTTATTGCCCTCGATAATAGCATCTGCGGCGTTGACGTCGTAGCTGGTTTTCCAGGGGATTTTCCAGAGAATTTTTCCGGTTTCCGGAACTATTGCCACCATTTCCCTGGCGGTGAATAATGCGATGAGTTTTTTTCCATCTATTGTGAAAGGCACAGCAGTAGAATATCCGGCCGCACCTTTACCGTTTTCCCATATTACGCTGCCATCGGCCTTGTTAAGAGCGACGCCATGATTTCCGACGTTAAGTATGACCATGTTGTCGAATATAAATGCTGAGCCGGCAAAGTGCCAGGTTGGATGTTTATAGCCTAAATCCTTGTTAAGCTTTTTATGCCAGACGACCTCGCCCGTTGCTTTCTTAAAGCGAATGGCGTCCCCGTTCTTGCTCAATGTATAAACAGAGTCACCCTCTACGGTCGGCGTCGCACAGGGCCCTCCTTCGTGATTATTCTTAAATATCGGGCATGGATATGTTTTTTTCCATATTTCTTTTCCGGTATCTGCATCGAGACAATAGAGTATATCATTATCCTTGATGTTGCCCATTGCATAGACGCGTCCGTCGGCTACGGCCATTGAGGCAAATCCCGGTCCGAGTGTTTTTTCCCACAGTATTTTTGGTCCTGAATCGGGCCAGTTAGTACTCCATCCCGTTTCGTTTGATATGCCGTTATGGTTTGGTCCGCGCCAGTTAGGCCAGTCTGCCGCTTTGACAACAGTGCACATTACACAGGCTGTGAAACCGAATACCAGCGTTAGTACGTAGTGATTGACCTTTTTTTGAAATTTCATAATTTACCTCCAAAATAGACAATAATTTATGGTCTCCGTTCTTATACTAAAATTTGGATTGCTTGTCAACTTTATTTTTTGGTTATTGTAGACTGTTTTGGCGCTACGTTGTATAATCACCAACTCAATATCGACACTGGAGATTATTATTTACTGGAAAATAGCTGCATTAGTATAGTAAATCATAGTTAAATAATGCGTTAAAGCCACTTCGGCTGCTTATTAAGGTTTTGATTTGTTATGAATGATGAAGCCTCACAAAATGACAGCGAAATTAAAGATGGTCGGCCGGTACAAGAGTATTCACGTGCCCAGCAGATTATCAATAACGTTCCATACGCGATTATGGCGGTATTGGGGGCGAGTGTTTTAGTTGCAGGATTTGAGAAGCCGGCATTGGGATGGATTAGCGGCATTGCATACTTTCTTTATTGTGTGGCAGGTTCGTTTTGGATTATGATATTCGTTTGTCCTTACTGCGAGCGTTACGATACTATGTGCTGTCCCTGTGGGTATGGCCGTATTGCGGCAAAATTAAGACAGTTTAAGGATGCCGACAGGTTCAAGGAAAAGTTCAGGAAGCATATCCCTGTGATTGTTCCTTTGTGGTTCATACCTGTCGTGGCGGGTGTTGTGTTTGCAATCCGCAGCTTTTCATGGCTGATGGTTATTCTACTTGTTATATTTGTTCTGGATGCGTTCGTAGTTTTGCCTTTGTTTTCAACCAAACACGGCTGCTCGGATTGTCCACAGAGGGAATCGTGTCCCTGGATGGGACCTAAAGATTGATTAGGACAGGATTTGCTCAGGGGCCTGCTTCTGTCAGCCATTGTTCCTGAGTGCCAGTGCTCCGGTCGGACAAGCCTGGACACATTTTTTTGCGGCGATCTTTAAACCTTCTTCAATCGAGTGGTCAAAAGGCACAGCGACCCGCACATCGAAGCCCCGGCCAACAAAGGTCAAGCCGAGTGATTCGCCTTCCTGAGAAGCAATCTGTATGCAAAGTCCGCAGTTAATGCACTTTCCTGATTCGTAGATTACATCCTTGTGGTGGAGCTGCTGAGCAAATGAGCGTCGCGGGCCTTTGTATCGGCTTGGTTTGGCTCCGTATTTTTGGGCATATTGTCTTAGCTTGCAGTTTACGGGCTTTCGGCAGTCGCAATGCATGCATCGGGCCGCTTCATCACGTGCCTGGTCATCAGTGAAACCTGAACCTTCCGGTGACGGCGTGAGGCGTTCGGTTTTGCCTGCATCGGCCGTAAACCTTTGTATCTCGCCCTCCTGGAGTTTGCCAATACGGTTGTTGAAAATGTAAGGTGGTCCTGTTACCTGCTCGCCGGATAAATACTGGCCGATAGTCAGGGCAGCTTCTCTGCCGTCCGCGACGGCCCTGACCGCGAGTTTGCTCTTGCGGACAGCGGCACCGGCTGCAAATACGCCCGGCAGATTTGTTTCATAGGTTCTTCTGTTTATTTCGATGCAGTTAGAGGAGGATGCCCGGAGCCCCATAGATTCGGCGTCACCCGGTTCCGGCTGGCCGATAGCTATCAATACGGCATCGAATTCTTTGTGCAATTGTTTTATAGATAAATCAGAACCGACTCGAAATTTTCCTTGAAATTTCATGCCGAGTTTCTCAATTAGAGCGATCTCAGCATCAAGTATTTCCGTCGGAAGCTTTTCATTTAAAACGCCGTAGCGCAGCATACCGCCCGGCTTTTCGTGGTCGTCAAAAATTGTGGAATTATAACCATCTATTTGCAGATAATAAGCAGCCGCTAATCCTGTCGGTCCTGCCCCGACAACGGCCACTTGCTTGTTCCGGTTTTCTTTACACGTCGGCAAATACGGTTTTTTAGATTGTAAGTCGACGTCAGCTACGTATCTTTTTAAGAGACAAATTGAAACCGCCTTATCGAACTGGGCCCTTCTGCACACTTGTTCACAAGGCTTAGGACAAATTCGGCCGAGCACTGCGGGCAGTGCGATGTCTTTTTTAACCGTTACAATTGCATCACGAAGTTTGCCGGCTGCGATTTGCCGAATCATCAAAGGGATGTTCATATGCGCAGAACAGCCGGCCTGACATGGTCCAATGCAATCACCGGCATGGTCGCTGAGCAGTAATTCCAACGCAGCCTTTCTGGCCTCACGGATTTGGTCTGAATCGCTTTCAACTTTCATGCCGTCCTGTACGATGGTTCCACAGGCTGGAAGCAGTCTGTCCGAACCATTAACCTTGACGACACACAACATGCAGCTTGTTGAAGCTTTATACCCTCTCAGAAAACACATCGTGGGAATTTCAATTCCCAGTTTGTCCGCGGCGTCAAGAACTGTTGCGCCGTTATCAACTTCGATCTCCTTGTTGTCGATGGTCAGTTTTGGCATTATCACTCGACTTTAACTGCGTCTGACTGGCATACGCTTTTGCATGTCCCACAGCGAATACATTTATCGGGATCGATTTCATGCTTCTGGTACGGTTTCATTTCAATGGCATCGGCGGGACAATGCTGGGCGCACAAGGTACAGCCGATACAGTCGTCCGTTACTGAATATGTAATGAGCGCCCTGCATCTGCCGGCCGGACAACGTCGATCCAGATGTGCCTCGTACTCGTCGCGGAAGTATTTTATAGTTGAGAGAACGGGATTTGGTGAGGTTCTTCCGAGGCCACACAGACTTGTATTCTGAATCATCCGGGCCAGATGTTCAAGTTCATCGATGTCTGTCTTTTTGCCCTCTCCGGCACAGAGCCTTTCGAGAATATCGAGCATGCGCCGGGTTCCTATCCTACAGAAAGTGCATTTGCCACAGGACTGATTTTGCGTAAACTCCAGGAAATAGCGTGCAATATCAACCATGCAGTCAGATTCATCGAGCGCGACCAAACCGCCGGAGCCCATCATCGCACCCATATCGTTTAGCGTTTCATAGTCAATCGGGGTATGTGCCATTTCGACGGGGACACAACCTCCGGAAGGTCCTCCGATCTGTACAGCTTTTAATCTCAAACCTTCTGTGATTCCCCCTCCGATATCTTCTATAATCTGGTGTATTGAAATGCCCATCGGCACTTCAACGAGGCCTCCCCGTGCTATTTTTCCCGCCAGTGCAAAAACTTTTGTTCCTTTGCTTTTGGGTGTGCCAAGCTTTGCGAAGGCGTCGGCCCCGTTGCGAATAACCCAGGGTATAACGGTGTAAGTTTCCACGTTGCTGATGAGCGTTGGTTTTCCCCAAAGGCCGCTTTCTACCGGGTAGGGGGGTCGGAGGCGAGGCATACCGCGACGTCCTTCTATACTGGCTATCAGGGCGGTTTCCTCACCGCATACAAACGCGCCGGCACCAGGCACAATTTTCAATTGAAGTGAAAAGGGACTTTCCGTGACGTTATCGCCGAGAAATCCCCTCTGTTGACAGGTGTTTATGGCCTGGCTCATACGTTTGACGGCAAGGGGATACTCTGCACGAATGTAAAGGAAACCTTGATCAGCACCTACTGCGTAAGCTGCTATAGCGATGCCTTCGATAAGTCGGTACGGATACGACTCAATCAACATACGGTCCATAAAGGCGCCGGGATCTCCCTCATCGCCGTTGCAGATTAAGTATTTTTCCCCTGAGTTACTACCAGAGACGGCAGACAACTTAAGATGCGTGGGGTAACCGGCACCACCTCTTCCTCTCAGGCCGCTTTTTTTGATTTCGGCGATAACCTGTTTCGGATTCATCTCAGACAGAGTCTTTCTCAGGGCCTTGAAGCCGTCGTTGCGAATATATTCGTCGAGGTCAAGGGGATCGATGCTGCCGCAGTGTTCGGTGGCGATATGTACCTGTTTTTGAAGGAAGCCGGCCACCGGCCGGTCCCGCATGTCAACGGAATAGCGTGTCACCGGCTCCCAGGCCTTGTCGGTCAGTATTTTATCCAGCATTGTACAAATTGTATTTCTGATTTTTCGGGTAATCTGTTTGGGTTTGAAGTGCCTTAGGACAATGGCCCTGGCGTCGTCGGGTGTGACTTGAGCATAGCGAAATGAAGGCCCGTCAGTGAGAGCGACTTCGACCAGGGGAACCAGGAACGACATTCCCGAACAGCCGACACTTTTGACCACGGCTTTTGCGCCGGTTTCTTTCACGGCTTTCTTTAATGCTTTGTACACCTTGGCACTTCCGCCGGCGACACAACTTGAATCGAGGCATATCCGGATTTCACCGAGGATTCCATCGCTTTTTGTATAGGCCGGGCCTTCAGCCTTTTGTGCCTGGGCTTTTTGTTGTTCGAGGAAGTCCCTGATGACAATCGGTACCTTGTCTGATGTCAGGTGTCCGTATGTAATATCATCAATCTGTAAAACCGGGGCGAGCATACAACATCCGAGGCACGCTACTTTCTCAACAGTAAACATTTTCTGCGGGTCCGTATCCTCATCGGCTGGTATGCCGAGGTTTCGCTGAAAGGCGTCATAAATTTGTTCACCACCTTTAACATGGCAGGCTGTTCCGATGCACACCTTAATAGTATGCCGACCGGCCGGACGGTGTCTGAACTGGCTATAGAAAGTTGAAACGCCGGTAATCGATGCAGGCATGATGTCTGTCAGTTCACAGACCCGCTCAAGAGCTTCTTTTGGCAGGTATCCATAGTGTCCCTGGATTGCCTGCAGCATCTCAAGCACTTTCTCCGGTCCTTTGCCGATTTTCTCAACAGTCTTGTCTATAAATGTCAAATCCGATTCGTTCATCAGTTATTCTTAGTTTGCATAAACACAATCAAGGTTGTTTTGGGGGACCCTTGCCTCCTATGCAGTACAGATTCTCCAATCCTCTGATATAGATTCGGCCGTCCATAAAGGCGGGTGAGGCAAAGCACTCCTCGCCAAGCTCACATTTGGCCACTTCTTTATATTCCGTACTTATTTCAGCGATAAGCATAACACCCTTTTCACTCAGCAGGTAAAGGCGGTCACCGACAAGGCTTGGGGACGCAAGGAAATTCATTAACAGGTCTTTTTCCCACACCTTTGTTCCATCCGCAGTTTTATAACAGGTGAGCAATCCTTCTGTTGTCACCAAAAAAATAAATTTGTCATTACCGACCGGAGAAGTTGTATCCGGAGTGTTTTCTTCAATGAACCAGTCGATGTGGGTTTTAGTAACGTCTCCCCTGCCGTCCGGTTTTATTGCAACCAGCGTGGAGTATGGTTCTATGACAAATATCCGCCCGGCGGCGTAAATCGGCGACGGTGCGATTTCACCACCCAGGCATTTCGCCCGCCAAATTTCTGTGCCGTTGGGTTCATAAGCTATAACCCAGGGATCGGCGCAGGTAATTATCTGAAGTTGATTCCCAATTTCGGCTACAATGGGCGATGACCATGAGTTTGGTACGGGTCTTTTCGTTTCCCAGACAGGGCGGCCGGTAAACGTATCCAGGGCTATCATCTTCGAAATTCCGTCCTCTGGGCCACCCTGGTCGTATTGAATCAACAGTAGATTTCGGTACATGTCAAGTGAAGTTGCGTATCCATATCCACTGTCAGGGAGGCCAAGATTTTTGGTCCAGATTTTCCTGCCATCGAAGTTAAAACAGGCGACGTCCCCTGTTGGAAAAATTGCGTAAACTCTGCGACCGTCCGTTACGGCGGTGGGTGCGGCATAGCCGGGGCCACCTTCCTCCATCACCTCAAGAGGTTTGTCTTGCGGTACGCCGGTTACACTGCGTTTCCATAGAAGATCGCCCGAAAGTGCATCAAAACAGTACACTTCACGTGTGTTTTTGTCTGCACCGGTGACGAAAACGCGGTCCTCCCAGACTATCGGCGAATTGAGCCCCGGCAGCGGAACCTTGCTTTTCCATAAAATGGCTTCGCCTTTCTTGCCGTTCCAGCTTGTAGGGATGTTTGTATAGGCGCTTATCCCGAGTCCGCCGGGCCCTCGAAAACGAGGCCAATTTTTTTTCATCTCCTCCATCGAAGGATAGGAAGTGGCCTGCATGTCGGCCGCAGTGAAATCAATCCAGGGCCTTGTCACAAGAAATATCGCTGTTGAGCCGAATATAACTAAACCAGCGGTTACGGCCCACCGGCCCCGTGTTGCTTTGCGGGCTTGTTCTTTGCGCTTGTCAGGGGCCGGCTGGGGTGCCGGCAGCTTCTTTTTGTAGGCGGAGGCGGTTTTGAGACCTATTAAAAATACGATAACACTGCCAAGAAGCAGATAACTGCCTCTTTGCGAAAAATCCCATCTCCGTATCCTTAACTTTCTGATTTTCAAATCCAGTTGACGAATCTCATCCTGTCTAATCTGTAGATATAGCCGGCGCAACCGGGACAAAAGTTGCTCATCTTCGATGTTGTCACGAATTTGTGTTTTTAGAATCTTCAGTTCTTTCGCCCGGTTGGGGTCGACAATGCTTTCAGGATTTATTTCCTGAATTTGTGATATAAGCTGTTGGTCGTTGAGTGGTTGGCGGAGTTGTATTTTGAGGGCCTCCCACTTTTCCGTTCGCTTCGGTTCGGCGAATGTTCTCTGAAAGTAATTGAAAAGCATGAATTGAAGGACGATAAGGGAAAATACGCCGCCAATAACGGCAGTGACGTATGCGGTGTTATACCATTGGCTTGTCACCTTGGTTTTCACGGAAGGCTCTTTATAGTTATCGTCAATCTGAGTTTTCATCAGCTTTCACAATCGTTTCTTTAGCGAGTTTGCGCTTAACGTGTTCTTTTGGACAGTATTCAAAACATCGGCCGCACGCCAGACAGCCCGCCCTTTCGGCTTCATATTCTATCCGTTGTCGTTTGAGAGAAAGGCCGATAAGCTTTAGGGCTATGACCAATCCGACAAATCCTCCGAAGAGCCAGCCTCCTCGCCCAAATCCTGCCTGGATGTCCAAGGCCTCGGCGTAAAGGTCCTTGACTTGTCTTCCGGTTGCCCTGAATGCCGAACTGGCGTCTGTTGTGTCCTCTACCTGCCCTGTTTCTTCAAGATATATGCGGTCGGCAAGCCTGACTGTGGCGTGCACTCGTGATGTCACCGGGCGAAGGGTGAAACCAATCCAGCCAAGCGAGAGCACTAATGGAGGTAAAAGAAGAATTAGAAACGCCAGCAATTTTCTGCTTTTGATATAGTCATGCGTCGGGGCCTCTGCT
>WOR8_10003561_pt1 | contig 15175 bp, 16 predicted proteins | sample DeeMarSeWOR38_10_FD_19890 | JGI IMG/M metagenome (IMG submission 19890) | reverse complement strand
TACTTTTCAAGAGGCCTGCCGGAACGCCCCGAACCGCCAAAGCCCATGATTCCACAGAAGGATATCGAGCGAATGAAAGAGATCTACAGGAAAAATCTGGAAAAAAAGTAGAGACGCTGCAGGCAACGTCTCTACTTGAAGTACTAATTGACTATTATAACCTCAGCCTTTATAGAATATCGCCTTAATAATGTGAGAAGCCATCTTTGGATTTTCTTTCAACCGCCTGGTTGAATAGCCGAACCAGTCTTTGCCGAAAGGTACATATATTCTCATCACGTGGCCGCTATCAACTATGCTCTGCCTTAACTTTGGAGTGACCCCGTAAAGCATTTGAAACTCATACATGTCTTTCGGTACATTGTACTTCTTAATAAGCTCATACGCTCCTTCAATAAGTGGTTTATCATGAGTAGCAATACCAACATAAACTTTATTCTGGAACATATATTCAAGATCAATCAGGAAATGCTCATTCACCTCTTCATACTTTTTATATGCTATTTCAGCAGGTTCAACATATATTCCTTTGCATAACCTGTAATTAAGAGGTGTTTCTTCAGAATTCAGATCCATTAATCCTTTAATATCATCGAGTGTTCTTTTGAGATAAGACTGGAAAACAAGACCAACGTTTTTTGGAAATTCTTTGCGTAGCTTTCTGAATAATTCTATCTCGAGATCAGTGCATGGTGAGTCTTCCATATCAATCCTGATGAAGTTATTATATTTAGCAGCCTTCTGCACAACTTCCTTTATATGTTTGTAACATATGTCCTTATCAAGTAGCAGGCCAAAACTGGTTGGTTTTATCGAATAATTACCGTCTATTTTTTGCCTCTCTGCAAGGTCTATCAAATCAAGGTATTCATTCTTATTAGCCTCAGCTTCTTCAAGGGTCTTGATAAATTCACCAAGTACATCAAGAGTTACTTTAATTCCCTGTGCATTGAATTCTTTGGATACCCTGATGGCATCATTAACAGTTTCACCCGATACATAGGGCTTGGAGAATATCCATACGAACTTCTTTGGAAAGTAGGGTAAAATGGATGCAATAAATCTGTTTAACATTGGTAAGGGTTTTAATTTCTAATTTTTTGATTTATGCTATTATTTCATTCGCTGAATTAATAATGTTTGTTATTAAGAAAATATGATTTAACGCATAAATTGGAACATTTTTCGATAAAAATAGTATACGGGATAAAATAGTGCAATTTTATAACTGCAATATTTCTATTAAGCTTGTAACTTAGTGCAACCATTTTAAATATTTGCAAGTCTCTAACTTGGTCTCCGAAATGATAAGTGACCAGCAAATACTCGAAGGATGTCTTAAACATGACAAGCATTCTCAGAAATTGCTTTTTGAGAAATATTCGGGAATGCTTATGGGCATATGCGTCAGGTATGCTACAGATATTCCTGAAGCTGAAGACATTCTCCAGGAAAGTCTGGTGAAGATATATATAAATATAAAGGATTACAGCGGAGAAGGTTCTTTCTTAGGATGGATGAGGCGTATAGTAATAAATACCGCTATTACTTACTATCATAAGAATCTCAAACACAAACATTATATTGAGATCGAGGAATTATATACCAGCGAAGGAAGTGATAGTAGTTATATTGGTTCAAGGTACACAGCTGACGAACTTCAGAAAGTACTTGATTTATTACCACCAGGCTACAAAGTGGTTTTTTGCCTTTATGCAATTGAAGGATACAAACATAAAGAAATAGCAGAAATGCTTGATATAGACGTCAATACATCAAAGTCACAATATTCAAGGGCAAGATCTTTCTTGCGCAAGAAACTGGAGAATTATAAATAATAACTGAGATTGAAAAACACGGGGAAATATAAGAATATTGAAGAATTATACAGGGCTAAGCTGGCTGAAAGAGAACACCCTATTCCTGATAATTTCTGGCCCCGTTTTGAAAAAAAACTACGTTTCAGGGAATTTATGCATTTCAGACCTGGAGGTTTCAATATATATTATCTCGCGGGGCTTATTGCCATTGCTGCTGTTACAATATCAGTGCTGACCATAAAAAGTGGAGAACCTTCCAGCGAATCACCGTTAACAATGCCTGATGCAGATTCTGTATCCATTGCTCCGCGAAGTATTATAATTGAAAAGGATAATAATCTGCCGCCTGAAAAGGTAAAAATTGAGGAAGAAAACATAACCGGTCAGGATATGGCTGCTCAGAGAAATATTCGAGTGGCCGGAGAAAGAGCAGATCAAACGCAGGAAGAAAATATTACCCTTACCAATACAGATGAACAACGCTCTGAAAATAATCTCGAACGCATACCTGTAGATAGGCAGGTATCCTTTGAACAGCCTGCAAAACCTGCACCCGTGGCCAGTTTTAAACCTGATGTGAATGTTGGCTGTGCCCCACTTAGTATTTCATTCAGGAATCTATCGCATAATTTTGACTCATGCATATGGGAGTTTGACGATGGTGGTATCAGTACCGAGGTGAACCCTGTGTGGGTGTATGATGAAGCAGGCAGTTACAAGGTGAAACTGATCCTGTTTGGTGCTGACGGTTCAAGGGTAACTGCAGATGAAGAAATATATGTCTATCCAAGACCGGTGGCCAGGTTCGATGTAAGTGAAGGTAATCCTGCAATACCAGATGAAGAGATACGCTTTTACAACTATTCTGAAAATGCCGTTACATTCGAGTGGAATTTTGGTGATGGAAACCGAAGTAATGATTTTGAACCCTCTCATTTCTATCAAAAACCGGGATCATACTCTGTAACACTCATTACGATATCAGAACATGGATGTACGGACAGCATGGTAATCACAAACGCATTCGGTGATAATTCCTGCTTTATTAAATTCCCAAACGCTTTTGTTCCTAACGAAGGAGGCCCGACTGGAGGTTATTATTCGAGCCGGAGTGATCAACAGGAAGAAGTATTCCATCCGGTTTGGTCAGGTGTTACATCCTATAATCTGCGTATTTATAGCAGGCGAGGAATCCTTGTTTTTGAGACAGATGATATTGAGATAGGCTGGGACGGGTATTATAAAGGCCAGAAGGCAGAACCTGGAGTATATATATGGAAAGTCCGTGGGATATACAAAACGGGTGAACCATTTGTAAAGGGGGGGGACGTAACTGTGCTACCAAAATGGTAATGATTTATTTACATAACCCGACACATAATTTAAAATAATCGTCTGATACCCTTATTTGTTCAAAAAGTATTCTGTTTTGTTAGCTTTTGTGTAATTTAAATGTAAAAAATGTAACTTATTTTAGTACATTTCGTTAATTTCGTACTCACTAGTCATAACAGGATCTGACTTGCAAACAAGAATTAGATATACAATAATCTTATTTTGTTTTTTCGTTTCTGCTGGTTTAAGAGCTCAGGATCCGCACTTTTCACAGTTCTACGCTAATGCATTATATCTTGCCCCTTCATTTACCGGTGCCATAGAAGAAAACAGGATTTCAATTAATTACAGGAATCAGTGGCCATCCGTTACTGGCGTGTTCAATACATATAGTTTCAGCTATGACAGGTATTTCCCAAATTTCCGGTCAGGAATAGGAGTGCTGGCAACCTACGATGTTGCAGGATCGGGCGACCTTAGTACTACCAATATAGGACTGCTGTATTCGTATGATATACAACTCGACAAGGACTGGCATATCCGTCCCGGGATCAATTTCAAGTTTATCTACCTTGGACTTAACTATGCTAAACTGATATGGAACAGCATGATAACTGCCAGAGGCACGACTCCCTCAGTTTATCCTCCCCCATTTGAAGGAGTGGCAGATGTCGATTTTGCATTCTCTGCCCTGGCTTATAATGACCGTATATGGGGAGGCTTTAACCTGGACCACCTTTTTGCGCCACGGCAGTCTTTCTATGGGGATTGGGATACACATGTGCCGGTGAAAGTTAATGTTTTCGGCGGAGTCCAGATCTCAAGGAGGGGAAGACTGCTTAACAGGTACTCAGAAGTAATATCTGTGGCAGGTAATATTAAATACCAGGATCGGTTCTGGCAGTCTGACCTGGGACTATATTATTACAGGGATCCCGTAATCTTTGGTTTGTGGTACAGGGGGATTCCTTTTGTAACCAGCCAGGCAGGTGATGCAATTATTGCCCTCATAGGTGTAAAAACTGAGAAACTCCATATTGGCTATAGCTATGACTTTACCATCTCCAATCTCATATCTTCCACTGGAGGGTCGCATGAGATATCCCTTGTATATGAATTTATCACTTCATCTCTAGGCAGCCGAAGAAGAATGTTCCATGCTGTTCCCTGCCCGGAATTCTAAAAAGAATTACAGTTTCGTAATTCATCAATTTCCTTTATATTTGTTGCCTGTTTTGTATAACCAATTAACAATTAGTGATGAAGAAGTTACCTTTAATATTGGGAATAGTGTCAATCCTTGCAGTAGCGTTCTTGTTAATATGGGAATTTACAGTGGATGACGATAAAGAATATGCTGACAATCAAGCTATTGGAAAGGCAATGGCACCGAGTGACATAGCCTATGTTGAGATAGACTCGATTATTCTGAATTTTGATATGTATTTCGAGCTCAGGGATGAACTTATGGTTAAACAACAAAATTCAGAGGCTGAGTTGAATACCAAGGGAAGACAATATGAAGCCGGGGCTCGCGACTATGAAGATAAAGTACGTAAAGGCCTTGTTACCAGAGCTACTGCAGCACAAATGGAACAGGACCTTCTCCAACAGCAACAGGACCTGCTGAACCTGAGAAATGAACTTGAAACACGGTTGATGGAAGAAGAACAGGTAATGAACAGGAGAATATTGAACTATATCTACGAATACCTTGAAGAGTTCTCAGCTGACAATAATTATGACTATATACTGGCAAAAAGCTTCGGCAGCCCTGTGATGTTTGCAAATGATTCCCTCGATATAACCAAAGCGGTTCTTCAAGGTGTAAATTATAAATACAGGGAAGAGAAGAGCGAAAAATAATGGGATTTGCATCCTCATATCTGGCAAACAAAACTCTTGTTGATACTCTGTTTGCAGATATACCTTCAAAAGATACCGAACTGATAATAATAATCCCGGCATTTAATGAAGCCGGGATTATTTATACACTCAATTCATTGCTTAGATGTAACAAACCACCATGCGACGTTGAGGTAATCATTCTTGTCAACGCCCCAGCCACGGCAACGGTTTCGCAAATTGAACAGAATAATAAAACTATTGGTAAACTAACTGCATGGAAGCGGGGAAACAGGGATGGTAATATTAAGCTGTTGTTTCACAATGCAGGTATTCAGGACAATCCTGACTGGGGTGTGGGAATGGCAAGGAAAATGGTAATGGATGAAGCTCTCAGAAGGTTTAATACTGTAAACAATCCTGATGGCCTGATAGTATCTCTGGACGCTGATTGCACTGTATCAGTAAATTACCTTGAGGAGCTTTATTATCAGCTCTATAAACGAAAAGAACACAAGGCATGCTCAATATATTTTGAGCATCCACTCACCGGCGACCTGCCGTCGTCAATATACGATGCAATAACTCAATATGAACTGCACCTGAGATATTATTACCAGGCATTGAAATATACCGGATACCCCTGGCCTTTTCAGACAATCGGTTCAGCAATGGCAGTTAAAGCAGAAGCATATACTCGAGCTGGGGGAATGAGTAAGAGACAGGGAGCAGAAGATTTTTACTTTATCCAGAAACTCGTACCTGCAGGGGGATATTTTTATCTCAGCACTGCTACAGTTATGCCTTCACCGCGAATCTCATCCAGGGTCCCATTCGGCACAGGTCCTGTAATAGCAAGAATAATTGAAGGCGATGAAATGACTTACATGACCTATGATATGCAGGGTTTTATATACCTGAAGGATTTTTTTGATGATGTGATTTTATTAGCTGATGCCGACATGAATACTGCAAATAAGATTATTTCTAATCTTCATGTAAGCCTACAGGAATTTATGGCTGAAAATGAATGGGAGAGCAAAATATCGGAGATAAGGAATAACACTGCCTCAATAGATACTTTTCAGAAGCGATTTTTTAACTGGTTTAATATGTTCAGAATAGTGAAGTACATGAATTTTACTCATTCAGGAGGATATCTAAGGAAAGTACAGGTGGTGAAAGCAGCCGCCGATTTACTGCAAATAACAGGAAAACATTCAGAAGCCTGTAATGCAGGTGAATTATTGAAGATATACAGGGATATGGAAAGATAGTTTACTTATTATCAGTTTCTGAATATTTCTCGTCATCATCATCTACTATGATATAAATATCTTCATTGTCTTTCTTCATGAAATACTGTTCCCGCGCAAACTTCTCAAGGTTTTCATCACTGGTTTTAAGTTCATTTAATTTTCTCCTGTCTTCTTCTATTCTTTCCTGGTAATAGCGTTTGTCTTTCTCCAGCTGCCGAAGGTTTTTCATGTAATGATACCTGTCAATAAGGTTATTATTGTCAAACAGCAATATCCATATCAGGAATACCACGAGGGTCAGTAAATACCTGTTTCGCAGTATAGGAGGTATCTTATTTATGAAAGCTTTAAAGAATTCATTCATAATGCAAACCTAAAACAAATTTGTAATATAATCAATGATATGCATATATCATCCGCCACTCATCAGGTAAAGCATCTGTACATCATCACCATTCCTGATAATGGCATTATCATATTCATCCCTCTTAATAAGCTTGCCATTAATCTTTACTATACGCATCTTGTAGGTGAACTTCTTAATTCTAAGCATTTCACTTACAGTCATTTCGTCATTGCTGAATTCTTCTGGCCTGTTATTAAGTGTTATTCTCATGCTCTTTCCTTTTCATTAATATTTCGATAACTGCATTGGCCTGCATGTTCGCAACAATTCCTACACGGGGAGCCATGGGAGGTAATTCATCTGAAGTTTCTGACTCTTCATCACCACATACTACAAGTGTCCTTCCTAAGATCCTTTCTTTCAGTTTATTTGTCATGCCGTAACCGGCAAGCCCTGATCCAATTATGAGTGGTCGCTCAGGCCAGGTACTCAATACTGTCTCCGCAAGCATCTGCTTCATGCCGCTTTCGTCAAATGCTTCAACAATTACGTCACAAACTCTGAAAATTACTGGTATATTTTCCGTGCTTAACACAGTATTATGAATATCAACCTTTGTCTCAGGGTTTATCCTTTCAATATTTTCCTTCAGGGCTTCCGTTTTTTTCATCCCGACCTGGTCGATAAAGTAATACTGCCTGTTCAGATTACTGCTATCAACAATATCATGATCAGCAATAACCAGATGGCCGATGCCACTACGGGCAAGTGCAACTGCACAGTTAGAACCAAGTCCGCCTGCACCGGCAATCCCAACTGTATATCCTGCCAAATGTCTTTTTATTTCACTGAATTTCATCGCTGTAACCTTCCTTTAAAATATAGACTTTTTTAAGATATGGAAGAAATCCCCTGGTACCATCCCCCCTGGAGACACTGTCAAGCACCCGACGATCACCAGCATTGAAAACCGAGCCAAAAATAATTTTAATATTTCGATACATGAACATGTCTTCTGATAAAATGTTTGATGGGCCAAGCAGGAAAATATTGCAGCCCACGGGTGCAACTTGTAACACATCCCTAAAAGTATTGTTAAAAATAGTTGTCCCTGTAAGTATTATGATTTCAGCCTCTCTCAAAGAGTCTGTCATATTTGAAATATCCGACAGGACGTTACTTTCTTTGTGAATATCGAAAACTTCCAGGGGAATTCTGGTGTCCTTGAACTTTCTATATAAACTCTCAAAATAACCAATCATAACTATTCTGTGGTATTTGCTGAAATCAATAAGGTCAAATATGTCTTTTATATCCTTATAATCTCTCTCATAATTATAAATAGAATTATAGTATGCGTTCAGGATTATCCTGTGAACTGGATTGTCCAGCTCAGGCATTTCGTCCAGCAGCAGCTTATCATTCATCTCATTCCCAAGTGTGGCACATACTCCTATGTTACCACTGCTGTTCATGATGGCGACATATTTATCTCCTAAAACACATTCTTTGATGTTTATCTTGTCAAAACCCTTTAAAGAGTAAAAATGCTTTATTGGTTCCTCCATATAATCCTATTTCTTCAAAAATAAATCTTTTACCCGTGCAAATAAATGATATTTATTACCTGCTCAGTCCGCCATACCCTGCGGCGAAGGCGGACCCCCTCCCAACACGTCTCAACTTTTGTGTTTTTCCTTTTGTCTTTTGCTCGATATGTATTTTCTAACATATTGATATATGTCATTTTATACTCTATATTTGGGTTCTATCTTAGATTTTAAATAATATACCTGCTGGAAAACAAAATTAAGAAATAACAAATGGATATACAGGCAATTAAAGAAAAACACAAGTTACTTAATGAATTTTCTTATGACTGGGTTCCCCTTGATAAAGGATATACTGATAAGATACTCTATGTGAATGTCGGTACGAACGAAATAAAAGAGAAGGATGTCCCACCGGAAATGAAAGAAAAATTCATCGGGGGTAAGGGCTATGGATTAAGACTATTGTGGGATGCTACTGATCCTCGTACTTCATGGGATGATCCCAACAATGAGATAATAATTTCGTCCGGACCAATAGGTGGTATAACACAGTACTCAGGAACCGGTAAGTCGCTTGTAGTATCAATATCGCCTCAGACTGATTCAGTAATGGACAGCAATGTCGGAGGTTTTTTTGGCCCTTTTCTCAAATTTGCCGGTTATGATGCACTCGAAATACAGGGCAAGGCTGAAAAGGATATTATTGTCTATATTGACGGTATTAACCATAAGATAGAGATCTGCGAGGCACCTGCCGAGGCTCTGGATAGCCACGTACTGGCTGAGCAGCTTACTGAAATGTATGCCGATGACGAAAAGGATAAGAGAAATGTAGCTGTTGTATCCACCGGAAGCGGGGCGGATAATTCACTAATAGGGATGCTTAATTTCAGTTTCTATGATCCCAAAAGAAAAGTTGTTCGAATGAAACAGGCAGGAAGAGGAGGTATAGGGACAGTATTCCGCAATAAAAAGATTAAAGCTCTCGTATGCAAAGTGCCTGGAGTGAAAGGAAACCTCAATAACGTGGTAAACCTTGAAGCTATTATGGAGAGGGGTAAACGCTTCAACCGTGAGATGCGTGAACTTGACCATAAGCAGGCAAGGATGAAGCAGGTCGGTACTGCACACCTTATAGAAATAATGAATGATCATGACCTTTTACCCACGAATAATTATAAATTCGGCAGTCATCCCGACGCAATTAAAATACATTCTGACGAATGGAAAAAGTTATTTACACAAGGAGTACCGGATGGATGCTGGATAGGTTGTAATATGTCATGCACAAAAGGTGTCGATGAATACAAAGTAAGAACCGGACCTTATAAAGGACAGAAAGTAATTGTTGACGGTCCTGAATATGAAAATGCAGGAGGACTTGGTTCAAACTGTGGTATTTTTAGCACTGACTATATCCTGGAAGCTAATTTTTACTGTGATACATATGGTATTTGTACCATTACATGGGGTACACTGCTTGCCTTTATAATGGAGTGTTTTGAGAATGGGATACTTGATGAAGAGAAGACGGGTGGGCTGAAACTTAATTTTGGAAATGCCGACTCAGCGATGGAACTTATGCATAAACTTAGCCGTGGGGAGGGATTTGGTAAAATTGCCGGACTGGGTGTCAGAAAGATGAAAGAAATGTTTATAGAGAAAGGATGGGGCGACCCTGATTTCCTCAATGATATAGGGATGGAGAACAAGGGGCTGGAGTATTCAGAATATATCTCGAAAGAATCCCTTGCCCAGCAGGGAGGGTTTGCGATGACAAATAAAGGTCCTCAACATGATGAGGCATGGCTTATATTTATGGATATGGTCAATAACCAGATCCCAACATTCGGGGAAAAGGCTGAAGCATTGCATTATTTTCCAATGTTCCGTACATGGTTTGGGCTGGTGGGACTGTGCAAACTTCCGTGGAATGATGTTGAACCTGAAAATAATGCTGAAACGGATGAACCAGCAAAAGTGCCCGAACATGTTGATAATTATGTAACAATATATAAGGCTGTTACGGGCAGGGAATTTGATAAGCACAGAATGATAGAGGATTCTGAGAGAGTGTATAATTTCCAGCGGATATTCAACCTAAGGAGAGGGTATGGAACACGGGAACATGACAGACAGCCCTACCGGGCAGCCGGACCTGTTACTCCAGAAGAATATGAATCAAGGGCTGAAAGATATGATAAGCAGATGAAAGAATTGATAGGTGTTGATCCTGAGGGGAAATCCATTGAGGAGAAAATAAAAATAACTCGCAAATACAGGGAGAAACAATATCAGGACCTTATTGACGCTGTCTATAAACGCAGGGGATGGAACACCAACGGAGTGCCAAAGATAGAGTTCCTTAGAAAGATCGGCATGGACCTTCCTGAATTAATTGAGGTAGTAAAGGATTACCAGTAACAACACCCGGTTTGGGTGCCTGGGGCCTAATATTCACGCAATCCTCGTTCAATGTACTCGTGTTGCCAGGCATCAAATAGAATGATGTCACAGGGTATAACGGAGGGTTCTGAAGTTATTTGGTCATTTATTTCTTTCATTTTCTCTTTACTGAGATTATTATAATGCAATGCTGTTAGCCTGTGCACCATGTAACATTTGCTTTCCATTTTAATAACATGACTCCCCGCTGGAAAAGGAGATTGTGTATTCTCAGTAATTAATACCCCAGAATATTTAATGAAGTCATCACCGGCTTCCCTGATAAAACCATTTTCTGTAATCATCTCTTCAGGTATTTTTATTGCCATTGCAGTTTTCTTTCTGAAACCTGCTTTCTGGAACCTGTACTTGAATAGAAAAGAACAATAGTTAATTCCTATATCAAGTTTTTTTCTCAGGGTATCATTAATTATTTCCAGGGCTGTCAGCTCTGATTCCATAACCACGGGCTTCTCTGCCGGTATTAATGTATATCCTCTTTTGATTATATTTGGGGCATTATGTGATGTTAATCTTAACTGGTGAAGGTTCAGGTTACTGACACCAGCTTTTATTAGCCAGGGTAGCAATTTAATGATGAGGTCCTTTTCTTCGGGAATAGCAGGTATCTCCACTGTAATAACAGGTATTAAACCACTGGCTTTTCGGAGCTTATCAATACTGTAATTTGTGGCACCTATATTGAACCTGATTTCATTTAAACCGGTTTTAGCCAGTCTGGTGTACATGTGTTGGTTACCGATAACCCCATTTGTGTATAGCCATGTGTAAATATGCGGATCACTTTTCTTGCGCAGACTATCGAGGTAAGACAATACTCTGTCAAATTGCAATAATGGCTCTCCTCCACTGAAGCTTACACCTTTAAAGCCCATATAGTTAACATAATCAGCATAAATTTCAGGTGATTCGAAAATAAGCTTCTGGGATGAAGGTATCTCATCGTAATCCTGCCTTGCAGGGCAGTAGAAGCAACTGGCATTGCATGTGCCGGTGATGAAAATGCAGCTCCATTGTCCCATACCACAAAGGTTACATCCCTCTGAAATAAATCCGTAATAAGGTTTGGTTTGCTTGAACAGGCTATTATTCCCGATATTTGTTAACAGTTCGTCTCTTCTTTTTCTTGCTTCGGTCGTATTGTATGGCTTGGCCCATCTTATATTCTCAAACCCGCCGTAAATATCCCTGTTCCTGTTGAACAGACTGTTCAGGTATTCATTATATGCATCCATATTTCACTGCATAAGAATGATCTTTTTAATAAATTCCGTTTTTGCTTCGGTATACCCATCGCGGTCATTCCGGTATTTCTCAGCAAGCCTGTATTTTAACTCGGTGTATTCCCTTGCTGCATCGGGATGTGAACGCAGGTAGTCACGGAAGATTATTTCTTCGTGAGGACCGTCATACCTTATATGTAAATGATATGTCTGACCTTTAATACCATCTGGGGTATAGCCTGTTACAAACATCATGTGGGGAGGTGGATTTTCAGGTTTATGTATATACTGATATCCAATCGAACTAAGTGAATCGATAAGCTGATGATCGGGTATATAATCATAAACCTGAATAAGAATGTCAATTGTTGGCTTGGCCGGCATCCCCGGGATAGCCGTACTGCCAATATGATCAATTTGTAATATTACTTCCCTGCCCAGGGTTTTCATAATCTTTTCTTCTTCCGTTTTGAATAATTGTGGCCAGGCCGGATCAGCTTCCTTAATGAAAACCGGGAACAAATTGCCAAGCTCCTCACTGTTCATGCTGACGAGATCTTTCTTCATTTTTTTAGAAATAATTCCCTTCGGTTTGCAACCGATATGCAAAAAAAGTATATTCGCTTCCGGGTTAAATTTACATTATTAACATGAAAAAAATATGTTTCTTCTTATTCATTTTATTATACTCAATTAATATACTGCCAGCCCAGGTACCAGATGTTATATCGGGAGAAACACTTAAACCTGAATACCTTCAAAATTACCTTGATAATCCTGTAATAAGGGCTCAATACAATAATGATCCGTATGATAACGCAAGGGCAGTTAAGCTCAAAGGGAAAATGCCATATGTCAGTGGCGAAATCCTTAACCCGGGACAGGCATACATGGATAAATTGATGCATCGCACTGTAGTTGTAAAGGAATACTTCCCGGCTAAAAGAAATGGCACACTTGAATTCAGGGGAGCGTTTCAGTATACAGGTTATTCACTCTCTGATATTGTAAAGGACTATGTGGTTTCAAAATATAACAAAAGTGAATTTGGTCTTAACACTGATGTTTTTGTTATTGTGGAAAATGACAGGGGAGACAAAGCAGTATTCAGCTGGGGAGAATTATTCTTTACTGCCCACAATCATGATATCATTCTTGCCACAGAAGTGCAACCCATTTTCCCTACGTCAGGTGACGAGAAATGGCCCCTCCCCGAAAAGATACGCCTGGTGGCTTCAAATGATTTTATTACTGTAAGAAACATTGACCAACCATCCAAAATTATAATAAGATCCTTCCCTGCAAGTTTTCCAGGCAGCAAAGGGCTTCGACCCCTTTTTTCACCTGCGATTGAAATCAATGGACCTGGTAATAAAACAACTGTTATCGACAATTCCCGGACAGACAAGGGTCTCAAAGTGAGCCAGCAAATAGTTTTTTTTGGCATGCATAAAGGGCTCAGGGGAATAAGTAGTTACACGGGTGTGCCACTGGCTGAGGTGCTAAGACAAAAGTTCAGCTTTGCAAATGATGACCTGGCAACGGGACTAATAGCCATTGGTGCAAAAGACGCATACAGGATTGTCTTTTCACTTTCAGAAATACTGAATAGGTCTGATATGGCAGAGGTAATACTTCTTGATGAACCTGATGATGAAGATGGTCGTTTCATAGTTCATCCAGGTATTGACTTTTTTGCCGACAGGCATCTCAAAGGAGCAAAGCTTGCTTATATTATACTTGTCGAATAGAATCAAACTAATAGATTCTTAGAATTCAATAAAAATGTAAATTTGAAGACATATCTAGTGAATAATATATTATAAAAGCAAAACCTGATGTTTAAAGTAAATGAATATTTTGACGGTAATGTAAAATCTATTGCCTTTGAAAATGAAGATGGACCTGCAACAATAGGAGTCATGGCTCCAGGCGATTACGAGTTTGGTACTTCAACCGTGGAATACATGACTGTTATTTCCGGTATGCTGACAGTTCTGCTACCGGGCGAATCCGGATGGAAAGACTATAAAGAAGGGGAGACTTTCATTGTTGAAAAGGACTCAACCTTTAAGCTAAAAGTCAGGAAACAAACGGCTTACAGGTGTATTTATAAATGATAAACTCAACTTTCTAAACTCTTTTAACCAAGCCTGTCGTCAGGCAGACCTCTCAACTTAATAAATATGGCCGGTACCAAAGGATCAAAATACTACGATGTCTTTTTGAAATACCAGATCAATCTCGAAACTGTGGATGAAGAGAAAATACTTGACTGGGAAGGATTTGGTCTGCTTAATGCAATCAGTGAGACCAGGTCACTGTCTTCTGCAGCTGCCGGGATGAATATGAGCTATCGTAAGGCCTGGGGTATTATAAGAGAAGTGGAGGAGAGACTGGGATTTAATCTTGTTGAAAAGTATCGTGGAGGGGCCGAAGGCGGACATACTGAGCTTACCCAGGAAGGCAAAGAACTTATGAATGCTTATAATGAGCTTACTGACCAGTTCAATACATCTATGAAGGAAATAACCAGGAAATTTTTCTGGAGCATTAACAAAAGACCTGATGAAAAAACTGGCTAAAATATTTCTCTCCCTGTTTTTGTCATTCCTTCTCTTCCTGATGTCATGTAATTACAGAAGTGAAAATGAGATAATTATCTTTCATGCCGGCAGTTTGTCAGTCCCCCTTAAAGAGATTGCCAAAGGATACATGGAAATGAATCCCGGTATTGACATCAAGCTCGAAGGAGCAGGAAGTGTGGCCTGTGCCCGTAAAATTATTGAGCTGGACAAACCATGTGATATAATGGTTTCAGCGGATTACAGGGTAATTGAAAAATTCCTTATGCCGGAATACACCGGTTGGAATATCTGGTTTGCAACAAATGAAATGGTTCTTGCCTATCACGAAAAGTCAGAAAAAGCCGATATAATAAATTCAGACAACTGGCATGAAATACTGTCTGATAAAGATGTTGTATATGGCCGTGCTGATCCGAACGCAGATCCATGCGGTTACCGTACTGTACTGATGTTCAAACTGGCTGCAGATTATTACGGGAAAGAGGGATTAGATAAGGTTCTAACAGCCAAGGATCTAAACATGATCAGACCAAAAGGAGTTGATCTGGTCGCATTGCTCGAGACTAAATCCCTGGATTATATTTTTGAATATAAGTCGGTTTGTGAGCAACACCAGCTTGACTATATACACCTGCCCGCTGAAATAAACCTGTCTGATCCTGGATTTGAGGATTTATATAATTCAGTAACTGTGGATATTACAGGCGACAGGCCTGGGGAAACAATCCAGACAAAGGGTG
>WOR8_10003554_pt1 | contig 15196 bp, 13 predicted proteins | sample DeeMarSeWOR38_10_FD_19890 | JGI IMG/M metagenome (IMG submission 19890) | reverse complement strand
CCCATATCAATTTCCCATAGATAAGCACTACCTGCTGCATACATTGTACCAGTATTGTCATCATATGCAAGTCCGTTCAATCCTTCGGACGAACCAGTAGCACCAATTAGTGTCATGTCACCATTAGTTTCATCTATAGTCCAGAAATTTGAATTTCCATATGCTGCATATTCAACACCGTACCAAGCACCATCTGCCCATGTTCCTCCTGCTATAAAATCATAGGAAGTCATTACAGCAATATTGTTCAAGGTCCCTGGTATATCTGTATCAAACCAAATCGTATTGAAATTTGGATAGATATCACAAGCATAAGCAGTCTCACCTAAAAATCCAGCGGGTAAGGATACTTTATTGAACGCATCTTGTCCTTCGCCACCTTGTAATGAATTTCTTGGTAATCTTCCATTAGATACCGAAACAGATTTATTTATATTTACTTTTTTCATAGGCGTTGAATTACCCTGGAGGTCTATAGCTGTTATCGAACCACTCATTAATAGAGTAGCTGCAACTAACAAGACCACCGAAAAAGTCATTGTCCTAACTAGCTTCTTATGTCTTACAAAATTTGGTTTTCTTAGCTCTCGCATATATTACCTCCCCAAATTAACAATCATTAATTATTACCAAGTTTATATAGTTTTCTCAAATTCGCAATAACATATATATATAAATATCGGAATTTATTTACTTATTATTATAATAATTAACTTACAAATATTATAAATCTTTTTAAAAAAATAATTTTTTTCTAGAAAAAATTTTTATAAAAAAATTAAAACTTAAAAATTTTAAATTTAATTTTTATTTAATTTTATAAATAATTTAATGATTATTTAAATTTTATGTTATCAATATTTTTATTGAATTTTTTTTTGATATTATTATTAATGTAGCAAGTCTAAATATAAAAGATTTTAAACATTTATATTAGTTAATTTAAAATTTTTATTATGATGAACTTATTTTATATTATACATTTTTTCTAAAAAATACTACTTTTAAACTTGAATTTCATAAATAGATTATTTATCTTGAAAACACAAAAAAAAAGTTAGTTTTAATAAGAATTAAATTATTTATTTTTCGGTATGGATGAAATCAATAGGATAAAAAAAGATTTAGACATGTTTGAAACCAACCTTGCCCAATTTATAAAAAATAATAAAAATCTAACAGAGACACAAAACAAAACAATTGAACTTGCAAAACAATATTATAATGATTCAAAATATTACCTAGAAAAAAAGGATTATTTCACTGCTTTTGGATGCATAAATTATGCCCATGGTTTACTTGATGCAATTATAAAATTTTAAAAAAAATTATTAAAATTAGTTAAATAAGATTTTAATATCATCATCAGGTTTTAAACCAAGTTTTTTTGCAGCATCTGCTTGGTTTAATGCAATTTCAAGATAATTACTACTGCCCATTGTTGCCAGAATTTTTCCTGGTTTAACAAAATTATAAGATTTTACATATGGTATTACGAACTTCTTTCTGCCAATAAACAGTGTAATTTTTTTATCAAAACTTAAAACATGTTTTAATGCAAAACCGTTTATGTTTGTAATAATGTTTCCAAATCTATCAATGTAAATTACTTTACCAATTGCTCTTTTATTATTGATCTCAAAATTTCCAAAATCCAAGTTGATAAAATCCTTAATAATAGGACCAATTTGTTCGAACAACAGTCCATTGAGTATATGCGCGGCAACAGGAGTAAAAACATCTCTACCGTGGAAAGTATCTGAAACAAAATTAGACATTAGTTTTGTATTTGCAATTTCATAAACAGTAAAATCACCTAAATTACGAGCAGCTGGTATCAATAAACCATTATCAGGTCCTACTAATATCTGAGTTTTGGTTGTAATCACAATACCTCTTCTTAATGTTCCAACACCTGGATCGACAACAGCAACATGAACAGTACCCATTGGAAAATATGCAATAGATGTCATTAAAACAAAAGCACCCTCACGAATATTATGAGGTGATATTTCATGTGAAATATCCACAATGAAAGTATCAGTCATAGACAATGCTATACCTTTCATTTGTGAAATATAACTACTTTTTGTACCGAAATCAGAAAGAAATGTCAATAATTTCATTAAGCATTCCTCAGAAAAACAAAATATAGGTCCTAATATTTTAATTTAAACTAAATTTTTTTTGTTTTTAAGAAAAAGTATATATGTAAGTTGTTTACATAGATATTGAGGATGGATTTTTGTGAAGGTAGGATATAATAAAAAAGATATGGAGATTTTAGCTATTATATGGGGAAAAAATGATGACGGAGATAAGCTGTTATGCCCTCAATGTAAACATAGAATGGTAATAGTACAGCTTGAGCCAATAATAGATGCAGAAAATGCATATTTCCCATATGACACTATTATTGAATGCACAAATTGTGATTTTAATATAAGAGCTGAATCATTTACAATACTAGGATGTGTAAAGAATTTTGATTTGCATTTTATAGAAATTGCTAGTTGGTCACCCAGTGGCAGTAGAGTCATTTCACATTATGAACATTTTCTTGATTACAATTTACTTAAAAAATTAAAGGAGTCAGCTGAGCTTAAAGAATTTTTAATCGTGAATAATCAAGTTGTTCAAGTAATAGGATAGATCTATTGGTACATATCCCCATTGTATTCCTGTATTTTTTGCAACCTACGTCCAGTTTTATGTTTAATAAACTTTTTTTGTTGTTTTTTCCCGATAAAACTAAAATCATTCCTAAGAAGCCTTACATAAGTTTTGTCAGGAAGTAAATCCAGTTGTACAATATCTTTTAATTGGAGTTTTTTCAAGGTTCTAAGTACAACTTTTTCAGAGATTTTTAGTTTATTTTTTATTTCTTTAGTAGTAATTGGATATATTTTTTGTAAAAGTTTTATAATTCGCTCTTCTAATGTTCCAGTGGTTATCTCAATCATATTATTATATTATTAATTATATTCTATTATATTATATACACTCATATGCTCGACTACAATTTTTATTGAATTTAAAAAGTTTCATTACATCTTCTTTCATCTCTTGGGGATATCCATCTGGAAAATCTATACAACCCCGGCATATGTCAAAACCTATTGCTTTTTTAAGACCTTCAATGCTTATGTAAGCTAATGAGTCAGCATTTATTTCTTCTGCTATTTGATCCCATGTTTTAATATCTCCTTTTACATCACGGGCAATAAACTCTTTTCTACTTCGCATATCAATACCTAAATAGCAAGGTGCAATAAGTGGTGGACATCCTATTCTAACATGAATTTCTTTTGCACCAGCATATTTAATGCCACTGACTAGTTTACGGATATTTGTACCTCTTACTATAGAATCATCAACTAGAACAATGCGTTTTTCTTCAACAACAGACCTTAAAAAGGAAATCCCTTCTTCAACGATTTTATCCCTGCTTTCCTGAGTCTGTTGAATAAAAGAGCGTTCATCTTTATCCTTCATCAACCCATCATCAATAGGGATTTTAGATTCACGCGAAAAGCCTGTTGCATATCTTCTACCTGATTCAGGCACAGGAATAACAATATCAGCATCAACAGGGTGCTCTTTTGCAAGTAAAGTCCCTATTTCAGTACGAACATTATGAACAGATTTACCGTTAATGCGCGAATCAGGTTTTGCAAAATAAACAAATTCGAACATGCATGGTTTTTCTTTTTTCTTTATTATCTGTTTCTCATAAATATTACCTTTTGTGTCAATAACTACAACTGAACCACCAGGTATGTCTTTTACATATTCGAAGTTGATTCGCTTAAAAACCCTAGTTTCTGAAGTTAAACAATACATCCCATTTGATTTACCCATAACCAGCGGTCTAATCTTATGAGGATCAGTAATTGCAAACATAAAAGGATTTTCTCCAGAATCAGCAATAAACAATGTTGAATAACTGCCTTTAACCTGGTTCATCACTATTTCACAAGCCTTAAAAATTGTATCCACGTTTATCTGTTTATTATATAAATTATCAGCCATAGGTAATAAAAGCCATTGAATATCACAATCTGTCCTTGGTTTCCGACTAGTTAATTTTGACATTTCAAAACAATTGTAAATATTACCATTATGAACAGCAGCAAGAAATGGATTTACAATATATTCAGGTTGAGCATTACGTTTTAAAGACTCAATATCATCCATACCAGCTGTTGAATATCTTGTATGACCGATTCCAACATTACCAGGTGTATCAATCTTTTTTTCATCATTAAAAACATCACGTACGAGCCCTGAGTCTTTGTAAACATGGATATTTCCGTCATATGTCAGTTTTCCAGCAGATGATTGTCCGCGATGCTGAACAGCAAATAAACTATGATAAATAAGACGAGAAACAGGTTTTCCCCCAATTATTCCAACAATACCACACATTACAAAAACAGCATGTAAAAGGTATTATTTATAAATTTATTAAATCGAAAAAAATATTTTTTTAAATATTTTCCCATTCCTTTAACACTGAATTCCATTTATAGGTCTTAATTTCTTCTATTTCATCAATCTTTCTTAAAATTCTTTCATATCCCTTAACAAGCGTACGAGTTGAAACTTTCACTATAAAATCATATTTCCCGGCTGTTGCAGTAACATGCGTAACACCAGGAATATCCCAGATTTTTTCCATAACCTGTTTTTTTGTATAACCTGGTTTTAAATTTATGAATATATAAGCTTTTACAACAGTTAAAGCAAAAGAAATTATTCCTAAAATAATAAGTATCATTCCAATAATTTTTATCAACAACATAACAGGATCAGTTGAAAATGAAGCAATACCATAAATTGCTAAAATTAAAGAAAATGGTAACGCAAAAATAATGGTCGACGAACGGATAGCATTTATAACACTAGCACTACCAAGAGCTAAAGAACGAATAAAAAGAACATATGAAAAAAATGTTATGCTCATGGTTATAAAAATCCAAGGGAAAAAATTAATAGATGCATTAATTCCCTCAATAAGATAGTTATACCCAAATAAAATGTCCCAAAATATGATAATTATTGATATAGATAAAAAAGAAAACAAAACATTCCAAAAACGTATATTAATCGAATCATTAAATTTACCATTAATACGTATCAACTTAAGCTTACGCTGATAAATTGAGAAAAACGCCCAAGTTGGATTTATAATTACAAAAACAATGATAAGAGACTGAAAGTCAATTTCGCCTTGTAAACTAATTGATGCTAAAATCGCCCCAAACGTAACAATAACTGAGGATTGTACCTCAGCAAGAGTTGGAACATTTTTTTCTGAAAAGGATTCAATTAGTAATAAATATAATATCACAATCTGGGAAAATGAAAGCAGAACTGAAGGATCATAAATAAGTGATATTAATATACAATATCCAATAGTATTTATAGCATTCATCAAACCAGCCATAAAATGATATTTTAGTTCCTTTTTTTTTATAAATCTAAGTCTTTTAAAAGAAGGATCAATAAATCTTGCACCTAAACTCTTTCTATTATATGGAATTGAAAGAAAAATGCACAAGAAAAAGGTTGCAAAAAAACCAATAAAAAAGATTGAAAAACCAAAAGCCCATGCATTTTTAATATAATTGCTACTAATGTAGCTATCAAGTCCAGTAACAGCTGCTGCTATAAAAGAGGATGTGATTACTAATGCGTAAAGCAGATATTTTTTCCGAATTCTCATCTGCATATTCTCATAACGTTATTTCTTTTTCAATAATCTGGGTTGTGGTTTTCATCACACCATCTATTGTTTGAATCTTATCTGTTGTTTCTAGTAAATCCTCAAGATTTTTAACCTGGGCTCTAACAACAATGTCGAATTCCCCAGCAACTACTGAAATCTTTGCTAAATTTTCAATTTTTCTCATCTCTTTTATTGCTTTGTCAACATTACCTGGTTGCATGTTGATTAGTATGTAAGCATTTATCATCACATCACCCTAATAAAAGAGCCGGATATATGTTTAATTTATAAATTTATCTATGTCCAATACGATAGATTTTTCAAATAATTTGAATGATTTCAATTATTTTTATCTGTAGAAATAAAGAAAAGTTTAAATGATAAGATATGTATTCCTGTTAAGGAGGTAGAGATTATGGCCTACACACATGAAGGATGGACTTTATATACAAGAAATGTAAGGCTTAAGGGCGGAAGAAACCAAACAATTTACTTCTTTAGCAAAAGAACGCCAAAAAGTGGTTCACCCTGTGAATTACCAAATGGTTATTCCGTTGGGGTTAACAAAAGAACAGGTCTTCCATACTTGAAAAAGAAGTAAGAAAGTTAGGTTTTTTCAATCCTTTTTTTCTTTCTTTTTTTTTTATAATAATATATTTTTGTCTTAAATTGTTTTAAAATAATCAACATAAAACTATTAATAGAAGAGCTGTATTCTTATTTATAAGATTGATTTACGGGGGAGAAACAAAAATGAAAAATACAAATAAAATCGTTTATATACTATCTTTCCTTATTTTTATATCCTCAATTTCTATAAATGTAGGCTCCACAAAAATATTAAATGAAAACAGTCCTTTTATGAATTACACACATACTGTTTTTGCAGAAGTGGGAACAAGCCAAAATTGTGTACCTTGTGATGACTGGAATGATAATATTTACAATGCCTATATTTCAGGAGAATATAATTTTGAATATGTAGAAATGATTATTTTTGATCATAACGGAAATACTCTTAATGATGCAGCAGTTAATTGGGGCAATAGCTACAATATTATTGCTTATCCTACAACTATTATTGATGGTGATTATCGAAGAATTTTTGGAAATATACCTAGTGAGTTACCAAGTAAATTAGATGCATCTGGAAATAGAGCTGTTGCAAATATACAAGCTTCTATGGTTGTAACATGGCTAGGTAATGCTGTTATACAAGTGGAAATTGAGATAAAAAATAATGGACAAACACAATATAATGGTCATATTAGGGCAAGTATAACTGAGATTATCTCTAGATATGATACCCACTATGGTAATCCATATCATTTTGGTTTTTTAGATTTTGCATTTAACAAGGATATTTCAATTAATCCAGGTGGAACATACACTGATAGTACTTTATGGAATGGTTATGAACATGGTGATAAACATGGTGATAATTTTGGTGATATTGTTCCTGAAAATATTCAAGTAACAATGGGAATAATGAATAACAACAACGGATATGTTGACGAAACTATAGCTGCTCGTATTGCAGGTGAAAACAATCCTCCAAATGAACCTGGTAATCCATCACCACCAAATGGAGGAGGAAATATTAATATTGATGAAGATTTTTCCTGGAGTTGTAGTGATCCAGATGGTGATCCTTTAACATACGATGTATATTTTGGAACAACCAACCTTCCAGAAAAGGTATCATCTAATCAATCTGAAACAACTTTTGATCCTGGTACATTGAATCATGAAATTCATTATTATTGGAAAATCGTTGCCTGGGATGACAAAGGTGCTTCAACTGAAGGACCATTATGGAGTTTTATCACAAAAGAAAAAACAAATATTGCTCCGACCATAGATATATTAAAACCAAATAAAGGCATTTACATTTTTAATAAAAAAATTTTACCAAGATACATTTTAATAACAAAAATAATTGGAAGTATAACAATTGAGGCAAATGCATTTGATGAAGACTCAGGTATAGAAAAAGTTGAATTTTATATAAACAATAAAATTGTTGGAACTGACACAACATATCCTTATTCTTATTTTTGGACAAATGGTTATTTTAAGATTTTTCATTTATATTTTATAAAAGTTATAGCATATGATTTTGATGGGAAAACATCTACTGATAGGGTAATTGTAGAAAAATACTTATAATAAGTAAGAATATATTATATTTATACTAAAAATAAAATTATAATATGAGATAGTAGTAAATAAATTAATATATTTGGGAGGCAAATAAGTATGAAAACAAATCTATATAAAAATATATTGTTAATAGGATTAATCACCCTATTTATTGGAGCTAGTATTGTATCTGGGATTAATAAAAATGTAAATACATCGGATTTAAATCAAAATTATGAAAAAATTTCTGGGGTTATATATACTGCCAATAGTCCAACTCTTAATGATACGGATGATGATTGGGATTATTGGACAAACCCGCCTCATATGTTTTCAAATGTTAGTGGCAATATAGGGATAGGAACATCAAATCCAACTAATAAACTAACAATTTTTGGTTCTGAAACTGTACCTTTATTAAACATTACTCAAATGGGGCCTTTTAGGGCTATGAAGGTTTATTCAGCAAATGCATGTGCTATTTGGGTGGAGTATACTGGTAATCATGGTTTAAGAATAACACAAGCAAACGGAGATGGAGTTCTTGTAACACATGCAAACCAAGATGGTATTCATGTAGATTCAGCTGGGGTATGGGCTGGTTATTTCAATGGTAAAGGGTACTTTGCTCAAAATGTAGGTATTGGTACATTAACACCTAATTCTTCCTTAGAGGTGGCCGGTGTAATTCATTCTACAGATGGTGGTTTCAAATTCCCTGATGGAACTATTCAGACAACAGCTGCAACAGGTGGAGGTGGTGGAAATAATACCCTTGACCAAGCTTATGATGAAGGTGGTCCTGGTGCAGGTAGAACAATCACTGCAGATGCAGGCGCTGTAAACATAACTGGTCCTGATGGATTAACAGTAAATGGCAATGTTGGAATTAATACAACAAATCCAGAATGTGAACTGGATGTCAAAGGATATGCACAGACTTATGGACTATTTACAGGAGATTTAATCTTCAAAGCTAATGGAAATATGATCTGGAGAATATATGGTGATGAAAACAATTTGTATCTTAAAAACTTATTAACCGGAACTACCTATAGATTCGTTCTGGTAAAATCAGATAATTCTGTAGATTTACAAGGAACAACTAACACAGTTAACCTTGAACAAGCAATAATAAATCTTTATGCGGAAAATCAGGCATTAAAAGAAAGAATAGAAGCATTAGAGGAAATTCTGACTAAGTAATTAGCAATCATCTCTAATTTTTTTTACTTTTTATTATTCTTAATATTTTTTTTATGAGTAACCACCAATTTTTAGGCTTGGGTCACCAAAAAGCACCCATTGCTGAACCATTTTTACATCCATTTTTGCATCATCGCCTAAAAAAACATTTAGATAACCAGTTAAAGTATCACCATGGTTTATACCAAGTATATCTTGTTTTTCTGTTCCATAAAGCTTTAAAAAATTAAGTTCTAACCATCCATCCAAAATTTCAAGATAATCTGCTATTGAGTTGTTGTCCATATCTCCATCACCATGTGTTCCAAGCCCTGTGTTTGAAATAGTGGCAATTGCTCCTCCTCCAACCTTACAAGTAAACCACCAAGACCAGCATCTTGGAACCCATGTAGAGTAATAAATCGAATTTTTATAATCCAATAGTAGATTTAGTGGTGTTACATCAAACTGCCCATTGTGGCAACCACCTACCACAACAATAGGTTGTTTACCCCCATTTCTAAGGAATAACATGTCATTAATTAGATATCCTTTAGTCCAGTTTTTACCATCCGGGGGAAAATGAGTAGACCATGTAGCTGGGCTTCCATGACCACAAAAATAAGCAAATGAGCTACCATTGTTTATTACTTTGTTCACCGTTTTTTTATTAATATCTTGGCCTTCTTTTGCATATAATCTAACAGGATTAAGATCAGGCATTAGTTTAATTGCTTCTTCAGAAATTAATTCCCCTTCGTTGTAATGATTTGTGTCGTTATAAGAATCTCCCGCCACAAGAACCAGGTTATTAAACCATTCCTCATCAGTCTTGCTGTCTTTTTCGTATCTGATTATTTTATTAATCATAGTGTCTAGTTCAAGTTTGTTTTTACAAGGAAGCCGACCTATGTAAATATCTGGGTATAAATCCATTTCTTCTTTAAAGGTTTCATTCCAAACAGAAAATATATTATCGTCATTTGAGTCCCAGCTTGAAAAATTACCCTCACCATCATAAATATCTGCATAATACAAATCACTAATAAAAAACTGCTCAGGATATTCTTGTTCATCAGTTGGAACTACACGACTATATCTTATAGGTAAAAACCATTTAAATGTTGGACCTATTTGTCCTCCAACCAACAGTACATATTCAACACCTGTTTTTTCGATTGATTCTTTTATGAATAATTTTATTTTTTCAGCATTATCCCGACCGTACCAGATTTCATCATAAATATAATCCAAAGAAACAAGTTTTGTTCTAATACCAAATTTATTTTTATGGATAACTAAACGTTGTAAATTTTTATAAAAATAGGATGGAGAAATTATCAATAAATCAAATGTATCATTATCTTTTATGATTTGATCAATAGGCTCCTGATAAGTAATATTAATTGTAATATCTCTAATAAATTGTAGTTGATTGTCATCTGCAAAATATTTTACAGGATATACTCTTACAACCAAGTACGTTGTATGTTCACCTTTTAATAAACCTCCACCTGTATGAATTTCTACCCAATCCTCAGGATACGGCTCATCATTGTTGTAGATATTATAATTAATGGGGATTTCTGTATTTATTGGGTTTAATGAATCATAATTTGCCTTACAAAATGAAATTATTCCTGATAGATTTATGATTTCTGGTGTTGAATTCTGATATTCAACGTTAATAATTTTAGAGCCGAAGATTAATTCATAGACTGAGATATTTACTGGTAAAACTGGTTTACCAGGATCCATTCTATTATGATTTGTTTCATTAACACGAATAACCCAATAATCGTTATATTTAACAACCTCAGGATCAGAAAAGCTTAGATTTATTTCAATATTTTTTACATTTGAGTAAGATTCTGCTGATATTTTTTCATATGTTTTTTTTGTTTGTAGCCCAAAAACATTAGCACAGCTTGATGTAATTAAAATAACTAGTAATAATGTTGTTATTTCCTTTTTGTATACAAAACTTTTCATTTGTTGCCTCCTTTTATTGTAATATAATTTGTAATATATATTCTTTATTAGATTTTTAATTTACTTAATTTAATACATATTAATAAGAAATATATAACGATTGTGCAATAAAAAGAAATCATCCCTATTTTTTAAATCAACTAATTTTATTATTGTCTATTACATTAGACAAAAAATAATAATAATTGTCGACTATAGTAGAAACATTTATAAATAGATATTGAAATACATGATTTATGCTTGAAGAATCGATAAGAAAATGGAACCCTTGGTGGGTAGAATCTGAATCAATTAAAAGACTTTCCGGAGTAAAAAGATACATAATTACAGATATAAAAAAGACACTTAAACTTAAACAAATAAAAGATATAATAGGTATTAGAAGGTCTGGAAAAACCACGATCCTTTACCAAATTGTAAAATTTCTAGAAGAAAATGGAGAAAAATCAAAAAACATTGTATTTTTAAACTTTGATGATACAGAAATAAATTCAGCTTCATTTGATGAAATTATCAAAGCAATTGAAAAAATAAATCCAGAAACAAGATATTTATTTTTAGATGAAATTCAGCAAAAAAATGGATGGGAGCGATGGATTAGAACATTATATGACACAGATAAATATGCACAAATCTTTATATCTGGATCCTCAGCATCTTTATTAACTAAGGATGTGGCTAGAGTTTTAACAGGCAGACATATAACATTTACAATATTTCCTTTTTCATTTGTAGAATATTTAGTATTTATAGGTTGGAAAGATTTTTCGGAAGATTATTTAGAATATAATAAAAATAAAATCCTACATTATTTATTGACATATATCAAAGGTGGGGGATTTCCAGAGGTTATTGGTAAAAACGAATTTGAAAGAAAAATTATTCTTACAAATATTTATAATGATATTCTTGCAAGGGATATCTCTGCAAGACACAATGTTTCTTATGATATTTCAAGAAAGATAAGTTATCATTTACTAAGCAACAATAGTAAAGAGTTTTCATTTAGAAGTATTGCCAATGCAATTGATGCAAGTGTTGAAACAGTTGAAACACATTTAGAATATCTTAAAGAATCTTATATTTTATTAACATTAAATGTTTTTTCCTATAAAACCAAAATTCAATTTAAACAAAATAAAAAAAGTTATTGTATTGACACTGGACTTAAAAATGCAGTATCATTCAAATTCTCTGAAGATATTGGTAGACTGGTAGAAAACATGGTTTTTTTAGAAATTTTAAGAAGAGGAAAAGAAGTTTTTTTCTGGAAAAATAAAAATCAACAAGAGGTTGATTTTATTATAAAGGATGGATTAAAACCAATTCAATTAATTCAAGTTTGTTGGGATATTAAAAATGAAAAAACTAAAAAACGTGAAATAGAAGGGCTTTTATCAGCAATGGAAGAATTTAAATTAAAAAAAGGATTAATACTCACAGAAGATTACGAAGAAATTGAAAAATATAATCAGAAAGAAATTAGGTATAAACCATTATGGAAATGGTTAATCTTAAAATAATATTTTTTAAAAAATTTAAATAAAAATTAAAGAACAAAAAAAAGGAATTAGAAGAATTTCAGGAATTTAAATTATTTACAAAAGATAAGAAATTTTTAAAATGGTCCCAAAATTGGGACCGAATCTCGATGCGGGCATAAGAGACAAATGTTAAATGCCCATTATCTATCTTTTCTAAACATTTATTTATTAATGAAGCTATTAGATGCAAAATGAAATATGGTGAAATATAATTGAAATGCATATTTGTATCTGATTTACATGGAAATATAAATCGTTTCAGAAAATTATTCGAAATAATAGAGCATGAAAAACCTGATGGTGTTTTCATAGGTGGAGATATACTTCCAAATCAATTTTCAATAAACTGTGATATCAAAAAATTTTTAGAAAAAGAGTTCTTTAAACCTATAAAAAAATTAAGAAAAAATACTGTTAAAAAAATTCGTTTTTTCGTAATAATGGGTAATGACGACCCAAGGGTTTTTGAAAAGCTTTTTATAGAGGCTGATAAAAGAAAAATAATTGATTATGTTCATTTTAAAACTTTAGATTTTAATGGTTTTTTTGTAACTGGTTATTCTTTTGTTCCACCAACCCCTTTTCAGCTTAAAGATTGGGAGCGTTATGATGTTTCTCGTTTCATAGATGTAGGTGTTTTATCCCCCGAAGAAGGAAAAAGAACAACTAAGGTTTCTAAAGATATTACTTGTTATTCAACTATTTCTGAGGATTTAGAAAAACTTACTAAAAATTCGCAACCTGAAATAACTATTTTCCTTTTTCATTCACCACCATATAATTCTAATTTAGATAAGGCAGACCTGGACGGAAAAATGGTTGATTATGCACCTGTTGATATTCATGTAGGCAGTATTGCAATCAGGCGCTTTATTGAAAAAAAACAACCTTTTTTAACATTACATGGCCATGTTCATGAAACAGTTCGATTAACTGGGGAGTGGAAAGAGAAAAAGGATAAAACTTATTGCTTTTCTGCTGCTCATGATGGTGCTGAACTGGCAGTTATTAGATTTGATACAGATGATTTAGAAAATGCTTATCGTGAGCTTATAAAAACTTCCTAGTTAGAATTTTTACTTTCATTATTCTTCTTTGCTTTTAAGTGGTATTTTTTTAACACTCATATACGGACTTGTTATATGTGATGCCCAACTAGTTCTTTTTCTTATATCTGTGTCTGTTATCAAATGAATATCCAAAAGATCTCCTGTTTCTATACCTGTCCTTTCTTTGTTTTCTTGATCTATCTTTTTACCTTGCTTTTTAAACCATGAAAACAGCATTTCTTTTTGTTCATCTGTGCCTTTAAAGTGTACTATAAGGTCTATATCACTTGCTGGTCCTGCTTCTCCTGTTTTTGTACTACCAATTAGATACATTGCCTCCACGCCATAGGCTTCTACATCCAGTTTTTCTGCAATCTCTTCTACTTTTTTCATTCTCCAGCTCCAATGATCTGGCGGATGTAAAAATGCTAATGCTTCATTTGTTTCTCCATCCATTATAATAGATAAGGTTCCTCCTTCTAATAAATCTGAAGTTTTTACAAGTTTTATTACATTTTGATATTTTTTGTAGTTTGGCAATATTTTTGATAAATGGTTTGAAGTTTCCAATAATTCTTTTTCATTGAATATTATTTCTGGTTCATCTGGATAAAGTGGCAAGTATTTTATGTCTGCTTCTACTAAATCCTGGAAGAAATGTGTTCCAAAGCTTAGTTCTGGCGTATATTCTCCTTTCTTCCTTGCGATTTCAACAAGAAGTGCGGTGTTATTTATATCGCCATATTTTACTGGGACACCAAGTTTTATATCCCCTCGACTACCCCACCGGCCGGGTCCCATCAGTATAAATTTTCTTTTTGGTAGCTTTTGATTTAATTCGTTTATGATTGCTGCAATTTTTTGCATTTCTTGTCGGCTTTCTAATTTAGAATATTCATCTGGATTTACATATGCAATGTATTCTATGTTTTGTATTTGGCCTGTTGTTACATATTTTTTTGCTGAAAATATTTTCCTTTTGTTGGGTATATCTTTTGGTATTGGTTTTCTTTCTATACCTCGTCTTTGACTTTGGGGGCGACATTGCAAGAAATAAAAATTTTTACCATCTGAAGCAAACTCCACATCTACAGGTGCTCCAATTTTTTCTTCAAGTAAACAAAGTATTTTCTTCATTTTTTCAAGATAATCTGTTTTATCAAAAAGATTTTCAAATGTTACTACAAGGTCTTCTTCTTTAAAATCTGTTAATATATTTGGTGGAGAAAGCCTATCATCCTTAAATATAGATATGATCTTGTCTAAGTCAGGGAAATGCTCTGCATGCTCTTTAAAGAATTCTTCTGCTTTTACTGTTTCAATGGCGCCTGTTTTAAGGTTTATTACATCCATATAATGAGGAGAGTATTGTACTCTTTCACTTATAAGAGCTTTGACCTGTAGGTTTGGCCTCATAGGAGATATTAGTATCGGGTAATCATCTCCGACTCTATCTACAGCTCGTGTACCTAGTCCTGGCACAAGCCTTATCACTCCATCTTCACGACTTATACGTGGTGACCAACGAAATTCACTCCTACTGAATGCCACAC
>WOR8_10003548_pt1 | contig 15210 bp, 13 predicted proteins | sample DeeMarSeWOR38_10_FD_19890 | JGI IMG/M metagenome (IMG submission 19890) | reverse complement strand
ACTACATGGCCATATTCACGAGTCATCGGAGATAAGTTCAACTTACTGGGATCATATCGGAGAGACTATCTGCATCAATCCAGGACAGTCCACCGAGGAGCTTTACGGTGTCGTTTTTAATCTTGAGGATATTACAGGAACCATTGAACACACGGTGTTCGGGCCCATGGCGCAAAGCGCGTAGCGCCAAGCGCCATTTCTCATTTAACAAACCGCATTTCGTATTGTGCATTTCGCATTTCTCAGTATGATGAAATGACCTCATTGCTCTCATCTCCCAATGTGTAATGCCAGATGAGAAATGAAAATGAGAATTGTTAGCTGTTAACCCTAATGTTGCATACCTATGTCGAGGAAAAACGCGCAAGAGTGCGTTCCCGCCGAGGGCGGGACTGCGCACAGGCTCGGACAGGTCGAGGCGTACTTGACCGTACGTGAAGTCCTGTTCCGAGCACAGCCGTCCCGCCAAAGGCGGGAATATCGCGCGAGCGCAGCACTTTTTACCGGTGTAGGTATGCAACATTACGGTAAAGATTGAAGGAGCGCATCACACCTGCTGTTTTTCTTATGTCATTGCCAAGACCGACCAAAGAAATGCTGAGTCCACTTTACTGGTGGCAGGAGTTTGTGCGAAAGCTCCAGGAGTTGCGCGGCAGACCCCGTGAGCTATCCCTGGGGATCGCCATAGGGGTTTTCGTTGGCATCACCCCAACCATTCCCTTGCACACCGTGCTGGCTGTAGCTCTAGCCGTGGCCCTGCGGGGTAGCAAACTCGCGGCGGCGCTGGGGGTTTGGGTGGCCAATCCATTGACTATTCCTATTTTTTACTACGGCAGCTGGCGTCTGGGGAGTTTCGTCCTGGGAATGTCTGAGCTGACTTTGCCCACGAAGTACTCGGTGTTCTCTATAATGAAGCTGGGTGGGCATGTGACGGTGGCAATGTTGCATGGCGGTGTGCTTTTGGGAATCCTACCCGCTGTGCTGGCCTATTTTTTGACCTACAGGTTCACTAGTTCGCCTCGTTTTCAGGGAGAACCCAGTTCAACTGCGGATGATACTGATGAAACGGGTGAATAGATAGACCGCAAAGCCCTGTGGAGGGCTTGGGAGCTGGGAGCATGATCTCGCCTCAGCAAGCGCTGAAGACACTCGGCAGAAGGCCGAGCAAAAGCCTGGGCCAGCACTTTCTCATTAACCAGGCAACCGCGGAAAAAATTGTGGCCGCAATTAATCCCGAGCCTGGAGATGTGGTGGTGGAAATCGGCGCGGGACTGGGGGCCTTGACCATGCCGCTGAGCAGGAGTGGTGCCCGGGTGATTGCGGTTGAGATCGACCCAGAACTGGCGGCATTTCTTTGGAGGGAGTATCAGCCAAAAATCAGAGAGGAAACCTTAAGTGTGGAGTGTATTGACATATTGAAACTGAATCTTGCTGGGCTGCATGATCGGTTTCAAACAAAATTGAAGATCATCGGCAATCTTCCCTACAACATCAGCAGTCCCGTCATGTTCAAGCTCATGGGGGTGGCGCCTTGCATTCAGGAAGCGGTTCTCATGCTGCAAGATGAGGTGGCAGAAAGAGTCCTGGCCGGTCCTGGCAGCAAGGACAACGGTATCCTGTCGGTAATGGTCGGCTATCACAGCGAGCGCAAAAGGTTCATGCGGGTCAAGCCGTCGCAGTTCCACCCTCCCCCAAAAGTGGATTCTCAGGTTATATGTCTGAAGTTTCGAGCCTGTCCGTTAACTCCCAAGGTAGAGCCGCAATACCTTCTAGAAGTGGTGAAGGCAGCTTTCTCTCATCGGCGTAAGACTCTGAGAAACAGCCTTCTGGCCAGTAATCTTCCTGATTTGACTCCTGATTCTGTTAGTGTGGTTTTGGCCGATGCGGCCATCGAACCGCGATTGAGGCCCGAGAATCTTGATCTCCAAGATTTTCTGAGGCTGGCACATACCCTGGCTAAAAAAAAGCGGGAAAAGGCAAGTGAAATGGGGACGCCATGCTCGTCTGACTAGCTGCAAAAACGGTTGACGTTAAAAAATAGTCGTGGTACCTATCATAGGTTACAATGACAGCATAATCCGCTTGGATCCATCTAGTGGACTGAGACGGTAGTGAGCCAGTCGATCAGGCCGACGCAAACGCGGTCAATATCGCAGCCAGATCCGGAAAGTGGTTAAGCCTTCTGGACAGTCGTCTTGGAGGCTTTTTGCATGCTTGGTTACCGTGTCCAAGTTTACTGGAATGGAAAGTAAAATTTCATAGACACGGAGGAGATCAGGCCATGCAGCGTACTTTCCTGAAAGCCAAAATCCATCGGGCTCGGATTACGGCAGCGTGTTTGGACTATGAGGGCAGTTTGAGCATCGATCAAAGTCTCATGGTTCTGGCAGATATCGTGGAACACGAGCAGGTGGCAGTGTACAACCTCTCCAACGGGGAGCGGTTTGATACCTATGCCATAGTTGGGCCCGAAGGGTCCGGAGAAATCTGCCTCAACGGCGCTGCTGCTCGCAAAGGCCAACCTGGTGATTTGATTATCATTACCACCTACGCTTTACTTGATGAAGAGGAGTTGGCAGACCACCAGCCGAAGGTCATACCGGTAGACGAGAACAATCGACCTCGGCCGGTGGTAGCGATGACCAGCAGATGACCAGAATATGAGATTCTTGAATTGGATTAAATCCATAATTCGCGGCTACTTTCTTGCCGGCCTCCTCGTCATTGTCCCATTGGGCGCGGTTGTTTTTGTGATCTCAGTCCTTCTAAAGCTGATGGACCGAGTTCTGGGCGTTATCCCCCCCCAATTCCATCCTGAAGCCTATCTTCCCTTCAAGATTCCGGGTCTCGGGCTGGTTCTCTTCATTGCACTGGTACTGGTAACCGGAGTTCTGGTGAAGAATTACATTGGGCGACGGGTAGTTGACTTCGGTGAGTACATGGTTTCTAAGATCCCCTTGGTGCGCCCCCTTTATGCCGCGGTAAAACAGCTTATTCTGGCGATTTTCGGCGACACCCATGATGCATTCAAGCGGGTTGTTCTCGTGGAATATCCCAGAAAGGGGGTCTATTCGTTGGCGTTTGTCACCGCACAGACATCGGGGGAGATCCGGGAGAAAGTGGGTACCAAGATGCTGAGCATTTTTCTTCCAACCACACCGAATCCCACCTCGGGATTTTTCCTGGTGTTGCCGGAGGAAGATACTATCCCCTTGAGCATGAGCGTGGAAGAGGCTTTCAAACTTCTGATTTCCGGCGGTGTTGTTGAACCGGGACAAAACGTGCCCCAGTTCCCCTTTGGCAAGAGACAGCGCAATGCGAGCAATGCAGAAAGTGCCAGGCAAGTCGCACAGTTGGAAGGCGATGCGACCTCTTCGACCCATTCGACAAGACCTGTCGACGAGCTCAGGTCGAGTCGCTCAGGGCAGGCAGACTCTTCGCCATCAGGCGCGGGACAGTCAGGGCAAGTGGGTGAGCCGGGGAAAAGTGCTGATGAAGGTTAGCCCGGCTAGTAAATTTATGATATTGATAATCTCGTAAAAATTCATAAATGAGTCGGCACAGTAAAAAGCTGCAGATGCAAGGTGCGCGAATCTTTAGGAATGAGGCGTACTAATAGTACGCTGCAATGACTAAAGATGAAGCGCAATCCCGCCGGGGCGGGACAGATGGACTTTTTACGAAGCCGACAATATTGGGTTAAACTGACTTCGAAATACAGTTTGCAGTTGAGCAGAGACACTGCTGAAGATGACAAGCTGATGGCTGAAAGATGCAACAAGGAGGCGTTTTAAATGTCTACAACCAACTATCTATTCACTTCTGAATCGGTCACAGAAGGGCACCCGGACAAGATAGCCGATAAGATTTCTGATTCGATCCTGGACTCCATCATGGCCGATGACAAGCAATGTCGAGTAGCCTGCGAGACTATGGTTACCACTGGCATGGCCATTATTTCCGGTGAGATCACCACAACCACCTGGGTGGATATGCCGCAGATCGTAAGAGAAACCATCAAGGAGATCGGCTACAACAACTCGGGGATGGGGTTCGACTGGGAGACCTGCGCGGTGCTGACCTCCATAGACAAGCAGTCACCGGATATCTCCCAAGGAGTCACCGCCGGTGAAGGTCTTTTCGAAGAGCAGGGCGCTGGAGACCAGGGGCTGATGTTCGGCTATGCCTGCAACGAAACCCCGGTTCTTATGCCCATGCCCATCTACTACGCCCACCGGATCACCAAGCATCTGGCGCAAGCCCGTAAGAGTGGAGCGCTGGACTTTCTCCGCCCGGACGGCAAGTCGCAAGTTACGGTGGAATACGAAAACGGAACTCCTCGAAGGGTTCACACCGTGGTGGTGGCAGCCCAGCATATATCCCAGGTCAAGTACGATACCCTGCGCGAGGGGATCATTGAGGAGGTTATTCGCAAGGCGATCCCTGAGGAGATGCTGGACGATCAGACCATGTACTATATCAATGCCACGGGTCGTTTTGTAATCGGTGGCCCCATGGGGGATTGTGGTCTCACAGGACGCAAGATCATCGTGGATACCTACGGCGGCCAGGGCAGCCACGGCGGTGGTTGCTTTTCAGGCAAGGACCCTTCCAAGGTGGACCGGAGCGGTTCCTACATGGCCCGCTACACGGCCAAGAACATTGTTGCCGCAGGGCTGGCAGACAAGTGCGAGGTTCAGATTGCCTATTGCATTGGGGTGGCAGAGCCGGTGAGCTTGATGATAGATAGCTTCGGCACCGGCAAGCTCCCGCCGGAGCGGCTGGTGGAAATCGTGCGTGATACCTTCAGTTTCAAGCCGGCTAATATGATTAGCCACCTCAAGCTGCTGCGACCGATTTTCAAGAAGACCTCCTGCTACGGGCACTTTGGTCGCAATGATCCTGATTTCACCTGGGAACATACTGACAAAGCCGACGAACTGAAGGAAAAAGCAGGCGTGTAGTTCAGCTGGCAGAAGGCAGCTCGCAGCAGGCAGAAAACAACTAGGAACTAGGCACTAAGCACTAGGCACAGAGGAAAGTAGCGACGAAGTCGGAAAGGGGAACTCAGTCTTTTGCTGATCGCTGACGGCTGAACGCTGATTGCTAAATACAATTGGAAGGAGGACTTCATTCGTATGGAATATGATGTAAAGGATCTTTCATTAGCGGAAATGGGTGCAAACCGGGTGGAATGGGCAGCTCAGGGAATGCCCGTACTTAATACTATCAAAGATACTTTTGCCCGTGAGAAACCTTTGAAGTCCGTTCGGATCGCCGCCTGCCTGCACGTAACCACAGAGACTGCTGTGCTAATGCAGGCCCTCAAAGCAGGGGGGGCGACAGTGCACTTGTGCGCTTCCAACCCACTGAGCACCCAGGATGATGTGGCGGCTTTTTTGGTTGCCAGCGAGAAAATCCCGGTGTTTTCCATCAAGGGCGAAGACACGGATACCTACTATCGCCATATACACCAGGCTCTGGAGGTTAGACCCCAAATTACCATGGACGACGGGGCTGATCTGGTGAGCACGATCCATGCGGAGAAGCGAGATTTTCTGGAAGAAATCATTGCGGGAACCGAGGAAACCACCACTGGAGTGATACGCCTCAAAAGCATGGCCGCCGAAGGCGTGCTGGCCTACCCAATAATTGCCGTTAACGACGCCAACACCAAACATCTGTTCGACAATCGGTATGGAACCGGCCAGAGCACGGTGGATGGGATCATCCGAGCTACCAATCGGTTGCTGGCCGGTTCTACCTTTGTTGTGGCGGGCTACGGTTGGTGCGGTCGTGGAGTGGCAATGCGAGCCCAGGGAATGGGGGCCAACATAATCGTCACCGAGGTGGACCCTATGCGCGCCCTGGAGGCGGTAATGGATGGCTATCGAGTGATGCCCATGCTGAACGCAGCCAAGGTGGGGGATTTCTTCTGTACCGTGACCGGGGATATCAAGGTCCTCCGCGAAGAACATTTTGCCATTATGAAAGACGGGGCCATAATCTGCAATTCGGGTCATTTCAACGTGGAAATCGACCTGGAGGCCCTGGCCGAGATGAGCAAGGAAAAGCGTCAGATCCGGGAAAGCGTAGAAGAATATCTGTTGTCGAATGGTAAGCGTGTTAATGTACTGGGGGAGGGGAGATTGATTAATCTGGCTGCCGCCGAAGGGCACCCTTCCAGTGTCATGGACATGAGCTTTGCCAATCAGGCACTGACGGCCTCTTATGTGACCGCAAAGGGAGCTGAGCTGGAAAACAAAGTCTACGGAGTGCCCGCGGAGATCGACCAGGAGATCGGCAAGCTCAAACTTGCAGCCATGGGGATTGAGATCGACGAACTGCTCCCGGAACAGGAGAAGTACCTGGGGTCCTGGGATGTGGGGACGTAGCGCAAATCATTTCGGATTTCGGATTTCGGATTAGGGAATTGAGGAATTAAGGAATTGAGGGATTGAGGAAGGCATAGAGCATAGGGAAGTAATGTCGAATTTGAAAAGCAGAAGGCATGGAGAGAAACGACAGGGGGACTCGGAGAAACGGCGAGACGGAGAGATTGCGGATTGCGGAATTTCTAGCTGACAGCTGATGGCTGAAAGCTGATAGCTAAATACAACCGGCTAAACCGACGAAACAAACATCAGGCAGGAGACGCTTTGCGACTCTCTCGGAATGATGCCATGAACGCTTATACCAAACCGGTATTGGTGTTTTTTTTGTCTCTGGCGATATTGCTCGCCTCAGCCTGCGGACCGTCGCGGGTGACAACTCCCATTAGCAGACCTGAACAGCCGCTCCAGGAAGTCCCTCCCCGATCAGTTGAGCTGGAAAAGGATGACTTGAACCGAGATCTGTTGGTGCAGGCGGTACAAAACAGCCTGCGCTATTACGAACGGCTGCCGGTGGACAGACGTTTCAAATTCGGTCCCGAGGAAGTTCCGGTCAGCAGAATGAAGCGAACCCTGGAGTCCTTTCTGGAGCTACTGGCTGAAAGTCGTTCCTGGACGGAACTTGCGGACAGAGTCCGAGAGAAATTCATAATTTACCGTTCCGTGGGTCGGAATGTTGAGCAAGAGGTTTTGTTCACCGGATACTATGAGCCCACCATCCAGGGTAGCCTGACCCCGGACGACCACTACCGCCTTCCCATCTATGGTGTTCCAGATGATTTGCTTGAGATCGATCTGGGGCTTTTTGGGGCCAAATACCAGGGCACCAGGCTGGTGGGGCGCACTGAGGGAAACCGGGTGGTTCCCTACTACAGTCGGGACGATATCGAGTTTGATGGCAAGTTGGCCGGGAAGGGCTATGAGTTGGTCTGGGTGGCGGACCCGGTGGAACGTTTTTTCTTGCGAATCCAGGGTTCCGGGCGCATACGGTTGCTGAACGGTGAATACGTTCGACTGGGATATGCGGCAAAAAACGGCAGGCCGTGGGGGCCCATTGGAAGGTTGCTGATTGAAGAAGGGCGGATACCCAAAGAAGTCATGTCGATGCAGGCTATCCGCCGCTACCTGAAGCAACATCCGGAAGAGATGGCGGAGATTTTTTCCTACGATCCAAGTTACGTATTTTTTAACAAAGTTGAGGGAGGTCCTTTCGGAAATATTGCAGTTCCGCTCACCCCGGGGCGATCAATCGCTACCGATTCATCACTTTTTCCCAAGGGAGCGCTTACATTCATCCAGAGTCAGAAACCGATCTTTGCCAAAGATGGCGTGATTCTGGGCTGGACTCCCTTCGGCCGCTATGCTCTGAATCAGGACACCGGCGGTGCTATACGTGGTCCCGGACGGGTTGACCTGTTCTGGGGCAGCGGGCCCTTCAGCAGCATTGCAGCCGGACACCTCAAACACTCCGGCGCCCTGTACTTCTTACTCATCAAAGAATGAAAACGCTGGATGCTATGCCTCCAGCGTCATTTCTAATTTCTCATTTCTCAATTCGCATTCCGAAATCACAAATCCCAAGCACCAAATTACAAATAAATCTCAAATTTCCACCCTGTGGAATCCTCCGGAGGAGGGCCGCCTAGAGGCGGCATTCCACAGGGCAAGTATTCAATGACCAAACATATTTGGGATTCTCTTTTTGAGATGAAGTTGGGGTTTTGAATTTTGAATCTTGGTCATTGGAATTTGCCCTTCGACTAGGCTCAAGGTGGTGAGTCCTTCGACACTGCTCAGGACCGTGAGCCTGTCGAACGGCTTGTCGAACCATTTGTTATTTGGGTTTTGTGATTTGTAATTTCCATCAACTCCCACCTCTAGATATCAAGAACGAGGACGTGCTAAATTCGCAATTCCCAATCAAGCCTCTGCTTCGCTCGTTTAGCTCTCCTTTTCAACCAGAGCCTGGATGACGAACTGATTGATAATCCTGATCTGGTCGAATATTCTGCAAAGCTCAATTGCCTCTTCCAGCTTTTCCTCGTCTAATGAGGCGAGCAATTGCTTTTGCACCAAACGGAAGCGATTCAGCAATTCTGCCTCTTGCTGCCTGAGTTCAACTTGAAACTCCTCAGCGGATTCCATCTCCCGGTAACGTGTTTCTAAAGAATCGTGCGTGTCATGGTAATCTTGGGCAAGCTTTTTGAGATGCTCGACAAATGCAGGGACGTCATTCATGAAAAAGAACTCCTCTCTGGTTGTGGTAACCTGGCAAGCAAGGGTGCTTCGATTGTAAATGCTCTCCTGTTCCCGGCCAAGTAGTTTTTTGCCCTTGAATTTATTGAACTGCGGTGCCATAATAAACAAAGTTTGATACCTGAAACCATTCTTTCTATCCGGGGGTGTCTGCCCTTGGCCGTAGTTGTCGGACGGGAAGTCGGGTTCTTTCCTATCTTTTTTTGCGGTTTGCTTGGATATTGCTGAGAATAGAAATGTAGGCGGTGACGCTTGGGCCGAGGTGCTGTCCAAACGGCGATGCCTTGAGTTGGCTAAGGCCGCACTTCGGCACCTTGGTGGGAATTGCTGACGATTTCTGACATGAACCAGGAGGAGAGATGCGATTCTCTCTATCTGGTTGAAAATGCTCCAGCGAGCGCATTCCCAGTAGTCCGCCTCAGGCGGACTGCAGGGAGCTTCAAATTAATGGAGGTTAACTAAGGGTATGCAGCAGAGACCGGTTAGCATTGTTGTCTCAGAACGCATCAAGGTACCCGTTGCGTCTCTACCTCCTATGCTAGCAAAAAAGCTGAACGACCGCCTCGTCTTCACTAACCCTGAATACGAATTTCGCCAGAGCCGAGGGGAATGGATGGGCAACGTTCCTCCCCAGATACACTGTCTGTACGAACAAAGGGGTAGCTACTTCATTCCAAGAGGTTTTCTTGCTCAGTTGCTGGAGCTCTGTGAGCATTTTAAGGTGAAGTACCGACTGATTGACCGGCAGCGAACAATAGATCCCGTTGATTTCCAATTTCACGGCGTGCTCAAGGACTATCAGGAGCTGGCCTTCAAGGAGATGATCTCCAGAGATCAGGGTACCCTGGTTGGTGACGCCAAGAGCGGCAAGACGGTCATAGCTCTATATTTAATCGCCCAGCGCCGGCAGCCCACCATGATCGTCGTGCCGAACGTGGCCCTGTTAGGTCACTGGAAAGAGAAACTCGTCCGCTTCCTCGAAGTGCCTCCAGATGAGGTGGGTCAGGTGGGTGAAGGGAAGTTCGATGTCGGTCCCAGAGTCAGCGTGGCGCATGTGAGTGCCCTGTACCGCAGGGTACGTGACATACGTGCTAAAATTGGCCTTCTGGTGGTGGATGAGTGTCACCGCACACCCTCACGCACCTTTACCCAGGTGGTCAGTCATTTTGACTGCCGTTATCTCTTGGGTCTATCCTCCACCAGCCAGAGGCGAGACCGTCTCTCACGCCTGATCTACTACTATGTGGGTGATATACTGCACCAGATTGACTCACGCAAAGCAACTGAAATTAGAGCCATTTTCCATGCCGACGTGGTTATTAGGGAAACTGAGTTTGAGTATCCTTACGAGCGCAACGAGGATTATGCTTTGATGCTGGAGGCTCTGGCCAGGGACCAGCTGCGCAATCAGCTCATTGTCGATGACGTCGCCAGTGAGATGAGTAAATCCGGTAAAACCCCTCTGCTGGTGCTTACCCAGGATGAAGAACAAGACGATGTTTTGGGGGATATGCTCACCAAGGAGGGGATTTCAAGTCTTTCGTTCGACCCCTCCATCGTAGCCGGAAAAAAGAAGAGTCTTTCCCAACAACTGAAGGCCAAGAAGATTCAGGTGGTACTGGCCAACCGGGAATTTTTCCAGAAGATGGACCCCCAAACCACGTTTGAGGCCCTGTTTCTTACCACACCCCTCAATTTTCGGGGTAAATTGATCGAGTGGTTTCAAAAGGTGTTGAAACGCAATGATGGCCGGCCGCCGATGAAGGTCTACGATTACGTGGACAGCAAGATAAGTATCCTTGACAATTTCTTCCGCATGCGCAGTTATGCGTTCGGACTGCGGCTACCGAGGCACAATCCTCCGAAGTAGATTCCCCGAGTACATATCTCATTTCACATCTGGCATCCCACACTTCTCATTGCAGATTGAGGGATTGAGGAATTAAGGGATTGAGGAATTAAGGAATTTATAGCTGATCGCTGACGGCTGAGAGCTGATAGCTAGGAAAATCCATGAAGCGGCAACGAGTTGCAATTGGTGAGCAATTAAAGGAATGTCCCCAGGTGATTACCCTTGGGGTACGTTCCCAACTGACCGATTACACCAGAGTGGAGCGGGAGCTGCTCCGAACTGCTGACATCATCTTCTATCCAACGGACAGATTTGTGGATCTTTTTGAAACTCTGGGCAAAGAAACCTTTCCAAGCTTCAGTTGCTACAGATTGCGTGGCAACAGGTTGAAACAAACCTCCTTACTGCGGCTGCTAAATGCACCGCACCCACAAACCCGTGTCTATTTTGGACACAAGCAGAAACAGGAGATTATCCAGGATTTCGGGTTTCCATTTGTGGCAAAGCAGCCCCGGGACGCATCCGACGGTAACCGGGTTTTTTTCGTTAACCACCGGGAAAAGCTTGACTGGTACAACCAGAATTTCAACCCGGCCTACATTCAGGAGTATGTAGCTGCAGAGCAGCAGCTGCGGGTAGTGGTCCTCAACTACCACACAGTATTTGGTTATCAGAGACCTTTGATTAGAGAAGGCTTTATGGACACTTCAGCCCCCCGGGGGGCATGGAGGCCGGATAAAGTGGACACTGAAGCGGTTGAGTTGGCGAAAAGTATTGCCCGGGATGGCAACCTCTCCGACGTGGCGGTGGATATGGCATTCGACGGCAGCATTTACTGGGTTCTCGAGCTCAATTTCCATTACGACGAGTCCGATCTGCAACAATCCGGCCCTGATCGGACCAGCTTGATCACAGAAATGATCGAAAAAGGAGAACTTTAGGCGCGATGCACATAATGCATCGCGCGACTAGGCACTAAGCACTGGGTACTAGGCACCAGTACATTTCGCATTTCGCAATGAAAGAACCCAGTAGTCAGGAGCCAGTAGTCAGGAGTCAGCAGAAAGCGGTAAACAGTAAACGGTCGACTATTCTGTGGGAGCGACTTTCCCCGCCCGCCTCGCCTGAGCGGCTCGCGATTGCGGGCAGGCAGCCGCGATCTCACGATTTCAACGACTTTAACGACTTTCCCTACGCCTTCTGCCCTGTGCCCTGAGGCTTTCCTCATAAGTATAATTTGTAAACAACGTCCCCTATTACGCGTTCCCCCGTGTCGTTTCCCCCTGCGCCTTGTGCTTTGCGCCTATCTTCAATCTCTTAATTCCTCAATCCCGAAATCCCTCAATCCCAAATCTCACATCTACAATCTACCCCATGCCCTCTCCCTTCCCACATCCCACATCGCACATCAGCAATTCGGTATGTCTCCGCGTCCCCGAGTCTTTTTTCTCCATGCCCCATGCTCCATGCCCCATGCTAAATAACATTGACACCGCAAACCATGGCTCGCTATAATCATTTCGTTCCGCTGCCGGAGTGGTGAAACTGGTAGACGCGCTGGACTCAAAATCCAGTGGGCCTTGCGCCCGTGCGAGTTCGACTCTCGCCTCCGGCACCAACAGAAAATCCTTAATGGTCAAGGGGTTTTGGTAGATTCGACACTGCTAAAATCCCTTAGTCTTTAGCCTTTGTTTCACATTAGATTTGCCCTGTTATTCTTCCATATAAGAATGGAGGTAGAAGCCATGAAAATTCCTGGGCGAATAAAAGAGCACTGTAGTCTGTACATTTTCCTGGCCCTGTTACTTGTATTAAGCCTTATCAGTTGTACCGCGTCCAAAACCTATTGGCTCCAACTCTTACCGGACTTTGCACCGCAAGAGGGTTCCACCAGCAAGTTGACCATCGGAGTTCTTCCCTTTGAAGATAACCGGCCCACTTCACAGAGATTAGGGCAACGTCTCCTAAGTAACGGCAAAGAGGAGCCGATCAGGCTGAAATCCTCTTTCCCGTCTCAGGATATCACCTCCATCCTGCTGCAGCTCTTGAAGGCGCGAGGTATTCGGACTGTTGAACTAACCGGCTGGGAGCCGGCTGCGGCAAGCCTCAAGAACCTTCCCGAAGAAGTCGATATCGCCATGGCAGGCTACGTTGAAGCCCTAGAGGTAGAGGCGAAATCCTCCACCTTCAAGACCGAAATTCGCTACCTGGTAAAGCTTTCGGCCAAGTTGGGGTTCAGGGAGCAAGGAAAGGTCGTGACCAGGACTGTTGAGGCTCGTCCTGAGGAGAGCGTCATAAGCTTTAATCGGCAGGCGGTTGAACAGACCCTCAATGAGACCCTGTCTTCTGCCCTTGAGCGGTTAATTGTAGCGGCCATATCAAAACAAAGAATATAGGAGCCAGGAGCCAGTAGCCAGTAGAACTGAGCATAGGGCATAGGGCATGGAGCATGGAGAGGAAATTTCGAATTTCGAATTGCGGATTTTAAAAAGAGAAAACTGCCGTCTGATTTCTGACTCCTTGCTTCATTCTTTATGTTTTAATTGCAACGGACCACCCCAGTGGAATGGACTTCGTATTCCACGGGGCAGGCGGACCACGGACAACTGACAAAAGCTTTCCGTCTTTCCCTGCACCTTGCGCCCTGCGCCTTGTACCTCTCTTAAATCCCTCAATCCCTTAATCCCATATCCCCAATCTGCAATCTACAATTTCCCTCTACCGATTACAACAAATGACAGCGCAGCGTCTTGACGGCGCAGCCTCTTGACAGCGAAGCGTAATGACTCTGAGCTTTAGTGCCTAGTTTTTTCTGCCTGTCGCTTGGCACACTATATGCTTGTTGTTCTCCACCGTTTGTCAGTTCTCACAACCATGAGTTTGACATGAATAGATTAAGAGTCTTCCGGGCGGCTATGGTCGTGTTTTTAATTGCTCCTATGCTTTCCGGTATTAGTAGCTACGCATTCCATGAAGGTGGCGAGGGTTATTGCGAGGGCTGCCACACGATAGTCAGTTCTCAAGACAGCCAGGACTCGAGCGCAACTGGGAGTTCGGGCACTGTGTCTCCCAGATTGATTCTCAAAGGCTCGGATCCGAGCTCTACCTGTCTGTTATGCCATGCCAAAAGGGGCGAAGCTTACAGTGTGTTGACTAATGATGGTTCAGCCTTCAATCCAGGTGGGGACTACTATTGGTTGCAAAAGACATTCAGTTGGACCATCCAGGGGATTAGCTATCAGAGCAGAGCTGACAGCCATGGCCACAATATTGTGGCGCTTGACTATGGTTTGAATTCGGACGGGCGAGTCAGCCACGCTCAAGGAGGCACATATCCTGCCGCGGCTATGGGGTGTACCAGCTGCCATGACCCGCATGCAAAGACCACTGGAAAAGCTGGAAGCCAAGGTACGACTCCAGTTACCAGTGCCTACGGTGAGGAACCATCAACAAAAACACCCCCCGGTACCTTTCGGCTCCTTGGTGGGGTGGGATATGAAGGTGGTCAACTGGCGTCCGGTGTCACTTTCAGGTACGCAGCACCCATCGCTGAGGCCAGTTCATTCGGTTGGATCGAAACCGACTCCAACCACACGGCATACGGCTCTGGTATGTCCGAGTGGTGTGCAAACTGTCACGGCAACTTCTTGAATGGCAATGTGGGGCCGCAAAAGAAGTCGCATCCTAGCGGGAACAATGCCAAGATAACTAGTAAATATGCCAACAACTACAATTCTTATATAAGTACTGGGGAACTCAGCGGTGGCCAAGCGAGTGTCTACCTGGCTCTAGTACCCTTCGAGGTTGGCACCACCAGTGCGGCCCTTCTCGATCCATCCAGTTCTTCGGGACCTGGCTATAGTGGGAGTGCGAATGTGATGTGTCTGACTTGCCACAGGGCTCATGCCTCGGCATTCCAGAGTATGGGAAGGTGGGATTTCGGAGCCACACTCATGGCTGACTCTCACCCTCAAGCAGGGGATGGCGGTGCTAGTGGTACAGATGCTCTGAACAGCTACTATGGTAGGAATATGAGCGCTGAGTTTGGCGAAAACCAGAGACAGTTATGTAACAAATGCCATCTGAAAGACTAACTTCACCGAGCCAGCCGAGAGGCTGTCTGTTGAGCCGGTTGTATTTAGCTGTCAGCCATCAGCCTTCAGCCAAAAAATCTGCAATCAAAGAAACCAGGAGTCAGGAGCCAGGAGTCAGCGGTAAACGGTAAACGGTGAGCGGTAAGCGGTAAACGGTCGATTATTCTGTGGGAGCGGCTTTCTAGCCGCGATCTTATACCTCTTACAAAATAATGACAGCGGAGCGTACTGACCTAATGACAGCGCAGCGTAATGACTCTGAGTTTTAGTGCTTAGTAGCCCTCCGCCTTCCTCGATTCCTCAATCCCTCAATTCCTTAATCCCAAATCCGCAATCCACAAACCAACCGTGCTATTATATTAGAAGAGAATCAAAAGGGGGGGTGATCAAATGGACCTGTGGAGAAAAATCGGAGTGACTATCATTTTCGGTATAGTCGCAATCATCGGTGGCGGGCCTTTCTGGGTCTTGTCCGAAGACTGGGCAGTGGTGTTCACTTTTCTGTCCTTTGTGGGCTTTTTCCTCCTGGCTTTCCTTGTTAACCCAGAGCAAAGGGTTAATGAGATTGTTGTTGAGGAGGAACCAGGCAGAGAATCCAGTAGTCAGTAGTTAGGTT
>WOR8_10003543_pt1 | contig 15223 bp, 12 predicted proteins | sample DeeMarSeWOR38_10_FD_19890 | JGI IMG/M metagenome (IMG submission 19890) | reverse complement strand
GGTAAGCACACGTGAAGTCGAGTATTGGGGATATACTCGAGGAATGACGATACCGTCTTCAGCATCAAAGAGGGACCGAGCTTTGACCAAGGCAGCAGCTTCCGCCTCATAGTCGGTTTCTTTTTCCACCCTTGCGCAAAGATCCGCAAGTTGATCCTTCATGTTCTGCCAGTCCTCATTCAGTCGTATGGGGAACAGCAAAAGCGATAGGTTCTGGAAGTCCTCTCGAATGGTTCGCGCAATGCCGGGGTATTGGATCTTGATGGCCACATCCTCACCTGAGTTAAGCCTTGCCCGATGGACCTGTCCCAGAGAAGCAGCTGCAAATGCCCTCTTTTCAAAGAATTCAAAGAGCACCTCCGGGTCTTCACAAAGTTCATTGGATACCATCTCACGCAACAATGCCCAGTGCATCGGTGGAGCATCCCAGTGCAACTTATCCAATGTATCCACGAACTGATCAGGAACAATATCGGGAAAATTGGCCAGCGTTTGACCCACCTTCATGAATGCCCCACGCAGGTAACTCATCGAATCCAACAACCGCAGGGCTGTCCGCCAGTGTGTTTCCGCCAGAAGCAGCTTCTGTTCATCAGCCTGTTGGAACCAACTGCGAATCCAGAAGAATAGATAGGCAACAGAAATTTTGGCTTGCAAACTTCCTAGAAGCCGCATACGATGCCACCGACCTACCGGGACAGGTCGAAGCGCTACTGCTTGCACTTCAGTCAATGAAGCCGGATCGTACTCTTCTTCAGGTAACGCCCGTAAAAGATCGGCTATGCTTGGTGTGTTAGACATAGTATTCACCCTCATCTCCTTCAAGGTAAACTTGTCTGAAGCTGTTGATTATTTAACCAACCTGTGAACATTGCCAGCGATTGATCCAAGAGTGCCAGCGTAAGTTCTTGTTTTGACGACTGGTCGTTCGCCCAATACACGAGCACACCCGTGTATAACGTCCAATAGAGTTGAAGCGCAACCGACGGCAGATCACCGATGCCATATTCCCTGGCGAGTTTAGAGATTGTTTCCAGGTGTAACACCCTGATCGAATTAGCCTCCCGACTCGCTACGGAAGCCAATGGGCTGAGTGTAGTTTCAACCAGCGCGTTGAGTTGCTTCCGAAGAGGTTGGAGCTTCTTCATCCCTGAAGATATAAAGTAAAATAATGCTTCTTCGAATGATTCAACTTCCGGAGGCTTCCGTTCTAACTCATCACACACGACAACCATTACTTCAGTTGTAAGAGTTGCAATGATCGCCTCTTTGGTTTCGAAATAGTTGAAGAGCGTCCCGACGGCAATATCGGATGCTTGTGCTATATCGCGTGTTGTTGTTGCCTCGAAGCCGCGCGCTGTAAATAACTCGTATGCAGCCTGGAGGATCCGTTCCTGTGTAGCGGCTTTAGCTTCGGCGGTCACGCGCATGATGGTCTCCTACCCGAATATGATCATGCTCATATTATTTACTGCTTGCCCTCGCATGTCAAGAAAAATATGAGCGTGCTCACAAAAAAGATACTTAACCTGGATTGCTATCTAATAATTACGAGCTATGTCAATTGGCAACAATGATTTACAGGATTTGTTGGAATTATAGATTAAACTGAATCTTGAGTTTCAAGCGTGGAATTATCTTTAAAACTCCCTCTGATATTGCCCGGTATGAAATAACAACGTACCCAATCTGATAAATCAATAGGAATCCTGAGATCAGATGTGTCTATCTCACCAAGCTCTGCACCTAGTAGACTGAACTTATAACCATGGCTCAAAACTGCTGCAACTTCAGCGGCGCTACAACAACTATAAATGCTTATTCCAGAAAAGACTGCATGGTAACAGCCCTGGTGTTTGACTATACAAAAAATCCCTATCGATGTACGGTACTCATAACATTTGTTCACTGCTTGCCTTAGAGTAACTTATTGAAAAAAATTCAATGCGATTTATTAATCTGATCTTCACTGTAAGAGATTAATCCCTGCCGTTACCCTTGCCCCGGCCATTGTTTTTGTTATCCTTTTTGACACCTTTGTTCCCGTTATTCTTGTTATTGCGATTTTCCCCCTTTGTTTTATGGAACTCATCGTTCATGACAAAAAATTTCTCGCCCTTACCCCTTCTATCCATTATCGCTTCTGGATCAACACCATGGTAATCCGACATAAATCGCAGATTTACGAGGTTCACCACATCATCATCCACGAGTATGACCTTGCTGTAATTATTCTTATGCTTTTTGTAGTGACCATACGCATTCCCATAAGGGGGACCCACCCGTCTAACAGGCACATAATAAATTTCGGGAGTCAGGCCGAAGTGGAAAGTAATGTCCAGCCAGCTCATCCGTCTCCTTATTCGAAGATCGATAATTACCTGCGGATCTACCTGGACTCGTGATGCCAGAAAAAAAAGTACAGGCAGTTCCTCGTCATGAATATGATAGCGATCCCTGACATACACGACTCGTGACTCAGGCACATGGTAATAATCACCGATCGAAAGATAAAAATTTCTGAGTTGTCCATTGGTGATCGATATCCCTGTACTTACGCTTTGTGCAAATGCGGTCGCTACAGATATTGCGAACATGATAACAACGAACTGGACGGCGACTCTTTTCATGGCTACCTCCATTGAACCTTATTAATCATTTCAGGATCATCCAAGCTCCTGTTTGAAATGGGGGATATGCCCAAAAGCTTTCTATAATTGAAAGCAATTCACAATCCAAACCAACATCAGGTATAAGCCGGTTCTAATAATTTCCGTAAGGCTTTTATTATCAGTAATTACAAATGAAGGCGGACGGAATTCTTTTATAGGTTCCAGTGGCTATTTTTCATCTGCCAAGAATGAGTGCTTATTTTCATCACATCAAGTGCTGGAAATCAGCACACTATAGCGTGAAGTTATTTCCGGGACATCACAAGAACTCATGGACAATGTGCGCATGGCGAGGTCGATTTCCATCTGATTTGGTTTGCGGGTTAATGCCGGACACTTCAGGCGTGGTTAAGGGAAAGCGCGTTTTGCGGACATTGTTTTACACAAGCCCCACAGGCAAAACACGCTTCTTGATCCTTGAAGGCCATTTTCTTACTCGTATCAAGACCCGCGAAAACTCCAACCGGGCAAATCTCCAGGCAGTTCAGGCAGCCTTGACATTTATTGTGTTCAAGCTGAACCACGCCTTCGTCCGTCGCTACGAACAGCGAGCCGAATCGCTTGAATTTCAAGCGTTGCATCATCCGCTCGGCATCCGATGTCCTTGACGATAATGTTCCCGCGATGTCGAATCCTGCACCAAAAAACACGAAGAAGGTGGCTACCAGCCAGCCCCAATGTTCGAGAGGATTCCCCCGGGTGTACCAGTCGATCGCCACCCAGGCGAACACAACGAAAAGCGAAGACAGCATTGCCTGGCCCCAGCCCGTTTTCCCGGGAATTATGTCGATAAAAATATAAAGAAAGGCTGCGGCTAACCAGAACAGAGCCGTGAAGCCAAGCAACTGAGCTGAAGCGACCGTGGCGAGAACCACTGCAACCAGGAGGTAAACCGGAAAGTTCATGGGCAGAAACATGTCCAGCCGATGGCGCAGGCCAAAGTCGAAGCGACGCATGCCGTCAGGCTTATTCTTTCCCGCCTTCAGATATGCGGGAATATCCCGAGCGTAAACAGGACCAAACTGACAGCTGAAGCCCGTCAGTTGCTTTACAGCCTCTCTGTCCACTCCCGTTGCCGACAGCGGGGGGAGGATAACCTCGCGGTGTGAAACCTTCTCGGAAAGATGGGAGATTTTGATCGCATCGATAATGGAGCTTTCAGTGAAAATACCTCCTGCTGCCGCACACCAAACGTTGATTCCTTTGGAATGGGCGACGAGAAGCCAAGCGTCTTTTTTTGCAAGGGCCCGGCGCACTCGTTTGACCGTTAGAGTGAAGTTGACAGTGATCAGGACAGGCGAGTTGGCATCGGGTTTTCCCACGGGAAACAAACCTGTTGGAGTACTATGGGGTAGCCAGCGTACCAGATAGGCCACGATCCATCCGGTTAGCGTTCTTATCATTCTTCTTTCTTTCTCGCGACAAGGTATAGAAAACTATCCAGAGCAGTACGCTCCTCCCTTTCGATTAAGAATCCCGTCTGACAGATCCGCTCGGCAAGTCCTTCCACCGCGTTCGTCTTCGTCTGGGTAAGGGCGAAGGTCACAATAAGCAAGGGGATACGTACGATACCGTACAGCAGCTTCTTGCCAATCGTTGTTGGTTTTACCTCATCCGTGATCACGAGCAGGCCGCCGGATCTCAGGATTCGGAATGCATGATCAAGGGTATAGGCCTGCTCATCAGAGGATAGTTCTGAAAAGACCAGCATAGACATAACGACGTCAAAGCTGGCGTCCACAAACCGATCCATACCGGAAATTCCCATCTCAATCAGTTCGATCCGGTCGGCAAGGGATGTGGCCGCTATTTTTTCTCTCGCGACAGCAAGCATTGGCATCGATATATCGAAACCCGTTACCCGCGCTCCGGCCCGTGCCGCCAATATTGCAGCTGTGCCGGTTCCGCAACCAATATCCAGAACTTTGCTTCCTGGATTAATGTTATCGGCCACAATTCGCTTCTTCACCTTTAGCGATTGTCCGAGAGACAGGAGTGCGATACCCCAGTCGTAGCGTTTTGGTTGTGACTCCAAGATTTTCATGTAAACGTAGCTGGACATCCTGTGCCCTCCAGGCGCCAATGACAATCCGGGAGAATGGGATTTTGCCCTTAAACGGGATTATTTTACTTCAAGAGCAGACATAAAATGAATCATCGAAGCTAAAATCATTGTTTCAGATAGCCCGGGATTTTCCTTTCGAGAGGTCGAGCAGCACACTATAATAAGTCACAAGATTCGCTAATGTGGTTCTTATGGTTTTCCAAAATCCGGCAGGATATCTATTTTCCATGGGCCGTATAATTGAAGTTCGGCAAGGGATACAAATGAGTTCCAGAAAAAAAGAATGGTTCGACGACAACACCTTCTGGCAAGAACTCTATCCCTTCATGTTTCCTGAACAACGATTCACCGACGCCCCTATCGAAACACGAAAAGCGTTATCTATAGCCAAACCTAATGGAAAGGCCGCCCTGGATTTATGCTGCGGCCCCGGCCGCTGCTCCATTGCTCTTGCCAAGGCTGGATTTAAAGTGACCGGTGTTGATAGAACCAAGTTCCTTCTGAACAAAGCCCGCGCAAAAGCAAGGGAAGCCACAGTCAAGATTGAATGGGTGCAGATGGACATGCGCGACTTCGTTCGTCCGGAAGCCTTCAATTTGGCGCTCAGCATGTTCACCTCGTTTGGCTATTTCGACAACAAGAATGAGGACCTGGAAGTTCTCGAACACATCCTTGCGAGCCTGATGCCCGGAGGAGTATGCCTGATCGACGTTACCGGCAAGGAGTGGTTATCGAAGGTCTTTCAGCCAACGAGATCGGACATCCTGCCGGACGGCACTGAGATCATTCAGAAGGCTGAGATATTTGACGACTGGACTCGAGTCCGCAACGAATGGATATTAATCCGAAAAGGAAGAGCGAAAAGCTTCAAGTTCCATCACACAATCTACTCCGGACAGGAACTGAAAGATCGAATGGAGCAAACCGGTTTCACTGACGTAAAGCTGTTTGGCAATCTCGACGGCGACGAATACGGGCCGGATGCCCAACGCCTGATTGTCGTTGGTTATAAGCCGAAAAGAGCAAAAAATAAGCCCGGAACCTAAACGCCCTTCCCGGCGAGAACAGAATCTTCCAATGAATGTATTGCGCCTATCCATCAATGTGACAATTCCAGTTTTGAGAACGCGGGTTAAGGACACTGAATGATTCCCTGGGCCCAGAGGCAGCCGCCGCATGCGGGAAAAGGGCTGCCGATGCAGTCTTCCTCGTTCTCTTTGAAATAATCGCACCCGCCGCAGGAGGTGCAGGGCGAAAAATCGAATTCCTGAAGCCGCCTGCGAAAGGAGACGTAATCCGGCCGATCCCATATGTCTTCAACACCCATTTCCATCACGTTTCCGACTACATGGCGCCGGACGGTCCGCTCGTAACCGTGCAGGTAAGAAATGTGATCGTGCAGCAGCGACAGGCAGGGGCCGGCGTCTCCGTCCCAGCGGATAGCCAGAGAACCCTTCGCCTGGAAAGGGCATTGATTGTTTCTTTCACCGAAATTTCCTCCCGAAATACTCAGAGAGTGATTGCCCCGCATTGCCTCATATAGAGCTTCGCGCGTAGTCGCATTCACATCCATCTTCGGAAAATCCAGAACCCTCAATATCGGGGATGACACATAAATCGTGTCATTCAGTGCATTGGAATAGAGAACCTCCTCCTGTATTTCTGCCGTATAAGGCAAAACGTTGGTTACCAGAAAGTGCATTGCGCCAAGCTGGTTGGCAAGACGAAAAACGGCCGGAAGATCGGAGATATTCCGTTTCATTGCCACAAACACAATTCCGAGCTGCGGCTGCAGCATCAGGTCCAGTCCGACGGGGTGGTGTTTTTTCCACCGGGCGCTGCGCAATTCCATGAGATTGGAAAGAACTTCGGGCAGGGCGGCACCGAGTCGCACATCCCGGTAACTCTCAGGCGTGGCTCCATCCAGTGAAACCCACAACAGGTCGAGACCGGCATCGATCAATTGTTCCGATAGTGATTTGTTCAGGAGGGTTCCATTGGTAATCAACTCTACGTAGCAGCCGAGAGATTTCATCCTTCGAATCATGTCGACAATATCGGGATGGGCCAGGGGTTCCCCCAGGCCTCCGAAAAAGACATCCGGAGGGCGGGAGAAGGGCCGCAAGCCTTCGACAATCCGATCGAACGTTGAGCCGCTCATCTTTCCGGTCGGCTCGTTCCAGCTGTGCCGTATGCAAATCCGGCATTCCAGGTTGCAGTGATTGGTCGGTTCTAAATAGACTTTTGCCAGACGGGTGACCGGAGGGCGAAGCCGCAATCCGTTTGTGTAGGGGTAAATCCTGATTTCAGAACCCGGAACGAATCCGTATTCTTCGGTCAGTTCTTTCGGCAGAACGAGCCGACCTTTCTTGTCAAAAACCGCTTCAAATTCTTTGTCTGTCATGATCGAAATCTTTACCGGTGCTTTATTTAAAATCAGTATGGGAAGAAGATTGCACGCAAACCTTCCGTATTCCGAATGACGCCCCGGTCGCAATCCAAGTTATGGCTATTGCCAATCCCAGAAACCTTGTAGATCTTGCAACAGATTTTCCCAGTGTAGCTTTTACCTCACGTCTGTCAGTTTTTCAGCTTCTTATATAGAGGGTCCAGCTTCGATCTGTACATCTGCCGGATAGCATTCTAGGCATGCTTCCGGTTTTTTTCAAGCCGCCCAGAATGATTCGGGCAACCCTTCCTCCACCTACAAAACCTGCGGTTCTATCTTTCATAAGCACCTCCCAATTCAGGATGTCGTATGTTGCCGACGACCAGGGCTCAATCTTGACAATATTTGGAAAACCGGATATACGAATATAAAACATTTGGAGAAAATATGAAAGAAGCAGCACGTTTTTTTAAAGTTCTGGCCGACGAGTCGCGGCTCAAAATGCTCTGGCTCCTTTTCAATCGCAGCGAACTTTGCGTATGCGACATCATGGCCGTTCTTGAAATCACGCAGTCGAAGGCATCCCGTCACCTTGCCACGCTGCGCAATGTAGGCATTGTCACAGACCGCAGGGAGGGGCAATGGTCTTACTACTCGTTCCGTCCCGTGGAGGACAAGCTTGCCAAAGAACACCTGAAACTTCTGAAAACTACACTTCTGCGGCGTCCCGACGCGGACCAGTTGCTTGAAAAGCTACATGCATGGCTCAAGGAAAAAGAGAAGGGAGCCTCCTGCACCCCTGACGGGAAGCATTGTTCCGCACCTATTAACGCGGGGGGTATGAAGCCCTCTCTGGCAGGAGACACACGATGAGCACCGAACCCGCCGCAACTGCCGGTATCGCCAAAAGACTTTCTTTCCTGGATCGCTATCTGACGCTATGGATTTTCCTTGCCATGATAGTCGGTGTCGGGTCCGGCTATTTCTTTCCCGGAATTGTTCCGTTCCTGAATAAGTTCAGTATGGGAACGACATCGATTCCCATCGCCATAGGGCTCATCCTAATGATGTACCCACCTCTGGCGAAGGTTCGGTATGAGGAGATGGGACCTGTATTCCGTAACTCCAAAGTTCTTGGCCTGTCCCTGATCCAGAATTGGATTGTCGGTCCGATTCTCATGTTCGTTCTGGCAGTCGTGTTTTTAAGAGACAAGCCGGAGTACATGGTCGGACTTATCATGATCGGCCTCGCCCGATGCATAGCTATGGTCATCGTCTGGAACGAGCTGGCAAAGGGGGACACGGAATACTGCGCCGGGCTTGTGGCCTTCAACTCCATTTTCCAGGTTCTTCTGTATTCGGTATACGCCTACATTTTCATAACCGTACTGCCCACATGGTTCGGGCTGGAAGGCGTTGCGGTCAACATCACCATAGGAGACATAGCCAAAAGCGTCTTCATTTACCTGGGCATTCCCTTTATTGCCGGCGTGATTACGCGGTACACCCTCATCGCGGCAAAGGACAAGAGCTGGTACCACGAAAAGTTCATTCCTAAAATCAGCCCGATCACTTTGATCGCGCTCCTGTTCACGATCATCATCATGTTCTCTCTCAAAGGCGAAACCATCGTTCAGCTGCCATTAGACGTAGTGCGTATTGCGATCCCGCTGCTCGTCTACTTCCTGCTCATGTTTTTCATCTCCTTTTTTATGAGCAAAAAGGTCGGGGCGACCTACGGACAGTCCGCGACACTTTCCTTTACGGCGGCATCCAATAATTTCGAACTGGCCATCGCAGTTGCAGTCGCCACTTTCGGAATAGCGCACGGCGGCGCTTTTGCCGCCGTCATCGGGCCGCTGGTTGAAGTGCCTGTATTGATCGGTCTGGTCAACGTCTCGCTGTGGATGGGCCGGAAATACTTCAAAACAAAGGGGTTGTAAAAGGTGAAAGGCATTTCATTAAAGGGTAGTTGTTGAAGAAAGAGTGGAAAAAATTTGCCTGGCTGGTGGGGATTTTTCTCGTCGCCTATTATCTGCCGCCCGGCAACCCGAAGGTGACAAACGCCATCCTGGAAGCGTTCCGGCTTCTTCAGTGGTACGCGGTCAACCATACGCTCGCCTGCGTTGTTCCGGCAATGTTTATTGCCGGTGCGATTTCCACATTCCTCTCACAGGCTTCCGATAGCTAAAAACCGGGCGCCTTCGGATTTAAAAAATCTCTTCGAGGGTGCGCGAAACTGCGTAGGGCTTTATGTAGAGAACTATCGAATTGTATTTTCAACATCCGACAATCGCTTTTAACCGTTCGAGCTTCGGCCGTGAGCCGGATCCTTCATCAAGGAGACATTCATTTGGAACGAGACCATCGAAGGCAGGGCCGCTGATCCCGAGTAGCGTCCTCAAATTCAATCCCACTGTAAACGGGACGCGATGCGGTGTAGTCAATACACTTCGAGATTTGTGGTTTCAGTCAAACTTCATTTGGATTAGAATGCCAATGCAAACAAACGCTCACCGGCAACATCTGCTGCTGCGGAACCTATCCACGGCACTCAACTGCCATAATAGAAGTAACGCCGGTAATGAAAGGAGACTCACAACATGGCCGATCTGGAAGGTGTCAATGGACAAAGAAAGGTATTCAAAGTCGTCGGGAAGCCCAACATTCCCGGCAAGCTATCCTATTCGATAGCAACAGGCATGGCGAAGTTCGGCGCCGACTATGTCTTCCCCAACATGCTTCATGCCAAGTTTCTCAGAAGCCCCTATGCGAATGCGGCTGTGAAGAGCGTTGATGTCGCCGCTGCAAAAAAGATTCCGGGCGTCGTCGACGTTGTTACATGGGAAGATGACGATCTGAAGAATTTTGGCCGTCGTGGCGGAATGAGGGGTGGCGGATCTTCGGATCCCTATGTCGACAATATCGCCGACATGGAAGATGACGAAGTGGCGGTGATCGTCGTGGCGGAAAGCGAAGAACTCTGCGACGAGGCATTGAAAGCCCTCAATCCGCAGTGGGAGGTTCGTCCGCACGTTGTCGACATACTCGAAGGAAGAAAGCCGGACGCTCCCGTAATCCGGGAAAACCGGGAAGGCAAGGGCAATATCACTTTCGCGGACAACAACAGGGGCGACATCGAAGCCGGCTTCAGAGAGGCTGATCATATCGTCGAATACGATTTCAACATGCCTGCTTTCAGCGGCCATATTCCCAATCCCTACGCATCGGTCGCCTATTGGTATGACGATCCACGGTATAATCCGGAGCAGCAGAGCCTGCGCATAGAAGGACCCGTCTGGACTGCCCGCCAGGGGAAAGATGCAGTGGGAGGCATGTACGGGCTTCCATCCGAAAAGGTGATGCAGGAAGGCCTCTTCCAGGGCGGCAAGTATTGCGATTGGGGATTCCGAAAAGTACAGCAAATCACGCCGTTGCTCTCCAAAAGGACAGGACGGCCGGTCCGGATGGTCTTGGCCCGGGAAGAGATGTACGACTTCAATATGAACCAGCGTTTTTCGCGCCTGAAGGTGGGGTTCAAGAACAACGGCCTGATCACCGCCATCGACGATTTCTCCATCGCCGATGCCGGAGTCCCTCCCATTTCGAGGCTCGGCACTTCAGGCGATCAAGGGTATGGCCCCTATTTCACGACAAGGTGCCTGAATATCAAACAGTCGATGGAAGTCGTGAACAGCAACAGGGGAAAGATGTACACCAGCGGCCAGCATTGTCCGTTCAACTGGGACTCGCTGACCATGGCCATACACCTGATTGCAGAGAAATTGGGAAAGGACCCGGTCGATATCGCCACACTGAATCTCCACGGACCCACGGACTATACGGATACGAATCCGGTACCCAGCTATCAGGCGTGCGTGGAAGAGGGAAAGAAGTTGATGGACTGGAAATGGCATCCGACCGGCGGCAAAAAACTCCCCGACGGGAGAATGCACGGCGCCAGCTTCCGCTATCAGATGTGTCCCCGGCATTCCTTCTCGAGCTACGACTCCAAACTGGAGCTCCGCAACGGCAGAGTGCGTATGGGAACACAGGGCTGCTGCACCGGCATCTATGCCGTTGAAGGAAACGCAATGGTCGTTGCCGAGGAGCTTGGCCTGAACTACGAAGATATCGATATTGATTTCGACTACAACGAACCTTTTGCCCCTGTGGGCGGCGGCAGTGACGGGACAACGGCATCCGCCTGGGTCACAAAAGAATGCGCCAATATTCTTAAAAAGCGGATATTGGAAGCGGCGATTGAAAACGCAAACAATCCTCCGGCCCCGAGCGGATTTGGTTTCGGCCCGCCCCCAAAAACTGAACCCAGTCCACTGAAAGGCTATACACCCGACGATCTGGACATGACGGATGGGAACGTGTATGTCAAGTCAGATCCCGACAAATCCGTTCCGCTCGCCAGGGCTGTAGGGCAGGCGCATCTGTTTGCAACTTACTCAGGCAGGCCCCCAACAGCTCTTTGGGCAACCGGCATGGGAAGGTATCTCGATACCATGAACATCGCGATGTGCGAGGTCGCCGTCGACACGGAAACCGGACTGGTTGAGATTATCAGGTTTGGAGTGGTTGCAGATCCCGGCAAAGTAATCCGTCTGACTTCGCTCGAAGGCCAGATTCACCAGGTGATGGATTTCAGCGCCGGATGCCAGCTTCAGGAAGATTATTTCTATGATCAGAAGACAGGTGTCAAGCTGAACGCAAACTTGTTTGACTACAAGAAGGTTTCGATGCTGGACATGCCCCACGTCGACATGAAGTTTCTGGAAACGCAGGCAGGCAATGCCGCCTATGGTTCTAATGGGATCAGCCATTCTCTGGCCAACACCCATCTTGTTGTTTGTGCGATTCAAAATGCGATCGGCAAATGGGTCGATCCGCCGGCAACGCCGGACAAGGTTCTCAAAGCACTAGGCAAGGCATAAAAGACGGTTCAGGGTTCAAGGTTCAAGGTTCAGGGTTCAAGGTTCAGGGTTCAAGGTTCAGGGTTCAGGGTTCAAAAACCTTGAACCCTGAACGGGAAACGGGGAACCTGAAGGAGATTTTGCTGTCTGTCATTGCGAATCCTCGATTTCCAGGCGCAGGTAGTCGTAAATCACACCGGCGGTAATGCTCCCCGCCGGCACGGTCAGCATCATCTTGTTGCTGCCCGTGTGGAGCATGGAAGCGTCGAACTTGAGTGCGCGCTCATACCATAAGCCCTGGATCTGATGGCGTGAAATGACGCCGTCGCCAAAGCTGAGATCAAGGGTTCCTGCCTGCTCGCCGTTGACCGACACGTCGATCGACCGTGTGCCGGTCCCGCTGATTGCCAAACGCAACACGGCACTTCCCTGCGGCGCGTCATCCAGATTAAAAAGGATCGTATATGGAGTGGCGCGGCCTTTCCCCGATATGCCGCGGAATGGCTGTACCCGCGCCTCCGGATCAGTATTGTGCGGCACATGAGCAAAAAACCAGTCTTCGTCGTAACGGCTCTCGCCGACCGTAAAGGTGACATCGTCGGGGAACAGTCTCGCATATTGCAGTGTGATACCCGGCTCGAAGAAACGGTTTCCGCCGGCGAATTCCGTGGCCGTGCGATTCGGTATGCCTATCTCCCAGATCTGCTTGCCATGGCGCACCGGTATCCATACGAGCTCCCCGAGATCGACGACTTCGCCCGCATCGACGGCGACGCCGGCTCTTGCGAATTCACCAAGAACGCCATCGGCCAGGGCATAAAGCGTGTATTCGCCGGGGCTGACTTTCGGGATAGTGAAACGCCCGTCGGGGTTGTCGCTTCGCACCCAGAACTGGTAATGCTTGGCATCGGTCTGCCAGGTGATTTCTGTCTCGCGGCCTCCGGGCATGCGGATCCGGTATGCCGGCTGAGCGAGTCCCACGAGGATTCTGCCGGGAAACCGCTGCAACTCGGGATCGTTCAGCACAAGCCGCCCAGTCACGGTGCTTCTTTGCTCGGGCGTTGCATATGTATTCGCATTAACCCATGCGTAGGGCCACTTTTGCGCTTCCTCTTCGGCCTTGGTGCGGGCATCCTGCCACATGGCTACCGGATCGGATCCCTCGTTGACGTATAGCATAAACGGGCCGATGACCTTGGCCCAGGCTTCGCCGTCGGCAACGGTCACGTTCGCTCCGCCATAGTGGCTCGACCGCCAGTAGTTGAGAACAACCGGTGCCTGGACTTCCGTCGTATCCCGATGAACGAGGAATTCAGGCTTGGTCGGGCCACCGCTCAAGTACTCGACCGTCGGATTGATAAAGTAGAACCCAATGTCGCGGGTCGTCGAAGAAAATCCGAATGCCCGATTCTCCCACTGAATCGCTGTGTAAACGTACTTGTCTTCGTCCGGAAGCGTCTCCGGGTAATGCTTGTTTCGGTCCTTGTCGGCACTGAGCCAGTCGAAAAAATCCGCGAGCTTCACGGCGAAACGGGCTTCGGTTATCGTCGCAGCGTCGTACTCGGACAGATGCTCGAAGATGCTGTAGGTATAGATTCCCGAATCTCCGCGACCCAGGGTATAGCGGATCTCGATGTCGGCCGGGAAATCGCCGTCGGGAGCCGCTCCGGGTCCGTGTCCCATCTTGATTCCGCCGGAGATGCCCTTGATCGACACCTCCGCGCGTTCGCCCCCATTGTCCGCGGGATCGATTGTCACGTTGGTCACCAGATCAGCACCACCGCTCGTGTCGTGGGACCAATATCCTCCGGGATGCCCCGACTTGTCCGTCAGCAACTCGGTTCCCTTGTACAACAGGGAGCGGATATCGCCGTTGCTTTTGAGAATCCTGGCTTTGACGATGCCGTTGGAAAGCGTAAATGAAATTCTGTCTTCAAGGAGCGTGACGCTGCCCTCTTTCTCGGCAGCGTGTAATGCCGGGAAAATCGACATCCCCAGAATCAAAAGCACCGCCGCAGCGGCACAAATATTCGCAAATCTAATCATTTGAAGTGCCTGTCCATAATATTCAGACACATAGACATCTACGCCTTTCCCAAAGCTCTCAGGATTTTATCCGGAGTAATGGGAAAATCCAGGATCCACTTACCGATCGCATTGTATATAGCTGAAGAAGTAATAGCGGAGAGGCCGGCGCCGATATTCTCACCGATTCCATAAGCGCCGTAGGGAGCATAGCCCAGATGGCTTTCGTGAAGAACACAGTCAACAGCCGGGTAATCGTTCATTGTTCCCAGGTAATAATTGATGTGATCGAAATTAAGCCCCACTCCCGTTGCAGGGCAGTAGATTTTTTCCTCGGTCGCGCTCCGGCCGAGCCCCATGACAGCCCCGCCGTACTGCTGTCCCATTGCGCCCCGGGGATTGAAGATGTGACCTATATCGTTCACACAGACAATGCCGGTCACTTCGACCAGGCCGGTCTCCGTGTCCACTTCCACTTCGATAAAGTGGGCCTGCCTGGCCATAACAAGCGGCTGAGTGTCCGGACTTCCGAACCTGGGCATCATGATTTGACTGCGTGTATTGGGATGGGAGATGAAAGATTCATTGTCCAGGAATCCTCCGCCGATTTCCCGCAACGGCATTCTTTTATCAGGATTCGCTTTATCGAAAATATAGCTGTCCCGTATGTCGAGATCCTCCGGCTTCATATTCACAAAGGGAGAACTCGAGCCGGATAGAAACAGCGGTTCCTGTTGCGAAACAGTGACGCTTTCAAGGATTTTTTGTTTTAACTCTCTTGCCGCGACTATCAACTGATGAGCGGCGTTGACGGTGCCGCTCGACCCGGATGGTTGCGCGAGGTAAAAAGCGCCATTATCCGAACTTCGTTCCCGCAACACCGTATCCTCGTATTTCAACCCAAGTTCGGATGCTACGCACTGGCGAAAGGCACTCTCGGCATCGCCTCCCATATCGCAGCGCGCACCCACAACCGTGACCTTCCCGTCCCTGAGAAACAGACAGGCCTGGGTGGGGAATATGGACATCGAACCGGCGCCCCAATGCCATTGGTTGACCGATATGAAACCCAGGCCGTGCATCTTCCCGTTCGCCAGTTTCTTTTCGCCGGGACCATGCCATTTTCGATCCCAGCCGATGGCTTTTT
>WOR8_10003542_pt1 | contig 15223 bp, 13 predicted proteins | sample DeeMarSeWOR38_10_FD_19890 | JGI IMG/M metagenome (IMG submission 19890) | reverse complement strand
CATGGTATTTCTTCGAGTTTTTAACTCACCGATTGAAGATCACGGATCACAACATAGAATCTTCGGGTTTATTCATCCAACTGTGATCTACTTTTATGTTATCTGCTCTTTTGTCGCTTGCTCTTCATCCACGATTCGGCCGTCAAACAAATGCACCGTCCGTTGGGCGTAGTGGGCGTAACGTTCATCGTGGGTGACCATGCAGATTGTGGCGCCTTCTTGGTGAAGCTCCGCCAGCAGGTCCATCACGGCCTTGCCATTAGCCGAGTCGAGATTTCCTGTCGGCTCATCGGCCAGCAGAATCGCCGGCGTGCCGGCCAGGGCGCGTGCTACAGCCACCCGCTGCTGCTGACCGCCGGAAAGCTGGCTGGGATAGTGCTTCATACGGTGCGACATGGCAACACGTTCCAGGGCGGTATGTACACGCTTCTGGCGTTCGCTTTTGGGCATACGCCGGTAAGTTAGGGGCAGCTCCACGTTCTCATACACAGTTAGATCCCCAATAAGGTTGAAGCTCTGGAAAATGAATCCGACCTCTCTATTGCGAATTCGTGCCCTTTGTGAAGCCGAAAGCTCCGCCGCCGGAGAGTTGTTGAGCCAGTAATCCCCTTTCGTGGGTGAATCCAACAGGCCCATGATAGACAGCAGCGTGGATTTGCCGCAGCCTGAAGGCCCGGCGATCGAAACATACTCACCTTTTTGGATCTTCAGATGTACTCCCGAAAGTGCATGTGTCTCAACTTCTTCCGTGACAAAAACCTTGTGAAGATCTTCAATCTTGATTAACGCATCGTTAGAGTCTTTCATTATTTTATTCTCCGGATTCCAGATTACTGTTCGTAATTATAACTTTCTTTTTCTGTGGATTCATTGCTGTGAACGGACAACTACTTTAAGCGTATTTTATCAACCGTGTCCCACTGCGATACATCAGAAAGAATGATCTGGTCACCAACAACCAGACCGTTGAGTACTTCGATAGTGCTAACTGAGGTTTTGCCAAACTGCACGGGAACGCGTACGGCGAATCGGCCATCTTCAATAAGCTTGAACAGCTCGACCTTGCTGTCTGCAGAGGCGAGCACGGGGCGGCCCACGTAATATATGTCGATGAGCTGCTCGATTTCTATAGTCCCGACCACTGATAAATCCGGCCGGGAACCTTTGGGTAATTCGCCATCCAGCGATACGTCTACAGTTACATTACCTTCCATAACGGTCGGTTCGATACGCGAGACGCGACCTGATACAACTCCATTGTATGTGTCTATCTCTGCGGGCAATCCAATCCGTACATCCCGAGCCTGACCTTGAGGGATTTGAAGACGCGCCATTAGCCGCTCCGGATTCGTGATTCGGGCCACAATCTGACCTGCTCCGATCTGCTGGCCCAGTTCAATGGGAACCTGAATCGGGGCCAGAACTCCGGCTGCTCCTGCACGCACCTTCAATGACTTGTAGTCTTCTTCTGCAAGATTATACCGAGACCGCGCTTGCTCAAGCGAAGCTTTGTCCAGCACCAACTGTGCCGGTTTGGTCTGGTTAAGCCATACGTCGAATTGTTTCTTCTCGACGTCTAACTGGTTTTCTCGTTGCTCAACGTTACTTTTTGATAACTTCAGTCGAAGGTCGGAAATTAAGCCATCCTCATGTTGCTTTTTGTCCACTTCAAACGTGAGTCTGGCATTACTAACGAGAGCTTCGGTTGCTGCAATACTAGCTTTGTACGTATATTCCTGATTCAGGATTTGGGCCTTCGAAGCCTCAAATTGCGCCTGAGCCGAGTTGAGTTGAGTCTGAGCATCTTTCCAATTCAATTCCAACTGGGGATTACCAAGCTCAAAGATAACAGTATTAGGCTCGACAGGAGCTCCGGCCTGAATCAAAATGCGCAATGCACGACCGCTAACTCGTGAGGGCACGACGAGCATATCTTCCGATACGAGCGTGCCGACACCACGTACCTCAAGGATAATATCTCCTCGTTTAACACTGTCTATCAGGAGCGTTTGACGCTCTACGCCGGGAGCTGCCGGTTCCAGGCGCGACAGAACCAGAGTAATCACAGCAATAGCTACTAAAGCAACGATCCCTGTGACTACCCGAATCACTATCCGCCTGACTTTTCGAGATTTTCTTGGTATATCCATGCCCGTTCAATATACAAGTCGTATGCCAGAACGATTTATTTTGCAATTCTTGATTTTTAGCCTAAAAACTAAGATTTGTGACTAAGAATTATTGCTATTGTGTGCGATTTTAGAATAAATGCGCCCGATATCGGACAGCGACTGGTGATTTATTTTGTTATGACATCCGTTCTTTTTTGGCCTTTAAGCGGCAATCTTAATTGCGCCCGACAGCCTGATTGTTCCGAACGGTTAATAAGGATCAAATATCCGCCATGAGCTTCGGCGATCTGCCGGCTTAAAGCCAAACCAATACCCGAACCTTCGCTCTTCGTTGTAAAAAACGGCACAAATGGATCATTCTCCGTATCCAGGCCTTGTCCATCGTCGTCGATCCAAACATCGAGGAAAGAACCGACAACTTCCCAGCCTACTACTACGTGTCCATCCCCCTTCGGTTTGGCTTGCAAACTGGCCTCCACAGCGTTGGATACGATGTTAATGAGAAGTTGATCAAGCTGACTGCGATCAGCCTCAATAGTCACTTCCGGGCCGGGAGTAATTTCCAAAGGTAAACGTGTTTCAAGACCAACGACCTGACGTATCCAAGTCTCGACTTTCATCTCAGCAAAAGTCGGATCGGGTAGTCGTGTAAGCTTGGAATAGGAGGCGATAAAATCCCCCAGCACCTCAGAGCGTTCGGCGATGATTTCCAGACCCTCGCGAAGATCATCCTCCCAGCCCTCGGCGATTGATTTCTGTTTAAGAGACGCTTGTAAACTCTGGGCCACAGATTGAATAGGAGTCAGACTGTTATTTATCTCGTGGCGCAGTATTTGAATTAGACGTTCCCAGGCCTGACGCTCTTCATCATGCAGGGTACGAGTCATGTCGGAGAGAAAAATTAACTGATGGGATAGACCTTTTTCACGATAGACCGCACGGCGCAGTTCCCACCGCCCGGCTCCACCCGGAAGTGAAAGGTCAACAATTCGTGGAGTCGGCCCTTTCAGGCACATATCAAGTCCGAGTTTATCGGCAGGAAAACCTATTTCCTTCGTACCATCTAACTGGAGTAATTGTCGACCGCTGTCATTTACCCACCTCAAAATATTGCCGGAATCGAATCCAAAAAGAGCAACGTCAATTTCAGCTAAGATCTTCTGTAACAGACCGGTTGATTCGAGAACGTCGAACCTTTGTCCCTGCAGGAACATAACCAAACGATTAACCTCCCAGGCCAACTCACCCATCGCATCGTCTTTGCGAGCTCCCCTAAGACGCATCGAATAGTCTCCCTCGCGCAAGGCACCCAGCAGGTTCAAAATTGTACGCAACGGAAAGGCCACCTTGTTCTTGACAGCAAATCCGAATCCTATCCAGAATATTAGAAGGAGAAGTGTCAAGGTAAGTTTAGTCGAGAGTTGAAAAGGAAAAGCCCATATAAACACCAGAGCAACCAACATACTGGCCAGACCGCCCAGCAAAGATAACATTAAAATTCTTCGTTCAAATCTCATCTTACTCGATCTGAAACTTCTCAATCCGTCGGTACAATGCCGCCCTGCTTAGTCCAAGGGCCTGCGCAGCTTTGCTAATATCTCCATCGGACTGATCCATGGCCCGGCGGACCGCCCAACGTTCCATCTGCTCCAGCGTCATGGTCTCGAAGTTCGGAACCGACCGCTCACCCGATTGCAATCCAAGATCGCCGGGACCAATCAATTGCTTCTGAGCCATTAATACGGCTCGCTCAATGGTGTGATCGAGCTGTCGCACATTGCCAGGCCAGGGACAACTCAGAAGCCCCTGCATGGCAGCATCGCTAAAACCGGTAATGTCCTTTCGGTATTTAGTGACATATCCCTGTAGAAAGTGCATAGCAAGCAAAGGAATGTCCTCGGGCCGTTCCCGTAATGCAGGCAGATGGATACAAACTGTATTGAGACGGTAAAGTAAATCCTGACGAAAACGGCCGGCGGCAACTTCCCGTTCAAGATCGGCGTTCGTTGCCGACAGGATACGTACATCCACCCGACAGGTTCTGGACGAACCAATCGGCTCAAACTCGCTGCTTTCCAGCACGCGCAGCAATTTGGACTGCAAATTTACGGGGATGGCTGCTATTTCATCCAGAAATAAAGTGCCCTTGTCCGCCAACTCGAACCGCCCCATACGATCCTTCTTGGCATCTGTGAAGGCGCCGGCTACGTGACCGAACAATTCGCTCTCAAATATAGTCTCAGGAACACTGGCCGTATTAACCGTAACCAGACTGTTGTCTGCCCGATTCGAAGCGGCGTGCAAAGCCTGGGCAACAACCCCTTTGCCGCTGCCATTTTCTCCTGTAATAAGGACATTCGCATCGGAGGGCCCCACTTTTGCGATTGTCTTCAGTACTGGCTGCATTGCAGGCGATTCAGCAATCAGTGAGTGGCGGCTCTGGTCCTTGAGATAGTCGATTTCCTGAGACAGCTTTCTGCTCTCCCGCAGCGCCCGGCCCAGTTCAACCTGTGTTTGTAAAACGGTCAGCAGACGTTCATTTTTCCAGGGTTTTTGCACGAAATCACGGGCGCCGTGCCGCATGACTTCAACAGCAAGCTCGATGCTGCTCCAGGCCGTCATAACAACCACAGGCAGCGATTCGTCGATTTGACCGATTTTCCTGAGCAAATCCAAACCCTGCCGACCCGAGGTCTCGCCGCGAACATAGTTAAGGTCCATCAGAACGACGTCGAAATCACTATTGCTTACGGCATTAATTATCTCTTCAACGGATGAGGCGGTCGTTATCTCGTATCCCTCAGGCTTTAACAGCAAACGAAGCGCTTTAAGCACATCCATCTGGTCATCTGCAATAAGTATCCTGGATGTATCTTTAATCAATTGCATGTCTGGCACGGTCCCCAATTACTTCAGCTTGTATACTGTTCATCTGCACTATCGCATGTAAACATCATGAATGAGTCAATTCAGTTTAAGATACTATACATTTTATTATGGATAAATTAAAATCTCCAATATTCTTTCGTGCCCCCTGATCCCCCTAAGATTCCCGGCCTTCTTTAGCAAATCCACAGTTACCGTATGCCTTGCAAAGTGAATGGATAGACCTTTCAGTCAACAACCAAGCCCCATAAACTTTTTCCTTCTCAACTGTAATCCCTGAGCAGTCAAGATCGGAACTGATTATATGGAAATGATTGGAAGCATGCACAGAGACAAATGAAAAGAGCCCCGAAACAGGTCGAATATCTTAGCCTTTTGTTGACATTTTCTGCCTACTGAAGACATCGGCATCAAAATAGAGTGTTGGAGGTGGCTCCGTATAAGCAGTCTTAGATGATAGAATTGGCGGTATTTGTCATAAAAAGAACAAATGCCCGGGACTGGAGTCGAACCAGCACGACCCTAAGGTCACTAGCCCCTCAAGCTAGCGCGTCTGCCTATTCCGCCACCCGGGCAACCGATTTATGATAGCTATGCCATAAATTTACTGTTTTCTATATACTATTGTTCCAGCTTTAGCGGGAATTTCAACATTATTGATTCATGATCGACGTTTGTCAATTCTCAATTTTGATATCGGAAAAATAGCGTGCCGAACGTTACAAACAGCAATAAAAGACAAACAACGCAAGCATAATTAGGGAAATTTAGCAAAATCAATTCTTCTAAAAAAATTAGGAATTTTTATATTTTTTCCAAGTTTTTATTGACTTTTAGTACTTTTGTGCTAATATTTATTATTATGAAGAGAAAAATGCTCTCAACATCCTGTCCTTCCTGCAGCCTGCCGATGCAGACGGCGGCTATGTCTTGTACGGCCTGCGGGGTCAAAATCGAAGGTAATTTCAGCGAAACTTTCTTTAACAGACTCTCGCCGGAAGACCAGCAATTCCTCGAACAGTATCTTTTAGCCGGTTTCAGCATTAAGACATTGGAACAGAGCAGCACGCTGGGATACGCCGCAATACGCTCGAGGCTGGATAGGTTAATCGCGAATTATGAAGCGTTATCGAAAATGGATGCTCAGAAAAAGGCCATTCTCGAAAAACTGCGGGCAGATGAGATTAGCGTCGCTGAGGCAAAAGAGAAGCTGGAGAAGCTTTCGGGAGATTAGCAAATGGACAATATACCGAACATCTCGTCGGAAGAAGAACTGTTACAGCTTCGAAATAACGGCAAGATCAGTGAGGCCGAATATCAGGAATTGCTTGCCGCAATCAGGAAATCGCCCGCGAAAGACACTAATGAAGCTTTGAACGCAGCGTCATTTATTAATCTGAAAGATGTCCCCTGGCAAATCTGGGTTGTGGTTGCACTTTTAGCTCTCGAAGGAATTGGAAACTTATCCTACATACCAAAACAACCGATGGCGCTGGTATGGTTGGGAGCGAAATGTCTTTTCATCTTTGGCCTGCTGAAAAGGTGGCGATGGGTCTTTTGTTTATTTGTGATTATCGGCGTAATACATGTTTTGTACTTTTTGCTCCAGGCGCCACTGGCTGCACTGATAAATCTTGCTTTGGTTGTTCTTGTGCTGAGCGCATATCGTTTCTACTTTAGGAGCAAGGCTGAATACGACTACATTATCAAGGCAAAGAAAAAACTGTTGCGATTGTGCATCGACAATCGCACGTATCAGGAGGGGATTCAGGATTCAAAACACAAACAGGGGAAGATCGCTATCTATTTAATGTCTGCCGGATTTGTTCTGCCAATTTTATGTTTTATCACCAGTTTCATAATATCGGAACATTTTTATTTAGGGGAAATGGATGTTGTGGTTGCGCTTTGTTTTGCTCTTTGTGTATTTCTTGAGGTTCCGGCTTTTGTGTTAGGCGTGATTTCGTGGCCGGACGTTCTTGGCAAAGCTACAGTGACGACTATTTCAGTCCTGGTTGGAATTCTAATACTTGTCATATCCCTTATAGGGTCCGGCACTCTGTAATTATCCAGGAGATTGAGAAATGGAGAACATATCAAACATATCATCAGAAATGGAATTGCTGGGACTTCGCAATGAGGGCAAGATAAGTGAAGATGAGTACGAAGAACTGCTGGAGACGCTGCGAAAGACTTCCAAAGCTGATGCCGGTCCATTTGACAGGGAACAACCAAGACCGGTTCGCACATGCGGTCTGGCAATAGCATCATTGATCTTCGCACTTGTTCTTGGGCCTTTCGGCCTTATTCCTGCAGCAATTTGCGGCCATCTGGCACTTCGAAAAATAGAAAAGGATGCTACGTTAGGAGGTCGTGGATTGGCATTAGCCGGGCTGATTGTGGGATACAGTATTTTTGGCCTTTCGATTGTTTTCGCTAGTCCCATTGTATTGTATTGGGCTGCAAGGGTAGAGTCACGACAGGCAAGCAATGCAGAGGCCACGGTCAAAATGCATAAAATAAAAGAGGAAATCACCACAGTCGAATTCAGATCGTTTCCTCTTGATAGCACTGAAGGATTAATAACACAGACGGGTATCCAAATTGACAATGAGATTTCAAACGATGGCAACGGTTCTCTCCGAATAGACGCCATAGAGCCAACGACAATTCGCTTATTTGAAACGGGCGATATAGATATAGAAAACGCACGTTTGATTTATCAGGCAAAGGTTCGAACCGAAAACGTGGAAGGCCTCGTTTACCTGGAAATGTGGTGCCACTTCACCGGCAAAGGAGAGTTCTTTTCAAGAGGCTTAACGAATCCTATAAGCGGCACTAAGGATTGGACAACCATGGAGACCCCTTTCCTTCTGAAACAAGGAGAGAATCCCGACAATGTTAAACTCAACCTGGTCATAACCGATAAGGGGATGGTATGGATCGACGATATCCACTTGCTGAAAGGAATATTGCCATGAAACCATGTCGAGATTGTCAGACGAATGTGAGTGAGCAAGCTCTGGCCTGTCCGAAGTGCGGAGCTCCCTATCCGGCAAGAGAAAAATGGGATGGATGGGGCTACGAGTATAAATCGGGGATGACAATTGCCGGGATGCCTGTCGTTCATATTTCTTTCAAGTACGTCCCGGGTCGAGGCCCCGTGCCGGCAAGAGGAATAATCGCCATCGGCCAGTTTGCTATCGGCGTCTTCAGCATCTCTCAGTTTGGAATCGGCGTAGTCAGTGTCAGCCAGTTCTGCATCGCGGGATTCGCGCTGGCGCAATTTGCCATAGCGTATTCTTTGATTGCCCAGATGGGTTTATTTTTCGGCCAAGGCCACGGGCAGCTGGTCTGGAACGTTTTAGATTTGATACGTCAATTGTAAATATCTCCCATTCTCCGATGATAAGCAACAAATTGTTACATACCTCTTTCGTTGTCCCAGAGTAATACCTGGAGACGCTGGCTAAATGCGTAGCCGGTACGTTTGCACAGTTCAGCAACCATCGGGGACTTGGCTAAAAATCCCTGCCGGGTGGAAGCCTGGGGCATCAGCATGACCTTTTCGGAATCAACATTTGCGAGTTTTTCAATGGTTTCTTCTATCTCCGACAGGTCAGCCCCGGAATCGACGACGAATTTGAGTTGGTAGTTATAACAGCCAAGCAGTTCTTCAAGTACAGCGAGGTCGAGTTTCGAATTCTTGTGAATCGCGGCTAATTCCGAATCATCCGGCATGGAATTGCTTAGTTTCGGACTGATACTCATTAAATCGCACTGCATATCCGGAATATAAGCGATGCCGGCTGTTTCGATTGTGATGTGTTTGCCGACAGCTTTTAGTTCCCTGACTAATTGTGGCAAATCCGTATCAACCATCGGCTCACCGCCGGTGACAACAACAAACCGGCAAGGCCATTGTTGAACAGTGCTGACAATCTCATCCGTGCTGTACTGTCGCCCCGCTTCTTTCGACCAAGCATATTTCGTATCGCACCATCTGCATCGCAAAGGACAGCCTGCAAGGCGTACGAATACACTGGGAATGCCCGCCAGAAAACCCTCGCCCTGCAAAGAATAGAATATCTCGTTAACGTGCATTCTTCATTTATACTATGGACTCCCGCCTGCGCGGGAATGAAAATGTTATGTTTTATATTCAATTGGGTCTTTGAGACCGGCCTCGGCGAAGCCTTTCAGTCTCAACCGGCACGAGTCGCATCGTCCGCAGCTTCTGCCCTGCTGGTCCGGATCGTAGCAACTGTGAGTCAGTGAATAATCAACTCCGAGCTTTGTGCCGGTCTGGATGATCTGTGCCTTTGTCATTTCAATGATGGGTGTATGGATGTTGTATCGTCCTTTACCTTCAACAGCGGCAGCGGTAGCAAGGTTGGCTGTTTTTTCAAAAGCGGCGATAAATTCGGTTCGGCAGTCGGGATAACCGCTGTAATCGGTGGAATTGACACCGATAAAGATATCGAACGCTCCCTGAACCTCGGCCCAGGCGATGGCGTAGCTCAGGAATATAGTATTGCGTGCCGGTACATAAGTTATCGGGATTTGAGAAGAACTATCTATATCGACTCTTTCTTTGGGCACATCGATGGCTTTATCGGTAAGGGCCGAGCCACCGAAAGCAGCCAAGTCGATCTCGATTATGCGATGCTCTACTGCTCCGAGGGATACAGCAACCTTTTTCGCCGCCTCGATTTCGCGTTTATGCCGCTGGCCATAAGCAAAAGTCAAAGCGTAACACTGGAATCCACCACTGCACGCGATGGCTAAAATCGTGGCCGAATCCAGCCCTCCGCTCAGCAAAACAACAGCTTTTTTACCTGTCACAAGTCTAACCTGCCAAATAATAGGATTGTCGGAATAACATATATACCCGAGCTTCCGGCTTACTGCAACAATTTTGGCCTGTTTTTACTACCTTTGTGTCGGGAAGATTTTCATAATTTCTTATACCGATTACTACTTGTCCCGCAATATAATCTCTATTATACTATAGCACTAAGTTTTATAATGGCGGCTTAGAGAATAATGGGCGAGCAAGTTGAAATAGAGTTGTTCGAAAATCCCCGTCAGGGGCGGGATTATTGTATTAAGATCAATTGTCCCGAATTTACGAGTGTTTGTCCTCGGACGGGCCAGCCTGATTTCGGCGAGATTGTCATCGAATATTGTCCCGATAAATTATGCATAGAATTGAAGAGCCTGAAATTCTACATGCAAAGTTACCGCAGCAAAGGTATTTTTTACGAGACCCTGACGAATGATATACTGGATGATTTGGCAGGTATATGCAAGCCTCGCTGGATGAAAGTGACCTCCCGATTTACACCTCGCGGCGGGATATCTACAGATGTCGTTGCAGAATACCGAGCAAAAAAATAGATTGCATAAGCAATGATTTACCAAATAATAACGTCTAAATACTAATTACAGAGGTGATACAATGGGGATAATATTTCATTGCGAGCATTGTGGGAAAAAGATAGAAGCAGCAGATAACGCTGGAGGCAAATGGGGCAAGTGCCCTTCATGTCATAATAAATTGTATGTCCCCGGCACAGCTCTCGGCGAAGAATTAAAACTCGCTCCAATAGATGAGACCGACGTGGAAAGAGAAAGACGTCTAATGGCCGAGACATACAAGCTTACACAAGACATACTGAAAGAAAGGGACATTCCTGATGGCCCCCCTCCAGTTACAGGAGCGGTTTATGATATGGGTGAAAAGGAATTGACACAAAACGTAATCCTGTATATTAGGCAAATGGTAAACGGTGATTTGGACGAAGCAGAAAGAACCGCCGCTTTGATTTCTCCTTTTGGTCGTCGGGCAGAGGCAATTATTGACCGAATAGCGCTCAGCGATATGCCCGAACCGGAACTGGCCGATATTCCACCGCAGGTGCTTGCAGGCTCGATAAGAACATTGCGAGAAACAATTGGCGGATCCGGATAAAATTCTCCAAAGCCGGCCAAATGCGTCCTAAAATACACCTTTCATCTGCAAATCTCACGCCGTTTTTTCGGTCCAAATAAAACGTTACGTCTCGGAGTCCCTTTCGTTTGGTTTAAATGATCATGTTTCTTATATTTTACGTAGATATATATAAGAGACAACCTGATTTAACCTCAGAAAAAACTTGGAGGGAAATTTAGTATGACCAGAGAGACAACAGCAGTGCATGTCACTCATGAAACCATAGACAAGGTCGGTGGTATCGGCGCAGTTCTACATGGTTTCTTCACGAGTAAGCCTTACCTTGAAGCAATTGAACGCTCTATACTCATCGGTCCGTTGTTTACTACCGAAGGCTCTGCTTCAGAGCGACTGGGTGAAAACAGCGAAGTGCTTTACTCGTCTATCGATGAATTTGTCAACACAGGATATGCGCCGGCCTTCCATAAAATAGAAAATTATTACAATGCGGGCATAGTTTACGGTAGACGTACTTTTGTTGACAAAGAGACGGGCATAATAAGCTCACCCGAAGTTGTGCTAGTCGATGTAAGACATATCGATAAGGGAGTGATTAACGAATTCAAAAGGCGGTTGTTCGAAGAATTCGGTGTACAAAGTAACATCTTCGAAAACCTATGGGAATTCGAGCAGTATGTCAGGTTGGCTCCGGTGGCGATTGCCGTACTCAAAGCAATCGGCGCCGCCGAAGATTCGACCATAATAATGTCACATGAATTCATGGGAATGCCGACTGCACTGGCAGCCATACTTGAACCTTCATGTAACTTCAAAACAGTTTTTTATGCTCATGAAGTGGCCACTATGCGGCGCATAGTAGAAGAGCACCCGGGGCACGACACGATGTTTTATAACGTCATGAAACAGGCCCATAGCGATGGTCTTTATGTCAACGAAACATTCGGCGACCAGAGCACTTATTTCAAACATTCACTTGTGGAGGCCTCCAAATACTGTGATCGTATATGCGCAGTTGGTGATTATGTCGTAGATGAACTTCGCTTCCTGGCACCGGAATTCGAAACCGCTGACATCGATATAGTATATAACGGTATCCCGGCATACGAAATTAGTATCGCCGAGAAGCTTGTATCAAGAGAAAAACTGCAGCGATATTGTGAAAATCTTTTGGGATATAAACCGGATTATATTTTCACACACGTCACAAGGCTCGTAAGGAGCAAAGGAATGTGGCGTGACTTGCGAGTTCTCGAGCATATCGAGCGAGAGTTCAGGACTCAGGGCAAAACAGGTGTGCTGTTTGTCCTTTCGACCGAAGTGGCACAGCGGCGCAGCCGGGATATTCACGATATGGAGTCAACGTATAACTGGCCCGTGGCACATCGTGAAGGCTGGCCCGATTTGTCCGGTGGAGAGGCTTACTACTATACTGCAGTGCAACAATTCAACGCCAGAAGCAGAAATGTCAAGATTATCTTCATCAACCAGTTCGGATTTGAGCCCAGAAGGTGCGGTCAAAGAATGCCGGATGATATGGAATTTATGGATATACGTGAAGGAACCGATGTCGAATTCGGCCAGAGCATTTATGAGCCGTTCGGGATTGCCCAGCTTGAGCCGTTGACTTTCGGTGGTATTTGCGTATTTAGCAGTGTCTGCGGGTGCTCAGGTTTTCTACGAGACGTGTCTGGCCGGGAAAATGTCAAGAATGTAATAGTGGCCGACTATACAGATCTGGAGATTGCTGACTATGTCGACATCGAAGACTTGATACAAATCGATCGGTCGATGCGTGACCGGATAGAAGCAAGTCAGAGCGAAAAGGTCGCGATGCAAATATGCTCACGACTGCCGAAAGACGAGTCCGAGATTGAAAGCATGCTTAAAACCGGTTTTGAACTTGCAAAGAATATGAGCTGGGACGTGGTAGTGAATAATTACCTGCTCAACAGCGTACATAAGATTCCGGACAAAATTAATCTCTCATGATTTGTCCTGGTTTTATCGTAATAGGCTGATGCACAAAGTTAACAGAATCTGATTGCCGAGGCTAGCAAAAAGTCCTTGTAAAATCAACCGCTCTCGTGCTATAATATACTTAGCTTGAGATGTAGAGGCAGACCGGAATTGCCGCATTATTCTTCATCTGTATAACACGGTTTAATTTCATAGCATCACAGTAAGGATCTTCTCAAGCGGCAGTTGCCAATAGATACAGGATAAGTAATGGAGAGCAGGTAAATGAAAATAGCCGCATTTTCAAATCTTGCTCTGCTCTTATTTTCAATTGCATTAACACCGGAAATAATCGGCGCAGCCCCCTGCCGCTGTGTCCCTAATGAGATAATTGTTAAATTTCACAACCCGGAATCCGATACAATCGAACAACAACTACCGTTACAGAACCAAGCTGGTATTTCGATCCTCTCACCCATGTCGCCTCACTTGGCTCAATCGAATGCAAAATATAAAGTGAACCAGATCAAACCTCTTTTCAAGAACTTTAGAATCAACCAGCTAAAGCTTAAATCACTAAGAAAAGAAAAAGGCACATTTCAATCGGAAAAATACAAACGCATCCTCGAAAGACTCAAGCGCGCTCCGAAAACCATAAAAGTACCCGACCTCGGCGGGATATACAAGATAAGAATTGACTGCGGGCGTTGGGATACAGTTGAAGATGCTCTTGAGGAATATCGTAACAATCCTTATGTTGAATATGCAGAGCTTAACTATATTATCTCGGCAAATTCCACACCAAATGATCCGCTGTATGCCGACCAATGGTCTCTGAGCAAAATAAACGCCCAGGGGGCCTGGGATATTTACACAGGAAGCCTACAAACGATAGTTGCTGTTTTGGATACGGGTGTGGACTACAACCACAGAGATTTGCGGGACAATATGTGGATCAATGAAGTAGAATTGAACGGCTCTGCCGGAATAGATGACGACAAGAATGGTTATGTTGACGATATTTACGGCTATAACTTCATTTACAACAACAGCGATCCTATCGATGACAATGGACACGGCACATATTGTTCCGGCATAATCGCCGCCGGGGGAAATAACGATTTCGATATAACAGGGATTTGCTGGAATACAAGGATAATGGCCCTTAAGATTATGGGTTTATTTGAAGATGGAAGCACATCTGATGCAGTCCTTGCTATTTATTACGCCGTGCAAAATGGTGCCGATGTTATTTCCAATAGCTGGAGTATGCCAAATGATTCTAAGTTACTGAAGGATGCCATTGATTACGCTTACAGCCAAGGAGTTATAATAGTCGCTTCGGCCGGTAATGACGGCATAAATACACCACAGTATCCGGCTTCTTACTCAAATGTAATTTCCGTCGCAGCAACTGACTCGGATGACCGAAGGTGTCAATGTTCCAATTATGGCGACTGGGTGGATATAGCCGCACCGGGTGCAGCTGTGTTATCACTGAGCATAGATGGAACTTTAATTGGAATACCCAACGATAAGTACACGACTATTTTATCAGGAACATCAGCTGCTTGTCCTCATATTACCGGTGCTTGTGCTCTTTTACTTTCAACCAATCCGTCAATGACATTTGATCAGGTTTATGATGTTCTTACGAGAACGGCCGATCCGATTCCACCTGGAATTTGTTTTTCGAACGGGAGGTTAAACCTTTCGCAAGCGATGCACGCGGTCATTCCCTCACGAGGATATATCAGTTTCGATAGCGACTATTATGCCAGTCCTGGTACTGTGGGCATGCTTCTGGCGGATTGGGACATCAAGGGCAAAGGCCGCCAGGAGGCTACCATAATAACGAGTGGTGGGGATTTGGAAAAGGTTGTTCTGATCGAAAGCAGTTCTGTCTTGGGTATTTTCACTGGTAGCATATCAACCGGCCCAGGCGAAATAAACAAAGAGGACGGAACTGTCCAGGTTTCCTCCGATGAAGTAATTACAGCAATATATTTTGATGTTGATGACGGAACCGGCAATCCCGCCGCAACTATGGACAGTGCTATTACAGATTCTCAACCACCGGTGCTTTTGGATGTTCGGATTGAGACGAAAGGGCATGTGGCTGATCTTTCGTTTGCGACCAATGAACCAACTAAAGCACAGGTTCGTTACGGTCTTGCACAAGACGGACCGTATACTTTCATACGAGAAGATGCTGTAACTGCCAATGACCATATCATCAAGCTCCAGGGACTCTCTTTGAATACGGATTACTATTTCGTCATAGACCTGGCCG
>WOR8_10008394_pt1 | contig 15225 bp, 18 predicted proteins | sample DeeMarSeWOR38_10_FD_19890 | JGI IMG/M metagenome (IMG submission 19890) | reverse complement strand
ACTGGATGAACTTGTGGGCTTCCTTGAGGAACTCGACCACTTCCTGCAGTTCCAGCTTGGCCTGTTCCGCCCCGGCTACGTCGTCGAAGGTGATGACCGGAAGTTCGGCCTTTTGGTCTTTCTCGGCCGCTCCTGACACCACACGCGGGTTGCTGCGGCTCATACCGCCCATGTTCATCATACCGCCCTGCATGTTTCGCATGACGCGGAACATCAGGAAGCCGATCAGCAGGATGGGCGCGAAGGTCAGCAACATGCCCAGCAGGCTACCCGGGCCGCGGTTGGGGTTCTTAACAACGATAGGTAGATCTCTCAATTTCTCCGGCGAGACGCCCAGCGCTTGCAGTATCTCCACGGTACTGATATTCGCCTCTTTCAGCGCGCTGAGGTTGGTGCCGTCGCTCAGGGTGGCCACCAGCGTGTCCCCCTGCACCGTGAGCGTCTCCACCTCACCAGCTTCAATGGCGCTGACAATGTCGGGTAAAGACGCCTCTCCAGCATCAACCTGTTTACTCTGGCCTATGATCACGATGGGTAGGATCACCGCCACGATGAGTACCACAATCGCTAGCCAATTCCTCATCGAGAGCATTTGTCGTCGATCATGATCTGGCTTATTGTTGCCATTCATAGCTAACTATTCCCTCACTCCCTAGATACGGATTCATCCTTGACCCTTATAGCACACCATGGACTATGCGACAATTCATCTTCAACATTTTAAGGTCCGGGCTGCCCTACAACACAGTCTAAATCCAAAGGCGTTGTTCTTGCTCCCGCCCTCAGTATGCCCGGACATCGGCACTTGCATCCAGGCTCCGGTGCCTCGCTTATCCTCTCAACGCCAGAACCGCCCTCTCCGCCCCTGGTGACAGAGTGGTTTGGTGCATCACCCCTTTGAAGGAGGCCAGCGCCTGAAGCAACTCACGAGTATCGGACAGACTATCATAACGCACCAGAAAAAGCAAAGCAGAGCAGTCCTCGCGCATCTTCGTGACCACCTCCTCCACAAAGCGCTCATCCAGGCCCGCCTTGACCAGCGCCTGCGTCGTCGCTTCAATGGGAGCCCCGAACACCAGATCGACGATCGAGCACAACACGGCATCGCCTTGGGCGGCACGAGATTCCAGTCTGGGGGGCAGAGCGACCCGGCCGACGCTGTCCTTGATCACAACGGCGGCGTTGTCCAGCCCCAGCAGCCGGCTTTTGGGCAAGCCCTTGAGCGCATCGCGGACTCGTCCCGCCCCGCCTGCCGAGTCAAAGGTCATTACGATCAGGTCGCTATTCAAATCCCCGCTCCAACATCACGTAGTCAACAAGCGTTTGGGTGACTCGCCCTTGTAGACAAACGCCTCGGCGCCAGCATCCAGGGCAGACTGCGCCGGTTCTGGGCGCACCGCCAAGACGATCACGGCTGGCTGGCAGTCGGGCCGGCGCAGGGCCGGGATCAGATCTGCCACCGGCCGGCCGGGCAGGTCCCAGTCGAGCAGCACCAGGTCTGGGCAGGCCACCTCAAGTTGGGCCAGCAATTCCTGATCCTCCGCTGCCTCGCCCACCACATACAGGCCCGGCTGTTGCCCCAAGAACCTTCTCAACGCCGAGCGCACCACTGTCTGGCGCTCGGCAATCAGTTGGTTGGTTCATAACGACCGCATAGTCGACATCGAGAAGCGGACCTCCTGGGTCGGTACCTATCACCACAAGACTCTCCCACATCACACTTTCAACATAAGACTTCGGAAGTCCCACCCAGCGGTCCCCTACGGGGAAGGGTCCTTCAAATCGCCGAGTCTGACCAAACCTAATCCCATCTTATACCTGGGCCCCATCCCGAGACTTCCGAAGTCTGGCCAGATGCGGGCACCCCGCTGGGCACCCTGACTCATTATAAGCCAAAAAGTCACCCCGCGCACCGGACAAAAGGAGAGTCTTTCGCTGACCCTTTGGCCTAGGCGAAAGGTCAGGTGGCTACCTGTACGAATGTACAGCCCAGACCGTCACCAAAAGCGGTGACCTACGTCTGCAAGAATTAGAGGGGGAGGACTAGAAGCCTCCCCCTCACTTATTCAATTGTAGTATTCAGTTGTAGTATTCGGTTGTACTGACTGAACGCTACTTAACCATGACCTTCAGGGTCGGGGTCTTTTCAGCGCTCAACTTGGCGTGGACCGACACGTCAACGCCACCCGGGATATCCGCCTTGCCGACCGGAGGAAATTGCATGATCGTCTGGGTACTGTCGGCCAGGGTCACGTAGAACGCGTACTCACCGGCAGGCAGTGGAAGGTCTTCAATGCGGGTCTTGAAAGTGAAATCTTCGATAGCCGGATCGCCTTCACCGGGCATGGTGTTGACGTAGACATCTACCGGCAGATCCTTGTCCAGCCCCAGGCTCCGGCCGTTAATTCCGTGGTACAGGGAGATATAGAACTCGTGACCATCGGCTGATGCGGTGGGAGCCAGCATGGCCAGGGGCACCACCAAGCCAACCAGCGCTACCAAGATAAACAACCTGTGCAACTTCAAATTCGCGAGCTTCATCACTTTGTCCTCCTGTAACTAGATAAGATTTGATACTGTGACACCACTATAGCACAATATCGATATTTTGTCAATAGTTTGCAACGTATTTGAAAAACTTTTAAGGTTCTGGCTCCCTTTGTAACAAAGTCCCACCCAGCCCACGTTCACTTTTTTCAAGGCCGCCTTACCTCTTATCCCCAGGCACACGGTGGAAGCCAATTTACGGCTTGAAAACGGCAGATAACTGTGATATACTGCACTTAGTGCGACCATCCCCCCCTATTATGGCTTGGATCTTGTAGGCCGAACCTGGGAAACCAAGTCTCGAGAAGCTAAGGCCATTCTTGAGTGATACGGAGGACTACGGCCATGAGTATTCAAGATTTTCTTCTATCTGAGTCATACACGGCCGAGAAAGAAGACATGCCCATCACACGGCAAGTCATCGAACGCATAGCCGTTGAGAAACCGTTTCAGGACATTACCGTCGTCATTGGACATTTCCTAGCTCTGAATTCTGTGGCCTTGTTTGAAGCGTTTTGGCGCGGCGGTGCGGAAACTACGATATGTACACCTTTCCAGTGTGAGCTTACTCGTTCCCTGGTCCGTGAGCTTCAGTTGCACGATTTTCCTATCTTGCCTGTTGAGGAAGCCGTCGAGGCAGGTGATTACTTCATTGACAACGCCGGCATGCTTGGCAAGCGACGCACCCCCCAGGGGGCTATCGAAGTTACCAGAACCGGAGATTGGGTCTATGACTCGCTCTTATGTCCAACTTTGAGCATAGATAAATCAAGGTTGAAATACCTTGAAGACTTTTTAGGAACCGGGGAGAGCTTTGTCAGGGGCTGGTATCACCTGCGGCCAAATGATCCATTGACCGGAAAGAACGTCCTTCTATTTGGCTATGGTAAGGTCGGTAAAGGCGTTGCCTTCTACACCAGAAAAGAGGGCGCCAACCTGACCGTCGTCGACATTAACCCCGATGTCTTAACCAAGGCACAGCAAGAGGGCTTCGCAAGCATAGACCTGCAGGACAAAGCAGGGCTCGAATCCGCATTGCGCGCAGCCAATATTGTGATCGGAGCGACCGGCGTGCCCGGCGCGGTGGGAAACAGCGTACCGCATGCGTGGCTTCTCGCCAACTCTCCGTTCTTCGTCAATATTGGCCACGATGAATTCGGCCCCCACATTCCAGAGGATGAAATTCTAGGAGGCAGACAGGTACCCATCAATTTCCACCTTCAGAGGCCAACCAGGAACCACAAAATAGACCCCATTCAGGCCGCCGAAGTATTAGCTCTTGAAGAGTTGGTCCACAATCCAGGCAAATATTCGAATGGCCTGCATCCTTTACCGCAAACCATTGACGTACGGGTTATGAAAGAATGGATGTCGTACTGGCCCAAGGAGGATTTGTCTGGAATTGCCGAAGAGATTGGGCTGTCTGAACTCAAGTAGTATTTGATGGTCGCCCTTCAAGTGTTGTTGAGCAGTGTCGCTCCATCCTACTCACCCTCGCCCTGGTCACCGCCTTGATCTGGGTCCCGGCCCTGACACAGCCGCATGAGCTCACCAATTCATTGGTTGATGAACATAAGCGCAACAGGTGCCCCTACGACCAGTGCAAACACGAGCGTAAGCACGAAGGCAATCAGTGCCCCTATTACGATGGTGTGCCGGAGCATCATTCTCTACGCGGCGGGGTTTTCTTTTTGGTGAAAAAATCTATTGAAAGCGGGAGGCAACTATGGTATACTGCTATGGCAGCAACACGGGCTTAAACCAACCAAGGGACTCGCAAAGCCCTTGGGTAGATGGCGCGCATTTCGGTGTATAAGCGACCAGGCCGATGAGATTCCGTATATCGGAGGTAATGCCCCATGATAGCCAGTCCTGACTTGCTTCCCGGTCTTCCAGATACAAAAGCCGAACTCCTGGATCGAATTGGCAGGGAATGGAACGCGCTTGAGGACCTGACGCGGGCGGTTGGTCTGCCAAGGACAACCTGGCCCACCTGGCCGAATGGGAACGCTACCTGCGGCTGCACCACATACGCGGCCTGCCGCCCCACGAGGTGATGGGCGTCGCCGAGCGCACCTACCAGGCGCTTGACGAGGATGAGCTCAACGCGATCCTCTTCGAGCGGAACAGAGGCCGATCCATCACCGACGTCATCGACGGGCTGCGCGATTCACATGAGCAGGTGCTGGGGGATCTGGCTGGCCTGTCGTTTGAAGAGATGACCAGGCAGCGCTATCTGGAAGACCCCGAGGCGGAGCCATTATTGTATTGGATTGCCGCGAACACCTATGAGCACTACCGGGAGCATCGAGCCGCGATTGAGGGTCTGGCCGGCCAAGGCTGATACTCAATCTTGCTGAGAACCTGCTTTCTGGACTGCTGCGCCAAATTGTCACCATAAGCAATGTGAGGCAAAACGATGACAGACCAAACGACACCCCCCTGGTTGCGGCCGGTGGGGGACCCTGAGCGCGGTTTATACGTAGAGCTGAGGAAGGCGCCCAAGCACCCCTGGCGAGAGGGCCGGCCTCAATTGGTGATCGTGCGCCAGGGCAGCGGCATGGTGGTAATTGACCTCGACGAAGCCCAGCCCCTAATTGACGTGCTAAGCCAGGCCGCGGCCGATCTAGAGGCGGATACGAACGGGAGAGAGGGCGATTAGGTCGCGCCAGGAAACCCGCCGACCGAAAAGACCCCGAGGGATCAACAGACCGCCAGCGGGCGCCTTGGGCAGCCCTGATTGTGCCGCATATCATACCTCGTGTATACTCCTATCCTGCGCTGAGACGTTCCAGTGCTCGAAACAGTTCATTCTTGTTGGCGAAAGTCCAGAACTTTGATCGAAGGAGCACTTGCTATGAAAAGACGACTCGGCGGCGTATTGCGCCTGACGCGGTTCCAGGAATACATTTGTTTTGTCATCATTACCACCTTGCTGGGCGCGGCTGTCGCTCGTGGCTCGTTTGGCTGGCGGCTGATCATTGTCCTGGTCGCTAACTGGCTGGCGGTGGGCTTTGCCTTCATGATCAACGATGTGGAGGACGCCCCCGACGATGCTCTGAACCCGGCCAAGGTCGAGCGCAACCCGGTCTCGGCCGGCGATCTCTCGGTGCGCTCGGGCCGGGCGGCTTCGTTCATAGGCGCCGTCGTTGCGGCCGCCCTGTACGCGTGGTTGGGGTTATGGCCGTTCGTCATCGGTGTGACCTGCCTGGCGCTCAGCTACCTCTACTCGTGGCGGCGCATCCGGCTCAAGAGCATTCCCGTCGCCGATCTGGTTTCGCACGCCTTGATGCTGGCCGGCCTGCAATTTTTCGCGGCTTACTTCACCTTTGGCCACGGCCCGGCTTGGCAGTGGGTCTTTCCTTTTACATTCGTTGTGGCGATCAGCCTGTACGGACAGATATTCAACGAGCTGCGCGATTTTGAAGGTGATCTCAGAGCCGGCGTCACGCATACTGCCAGCGTGCTCGGCCGGCGAGCGGCCCACCTCCTGATGATGGCCTTGTTTTGTATCGGCGTCGTCTCGGCAACGGCTACCGTGTTTGTCGTCCGGTTGATCCCCATGTGGGTGCTGCTCGGCATGGTGGCGCTGGCCGCTGTCTTTGTGTTGCGGCCGTTGTTGAAAGTCCGCCGCACTCACTCAGCGATAGAATTGCAGCAGCCATTCCAAAAGCCGCTCGAGATGGCTGGGGCCGTTGCCTTGGCGACGTGGTTCGCGGGGCCGTGGGCGCTGTCTGTGTTATATTGGGAGATTATGCCGGTGGCTCAGCGCTGGATGATCGTCATCGCTCAATGGGGACCGGGACGCTAAGGCATCACCAGCTTCCCGCCATGTGCTCGGCCTGGTGTTGAGGAGCGATGCCCACTCTCCCTTCCGAACTCGCCGCCTTTTCACAAACAGACACAAAGATAGTGCCGCGCATCGTCCTCCCGATACCTGCTCGACGCGGGCCTGAGCCGCACCACCCTGGCCCGCGTGGCGCAGCCAGGCAACGCGGACATTTACGTGTTGCCTGCGGCCTGTGAATAGGCTGCCTGCGGCCCGAACGGCTACGGGCGATTTCGGAGGAGAAGGGGACGTGAGGAGGAGACCCCGCTAGGAAGGAGGTGTGCCGTGCAGAAGTGGGAATATCTAATCGTGTCTTCCGCGTACGACAAAGGGGATGACAGGGCCAAACGGGTCAATGGTCAAGAGTTGCAGAGTTGGAAGAGTATAAACCTATATGAGTACATCAACCAGCTCGGTGAAGAAGGCTGGGAACTGGTCGGCTATAGCGCTGATAGATTTGCCAATCAATATATGGCTTTGAAACGTCCCAAGCAGTGAACTAACAAGCAATTCTCTAGCCCCTCTCCACCGGCTCTGGGTCCACTACCGGCGCACTATCCGGATCACCATCTTTATCCTGGCCGGCTTAGACAAGCTCACCGCTGACGTCTGGACCCTCAAGCTAGCATCTGACTGCTACCTGCACTGCTGCGCACCCGCCTTGACCCATTAACCTCGTCAAAAACCTATTGACACCCAACGCGCCTTCTGATATAATCTAACCTCGAACACATGTTCCATTTCCTAACGCGTTATGGCTCGAAACTGGGTCTTGACTCTCCCCTTACCGGAGGGTGTATACTAGGCTATAGAAGGCCTTCAGGTCTGACCGTGCGCGGAGACGCTGCGTGTTCAAGATCGGCGAATTCTCAAAGTTTAGCCAGGTGTCGGTGAAGACGTTGCGCTACTACGACCGGCTCGGTCTCCTCAAGCCGGCCGAGGTGGACCGCTTCACCGGATACCGCCACTACTCGGCTCGCCAGTTGCCCCGCATCCACCGTATCCTGGCCCTCAAGGACCTGGGGCTTTCACTCGACCAGATCGCCCAAGTGCTGGAAGACGACCTGCCGCCCGACGAAATCCGGGCTATGCTGCGCCTCAAGCGGGCCGAGATCCAGGAGCAGGTACGGCAGGAGCGGGCGCGGCTGGCCCGCGTCGAGTGGCGGCTCAAACAGATCGAACAGGAGGAAACTATGCCTACTCAAGAAGTCGTGCTCAAGCAAGTCCCGCCCATCGAAATCGCTTCGGTGCGGGACACGGTTCCCACCACCGGCATCAGCCAGCTCTTCGCTGAGCTTTTTGCCTATCTGGGTCAATATGGCGCGAACCCGGTCGGGCCGACCGTGGGTATTTACTACGACGAGGAATTTCACGAAGAGGCCGTCGACTTCGAGGCCGCCGTGCCGCTGAGCGGCTCACTCCCCGGCGGCGAACGGGTGACGTGTCGAGAACTGCCCGCCGTCGAACTGGTGGCGTGTATCATCCACGAGGGCACCTTTGAGAACCTGGCCGGTACCTACGGCCAGGTGATGGGCTGGATCGAGGCCAACGGTTATCGTATGGCCGGGCCCATCCGTGAGGTTTACCTGCAGTGGGCCGAACCCGGCGGCGACCCGTCTACCAACGTAACAGAAATACAGATCCCCGTAGAGAAAGCCTAGGTCCAATACCTAGGTAGTCCCCGTAGAGTGTTGGTGAAGAAGAAAGTGCAACGCACCTGACAGAAGACTAAGATTCTCGCAAGTTTTTAGACAGGATTGACTAAGGATTGAGGTGCGTTGCACTTCAACAACACTACTTGCACACACTCAAGGAGGTAGGCCATGAAGACGGCCATCATCGTCGCGGCGTTAGTCCTGCTGGCGCTGATTCTCGGCGCCGGTGCCTTCCTGTGGTGCACCTCTCAACAGCCGCTCTACAGACCGGGAGAGGTCCGCGCCGGTAAGGATCTGCGCGGACCTCTGACGCCTCCCCAACAGCCTGACGCCGGTGACTTCTGGACCGTGGAGCCTGATATCCAACTCCACCACTTCTCGGAGGGACGGGGCAGGTACGTGCTTATCCTGCACGGAGGACCCGGTTATCCGTACACCGAGCCCTGGCTGGGTCTGGCGCCGCTCACCAACGGCTACCAATTCTACTACTACGACCAGCGCGGCTGCGGAGCTTCCACCCGGCCCATCGATACCTTCTCTTCAGCCAACTTCAACCAGAATATGACCGCTCTGGACGAGACGCTGGGCATCGGCGCTCAACTGGCCGATATCGAACGGATACGCCGGATTCTGGGCGACGACCAGCTCATCCTCATCGGGCATTCCTTCGGGGGCTTCCTGGCCTCCTTATACGCCGCCGAATTCCCCGAACGCGTTGAAGCACTGATCCTGATCGCCCCCGCCGATGTGTTGGTCATGCCTCAGCGGGACGGCGGGCTGTACGAAGTCGTGCGACAACGTCTGCCCGCAGACATGCAGCACGAGTATGCGGCCTTCCTGGACGACTACCTGGACTTCAAGAATCTATTCTCCAAGTCGGAAGCCGACCTGGTGGCGCTGAACCAGCGGTTCGCGGGGTACTACGCGGCGGCGATCGACGCCCCCATAGCGGAAGGAGGTGAACCGGGCGGCTGGATGGCCTTTGCCATGTTCCTGAGCATGGGAAAACGGCACGATTACCGTGATAGCTTCCAGGACGTGACCGCCCCCGTCCTGGTCATCCACGGAAGCGACGACCTTCAGACGGAAGATGCCAGCCGTAGCTACGTTGATGCCTTTTCCAACGCCAGGTTCCACGTCATCCGAGACGCCACGCACTTCCCCTTCGTCGAGCAGCCCGCCGAATTCGCAGCTGCCGTGGGCCAGTTCCTGGACGAGTTGGACTAGAATACAGTCGTCAATCACTGGCCCGATCGAGTTGAGAAAACCCTGAAGGAGGACTAAAATGAGTGACCAGGAGTCTCTGATCAGCAACGCCTTCCAGACCTTTATGAGCCAGGCACCCCAACACGCTCAGGCGTGGGGTGCGATGGTTCAAGGCCTGGCCGGCGCGGGCGCCCTGGACGACAAGACCCGGGCGTTGGCCTATCTGGCCGTGCTGGCCGCGCTGCGTCTCGAAAGCGGCGTACCGTTCCACGTTGTTTCAGCCAAGGGGGCCGGTGCTTCTCGCGAGGAAGTGATCAGCGCCATACTGGTTGGGCTGCCCGCAGCCGGCCACGTCGTCACCCAGGTCTTGCCGGCCGCCCTTGCCGCCTACGACGCCAAGTAAGGAGCGAGCACCTATCGTGAACGCCCAGCAAGCCACCCAATTGGGAACTCGCATCTGCGCCCTGGTTCAGGCCGGGGAGATCGTTCAAGCCTACGCCCTGCTATCCCCCGTTCTCGCCGAGCGCACGCCGTTTACCTTACTGGGCCGCATCGGCGCGATCGTCGGCGCCCAACGCCGGGAAGCTGTCAATGACTTCTTGGACCTGACCGCCGTTGACAAAACTGAGGGCGGCTGGGTCGTCATCGGCGCTGCGCTGGGGGTACAATTGGAGCGTGACCTGGACGGCGCGTTTGCCCGCTGCCGCGACTTCATCATCGCCGGCGACGTCTGGTACGCGGCGGACATTCTGGCCGAACGGGTGCCCGGCCCGGCCCTGGTCAGCCGCTTCCAGCCCGCCTTGGCGCTGCTCGCCCCCTGGCGCGAGGACCCCGATGCCTGGGTGCGCCGGGCGGTGGGCGTGAGCGTTCATTTCTGGGCCAAACGATCGCGCGGCGCGCCGGAGCAGGCCCCTCAGGCAGCAAAGCTGCTGGTCTTCCTGGAGCCCATGTTCGAGGAATGGGATATGCGCGCCGTCAAGGGCGTGGGCTGGGGCTTGAAGACACTGGGCAGATACTATCCCGACCTGGTCGCCGATTGGCTGCCGGCGCAGGTGGCCCGCCCGCATCGGGCGCTCATGCTGAACAAGGCGCTGACCTACCTAAGGTAGAGCCTTGTGATCAGCCAGGATGCTGGCCCATGAAACTCGAATTCCAGGAGTATCGCCCCCGCAAGATCGTCAACGTCCACAAACACGTGGACGGCCCCTGGTTCTGGGGCAAGTACACCGCGCATCCCTACCTGGGCTGCCGTAGCGGCTGCGACTTCTGCTATCTGCGCGGGAGCCGCTACCTGGGTCGACGCGACCCGGAGTCATTCGACACCCTGATCCAGGTCAAGATCAACGCCGTCGAGCTGCTGCGGGCCGAGCTGCCCCGCCTGGAGCACGAGGTGATCTCGGTCGGGGATTGGCAGCAGCCCGCCGAGGACCGCTACCGGTTGTCGCGCGGCATGCTGGAGGTGGTGCGTGACCTCGGGTTCCCGCTGTTCATCATCGAACGCTCGCCGCTGCTGACCCGCGACCTGGACCTGCTGGTCGAGATCAACCGCCAAAGCTGGGTGGGTGTGCTGTTCAGTATCAGCAACCTCGATTCAGGTCTCAAGGGTGCCTTCGAGCCACGCAGCCCCGGCCTAAAGCGCCGCCTGGAAGCCATGCAGAAGCTGGCCGGCGCTGGCGTCCTGGTTGGCACCTCGATGATGCCTGTCATCCCCTGTCTGGGCGATGACCAGCGCCACCTGGATGACCTGGTGCGCGCCACCAGGGACCACGGCGGAACCTGCCTGCTGGCCGGCGGGCTGACCATGGATGGCGTCCAGGCTGAGTGGACGCTGGCCGCCGCCCGGCGTTTGGACCCGGGCCTGGAAGCCCGCTGGCGGGAGCTGTACCGATGGACGCCGGGCGCAAAACCGGCCTACGGCCCGCCGCGCGCCTACAACGCCCGGCTGGGCCTGTTGGTCCGTGAGCTGTGCGCCCGGCACGGCCTGCTGGACCGCATGCCGCGCTACATCGCGCCCGGACCGTCGGCCGTCAACAAGCGGGTGGCCGAGCAACTCTTCCTCAAGACCTACGACCTGGAATTGGAGGAAGCCGAAGACTACCGCATCTGGGCCTACCGCAAGGCGGCCTGGACGGTGGATGAGTGGCCGGAGAGCATCGCAGGCATCTACCAGGCCCGTGGTGAAGCCGGCCTACGAGAGCTGCCCGGCGTAGGCAAACGTCTGGCCGCCGACATCGCCAGCTGGTTGCCGGACATGGGTCTAGAAGCCTGAGCATGATGTCTGCCAGTCGCAGAAGGGACATCCCGGCCTTCTCTATGACCTAGTTGATGCTCCAATTAAGCTGGTGAGCTACTACACTACACCTTAAGGTTATGATAAAATGTCATCCTGCCCGTCCCCCCGTGGACTGCCTCAGGGCAGGCTGGCAGCGGGCCAGGGGATGACAGGCTTTGCAGAACCGCCTTCAGCATGTACTAGATCGCGCTCGGGTCACGCCTTGCGCCAAAATCTAACCCGGAGGGTCAGGCATTGGAAAAATCACTTGGACACGAGATCGCCTATTACTACGACCAGCAGACCGAAGCAGAATGGGAGCGGCTGGAACGGCATCGCACCGAGTTCGCGGTTACCATGCGGGCCTTGTCCGAACACCTGCCGCCGTCGCCTGCCCGGGTGTTGGACTGCGGCGGCGGGCCGGGCCGATATGCCATCGAACTGGCCCGCCGCGGATACCAGGTGACCCTCTTCGACCTGTCACCCGCGTGTCTGGGGCTGGCAGAGAAGAAGGCAACTGAGGCAGGCCTGGCCCTGGCCGGCTACGAGCAGGGCACCGCCACCGACCTCTCCCGCTTCTCGGACCAGTCTTTCGACGCAGTCCTCCTCCTGGGGCCGCTCTACCACCTGCTGGGCGAAGAGGACCGGCACCAGGCCTTGGCCGAAGTCCGGCGCGTATTGAAACCTGCCGGGCTGCTCTTCGCTGCCTTCATCTCCCGCTATGCCGTCCCTCGCTATGCTGCCCTCTACGATCCCACCTGGCCCCTGGAGCAGCAGGAACGCCTGGAGGTATTGCTAGCGACCGGCAGGCTGCCGCCTCGCGGAGGGGGTGAACTGGAGTTCCTGGCTCACTTTGACCATCCCAGCCAGGTCGGACCGCTGGTTCAGAGCGAGGGCTTTGAAGTCCAGGCCATCCTGGGCGTCGAAGGACTGGTGGATCGCATCGAGACCGAGGTGAACGCCCTGTCTGGCCAGGCGTGGGAGGCGTGGGTCGACCTCAACTACCGCGTGGCGCCCGACCCCACCATTCACGGCTGTACCGCCCACCTGCTGGTCATTGCCTCAGAGCCCGCCTGGCGCTCAGCCCTACGCCGCATCGCTGGCCAGCTTGATGAGGCGGGGGTAGCTTACAAAGTCGTCGGCGGGGCTGCCGCCGTGCTGCACGGCGTCCCCGAGCCGGTCAAAGACCTCGATCTGGAGACGGACGCCGACGGCGCGTATCGCTTCCAGGACCTCTTCCCAGACCAGGTTGTGGAGCCGGTGGCCCTGCGCCAGAGCGAGATCTACCGCTCCCACCTGGGCCGCTTCGACTTCGACGGGGTGGCTGTCGACGTTATGGGGGACCTATACCGGCGCGAGGCCGATGGCTGGGTGCCTACCGCCACCGCCACCGAAACTGTGGTGGACTTGGACGGTACGCCGGTACGTGTCTCCTGGCTGGAGGAGGAGACGCTGGCCTATATCCGGCGCGCGAGGCTGGATCGCGCCACTCAATGCCTGCCCCACTGCGATCGCGACCGGTTGCTGGCGTTGCTACGTGGAGAACGAAAGATAGGAGTGCTGTAGAAATGAACGACTGGCAAGACCGACTCAAAGCTGACCCGCTTCCCTGGCTGGTGGAACGGGACGATGCCAATCCGGGCGTGCGCTTCTTCGCCCTGCGCGATCTGCTCGACCGCCCCCCGCATGACCCCGAGCTGGAAGCTGCCCAGGCGCAGGTGATGCGTGTCGGCCCCGTGCCCGCCATCCTGGATGCCCAGTCCCCGGAGGGCTATTGGGTCAAGCCGGGACCGGGTTATTCCCCCAAATACCGGGGCACCCTCTGGTCGGTCCTCTTCCTGGCCCAACTGGGCGCCGACGGGCGCGATGAGCAGGTGCGGCGCGCCATCGAGTACGTCTTCACCCACACCCAGGCCGCCAACGACGCCTTCGCCTGCAATGGCCGCCCCAGCACGTCCATCCATTGTTTGTGGGGCAACATGGTCCGCGCGCTCCTCGATTTAGGCGTTTGGGGTGACGAGCGATTGGAGCGCGCCGTGGATGCCCTGGCCCGCTCCATCACCGGCGAGGGCTACGAGTGGTACCGCAGGGGAGGCGTTCAGGGGCCGGGTTTCGTCTGCTCGGCCAACTACGGGCTGCCCTGCGGCTGGGGTGCGGTGCGCGCCCTGTGGGCCTACCAGGAACGCATCAACTCCAGCTGGTTCAAGTTCGGCTACCCGCTGGGCTACGTCACCGACGTCCTGCTCAACCTGGAGGCGCTGGCCGAAGCGGGCTGCGGCGGCGACCCCCGCCTGGGCGGGGCCGTCGACCTGGTGCTCTCCAAGCAGGATGAGGCTGGCCGCTGGAAGCTGGAGTACAGCTACAAAGGCAAGATGTGGGCTGACATCGAACAGAAGGGCACGCCCAGCAAGTGGGTCACGCTGCGCGCAACCCGCGCCCTCAAGAAAATTCACGGAGGCTAACGTGGAGAATCAACACAGCTTCGTCTTCGCCGATATCCGCTATCCAGTCGATAAGGAACCACAAAGATGAGAGACAAACTACGCGGCGACCCGCTTCCCTGGCTGCTGGAGCCCGACAACCCATCGGTCCGCTACTGGACGCTGACCGACCTCCTCGACCGGCCTGCCGACGATCCCCAGGTTCAGGACGCCAAAGCGGCCATTGCAAAGCAGCCCTTGGTGGAGGAGATATTCGCCTCCCAACACCCCAACGGCCACTGGGGCGACGACCAGACCAAGCCTTACACCGCCCGGGGGACGCTGGGTGTGCTGGGCGTGCTACACATGCTAGGTGCGCAACCGGACGAGCGGACCACCGCCGGCTGCGATTCCCTGCTACGCTTCAGCCAGAATGAGAGCGGCGGCCTCTCGCTGAGCAAGACCCAGCGCAGCGGCGTCTTCCCCTGCACAACCGGCGAGCAACTGCCCACCCTGGTCTACTTCGGCATGGGCGACGATCCTCGCGTGCGGCGCGCCTTCGCCTTCGTCGTCGAAGACATGGCCCGCCCCGACGCGCTCGACTGCGGGCGCTACCAGCACCAGGATTGCCTGTGGGGCGCCATCGCCGCCCTCAACGGCCTGGCCGTCCTCCCGGAAGATATGCGCTCCACGCGATCACAGCAGGTCGTGCGCCGCCTGGCCGACGCACTAGTGGACGCCGACTACGACTTCGAGGGTGAGCACAAGCGCTGGCTCACCTTCGGCGTGCCTCGAATGTGGGATCTGCTCAGCGCGCTGCGCACTCTCGCGGCCCACGGCTACGCCCACGATCCGCGCTTCACCACGCTGCTCGATCTCGTCCTGGCCCGCCAGGACGAGGCGGGAAGCTGGCCCTGCGGCTCCGTCTCCCGCACCTGGCCGCTGGAGCGCCGCAACCGCCCCAGCAAATGGGTCACCCTCGACGCGCTGCGGTTATTGAAAACGGTCGCCGGCGAGAACAGATGAGTCTGTGCCGTTTGCGGTGCTCCCAGGGGTCACAGGCTAAGCGCGAGGCGGCCTGGGGTACCCTGGGCGAGATTTACGGCTGGTTCAGCGAGGGGTTTGAGACCGCCGATTTACAGGATGCCAAAGCGTTGCCGGAAGAACTCTCATCCAGTCCCAGTCTCTAATAGAGGATCACCGTGGCAAGACTTCTCCTAGAAACCTCTTCAGTCAACCGCTATCTGGCTCACAAACAGCACCTCTTGCCTGCCTCCCGGCTGGCCGACGTGGTGG
>WOR8_10005584_pt1 | contig 15234 bp, 17 predicted proteins | sample DeeMarSeWOR38_10_FD_19890 | JGI IMG/M metagenome (IMG submission 19890) | reverse complement strand
GCGTCCGTTGCCGATCTCGAACCACCAGGCCGCCTCCCGCGATTCCATCGTCGCGCTGCCCCCGCAGAACACGTCGGGAGCGTCCAGTCCCCGCTTCCGGGAGGGGTAGTGGAACGCGTGGTGGATGTGTCCGCACAGGATCGCCCCCCGGCGCACGGATGAGGTCGCCTTCAGGAACGCGGCGGCATTCTCCAGTCCGTGCTGCGGCGTGTCGGGAGTACCGTCGTCACGGAGCGGGGCGTAATGCGTGGCCACGAAGGTGAAACGGCCCTGCAGGGCTTCGTGCTCCAGAGCGGCCCGCAGGCCGATCAACTGGATGTCCGGTACCCGGCCGCTGGACTGCCAGGGCAGGTTCGGCCGTGCGCTGTTCACCGCCACGATCGCCACCCGTTCTCCGCACAGTCGGACCAGCGGCCAGGGGCCGTCGGTGCACAGTTCCGGCATGTCCGAGGCGATGCCTTCCGCGAACCAGGCTTCGAACCGCTGCTCGCGGATCACGCTGCGCGTGTAGAGATCGTGGTTTCCCGGGACGCAGACGAATCCCAGCGGGGCCGAGAAGAACGGTTCGACCTCCGCCCGGGCCACCGCCAGTTCCGCCGTGGTGCCGAGCGCCGTGAGGTCCCCGGTGCACACGACGGCGTCGACGTGACGGTCGCGAGCGAAATCTGCGAGGGCCGCGATCTTTCCGGCCGCGTCCTCGAATCTCTTTCCCCGGCCTCGCAACAGGTTCGCGCCGCCGATGATCCGCTTGCCGATCCAGTCGCGCAGAGGCACCCGGGACAGGCTGAGTCCCAGGTGCGGGTCGGTGAAATGGAGCAGGCGGATCGTGTCCAGGTCCGTGTCTCCCCGGGGGCGTTGCGCTATCCTGTTTCCAGCGAGGCGCCGTGCGACCGGTGCCGGTTCGATGTTCGCCTCCGACTCCGGTCGGGGCAAGCGACACGGAGGCCCGATGATCGACCATCCCCTGCCGCTGGGCGGCCTGCTGGCCGACGATGCCGACCCGACCCTGCCGCTGGCGTTCGCGGCGTTGCCGTGTGACCAGTCCTCCAGCATCCGGCGCGGGAGCCACGCAGGTCCGGACCGGATCCGACTCGCATATGACGGGCGGGTGTACAATGCCACGACCGAGACGGGAATCGATCTGTCCGGCGCGGTGGCCGATCTGGGAAGCTGGGAGCCCGAATCCAGCTGGGAAGCGACGCGCGACTCCTACGCGCTGCGGGCCGCGGAAGTGCTCGGCAGGCGGCAGATCCTGTTCGCCGCCGGCGGGGACCACGGGATCACCCTGCCACTCGTAGCGGCCGCCGAGGTGGTGGGCGAACACATGCACGTCGTGCAGCTGGATGCGCACCCGGACCTGTATCCCGAATACAGGGGCGATCCCTGGTCCCACGCATGCGTCGCCGCGCGACTGTTGGAAATGGACCATGTCGCATCGGTCACGCAGATCGGCGTTCGAACGCTGAACCACGCCCAGAGCGAGGTGGCCAGACGGCATCCCGGCCGACTGGCGATCGTGGAGGCGCGCGACCTCGGTGCGGGCGCGATTCTCGAGCACGGGGACATGCCCGGGATTCTGCGCCCGGGAATTCGGGTATGGCTGACCGTGGACCTGGATGCGTTCGACCCGGCCTTCGCTCCGGGCGTCGCGCACCCGGTGCCCGGCGGGCTGTCGCCGAGGCAGGCCTTCGAGCTGATCCAGGAATCGGGCTGGGACCTCGTCGGCATGGACGTGGTGGAGTGCCTGCCGGACCGGGACGAAGGCGACCGCACGGCCGTGCTCGCCGGCCGGCTGCTGCACGAGGCGATGGGAACGGTGGTCGGCTAGCCTGCGGCCTGGAACTCCGCTCCGCTAGAAGTCCGGCACCCGGTGATAGATGCCCCGGAACAATTCCCTCCAGGTCGCGCCGGCATCGCTGGACACCGACCAGATCTGCAGGACCGTTCCGTCGTCGCGCGGCTCCCAGGAGATCTCGTCGACGACCGTGGCGCCGTCCCGTCCGGGGCGCTCACCCTGGAGCACCATCCGTCCGCGCCCGTCGATCCCGCCCTGCAGGAGAAGCAGACGGCCCTGGTCATCGACCCAGGTCTGGTGCCACGCCCCGCGCGCGGCATCGTAGACGTTGAAGCTCTCGCCGGTGCCTCCGCCGACGGCCTCCCACTCTTCGCGCAGGACGCACTCCCCATGGGCCCGGGTGACGCGGTTCCGGCCGGCGACCTGACCGTCCTCCGTGAGAACCTCCCAGTAGCCGGCCCAGAAGTCGAACTGCCCGTATTCCTCCGTGGCGCACGAATCCGAGCCCCCCGCATCCTGCGAGCGCGCGGGCGCTGCCGCAGTCGCAACGAACAGCGACAGGGCAACTGCGATGCGTATGCCGATCGGCGCACAAGTGCTTCGCTTCGAGAGTCGGATCATGGATTCGCCTTGTTCGAGGCTGTCTTCGATGCGCTGGCCGGGTTACCGCCGCAGGACCGTGCGGGTAGTATACTGCCCGATCGTGAATTCGTTCTCCAGCCGCCCGGCGCCGTACTGCCATTCTACGATCTGCACGAAGGTGTCGCCGGCCATCTCGAACGTCACGACATCGTCCGCCGTCACCGACCCGTTGCCCGCCAGGCTGACCCTCCGTTCCGCGGGCTCGGGAGCCGCACCTTCGGGGGTGAAGAACTCGCCGTCGGCGGCGCCGTCGGGCCGGAGCTCGATCCACAGCTGGCTGCCTTCGGCCAGCATGTCGATCGTCTCGCTGGCGCCGGTGATCGTCCAGAGGATGGCGTCGTAGCGGCCGGACAGGCGCTGCTCGGGGGACATGGGATCATCGCCGGAGCAGGCGGCGAGCGACGCGACCACGATCGAAAGGGACAGGCAGGTCACTCCAGTTCGTCGGAATTCACGGAATCGCCGCAAAGATCCTCAACTCCCGGGCCGCAGGTGGATCGAGTGACATCTCGTCGCCGCACCCGGCAGGGGCCGCAGGGCGTCCAGAGATGGTGCACGCCGGGAAAACGAGATTGTATCCGCCATCCTGATACGACACGTTGCCTGCCGCAACCGAATATCCGGCCGTCTCGCGTGTACAAGAGAGCGAGAGGGACGGACGAGGATCGCCGCCCCGAGCCCCAGGAGGCCCCTTGAGTGCGGGATCGACCGACATGCCCGAATCGGCCCTGATGGCGCTTGCCTCCCGCGGCGACGAGGCGGCGTTCGGGGAGCTGGTGAGGCGGAACATGCGGCGGGCATATTTCTCGGCGCTGGGGCTCACGGGTTCGCACGAGGACGCGCTCGACCTCTCACAGGAAGCCTTCACCCGGGCCCTGCGCGCGAGCCGCCGCCTGGACCCGGAGCGGCCGTTCTATCCGTGGCTGTACGGGATTCTGAGGCGGCTCTGCTTGAATCACCTTCGCGATGGGCGGGCCCGGTCGGTGAAGCTGGAGGCCGCCGGGAGCTGGCTCGTGGACGAAGCGCGGGAGCGCGCGGCCGAAACCGGTCCCGAGAATTCCACCGAACGCGAAGAGCTGCGTCGGCGTGTGGCGGCGGCGATCGAGGCGCTGACCCCGATTCAGCGCGAAGTTCTCCTGCTGCGCGAATTCGAAGGACTGCGCTACGCGGAGATCGCGGCCCTGCTGGAGGTGCCGGAGGGAACCGTGATGTCACGCCTGTATGCCGCCCGAAAGGCTCTGGCGGCGGCGCTGGGAGACGAACTGTGAGCGAGGACCCGACAATGGACCGGCTCGACCGGACGAAGGAACTCCTCATGCGCGCTCTCGATGAAGAGCTCGCTCCGGAGGAACAGCGGGAACTGGACGCTCTGCTGGCCGACGATCCGAAATTGCGGGCCGAGCACGAGAGACTCGGCCGCCTGAAGGAGGTGACGGGAACCATGAAGCTCAGACACCCCCCCGAGGAGTTGTGGGACGGCTACTGGAACACCGCCTACAGCCGGATGGAGCGGGGGATCGGCTGGATTCTGGTGTCGTTCGGTGTCATCGTGGTCGGTGGCTGGGCTGGCTGGCAGTTCGTGACCGATCTTATCGCCGACACCGGGATGCCACCGCTGATCAAGGCCGGCATTCTGGCCGGGAGCCTCGGCCTCGTGATCCTGACCGTGTCGGTACTGCGTCAGCGACTGTTCGTTCGACAGACGGACCCCTACAAGGACATCCAGCGATGATTCTCACATCCTCCTCCGGGATTCCCGGATATCGGATCGTCGCCTCGCACGGTCTGGTGCGCGGCAACACCATCCGCGCGCGGCATGTCGGGCGCGACATCACAGCCGCGCTGCGGAACCTGGTGGGCGGCGAAATCACGGAGTACACGAAGATGATGGCCGAAGCGCGCGAGCAGGCGATCGACCGGATGATCGCGGAGGCCCAGATGATGGGCGCGAACGCGATCGTCACGGTGCGCTTCACCACTTCGTACATCATGGGATCCGCGTCGGAGATTCTCGTGTTCGGTGACGCGGTCGTCATCGAAAAGGAGCCGGAGGTGGAAGGTTTCTGAGTCCGCGGAGTTCACGCAGTTCCCCGGACGGGTGGTATGCGCCCGCCGGGCCATCCGGCGCGCGGATCGTGCGCCCGCCTGAATTGGAGTCGACCATGAATCGAGTATTCGGACCGTTCGTCGCGCTCGCTTTGCTGTTCGTCGCGGTTCCCATGCCCACCCTCGCTCAGGACAGCATGGCGGGGGACTGGGACGTGGAGGTGGCGGTGATGGGGCAGAACATCCCGCTGGTGCTTCACATCACGAAGGGCGACGAGGGCTATGCAGGGAAGTACGACAGCCCGAGCCAGGGCGGGTTCGAAATTCCGATCCGGTCGATCACCGCCGAGCACCCCGACTTCAAGATGGAACTGGAGACGGGCGGCCCTCCGGCGCTCCTCGAGGGGAAGCATGACGGTGACAAGCTGACGGGCACGTTCAGCCAGGCCGCTGCGACCGGAACGTTCGAAGGCAAGCGGAAGGTGGTGGAGCAGAAATCCGAGGAGGAAGGCGGCCGGTGAGCCGCCGCCTGCTCCCGTTCCTGGCGGCGCTGCTCGTGATGCCGATGGGGGGCCCGGGAGAGACGGGGGCCCAGGAGTTCCCCGACCTCGCGGGCGCCTGGGCCGGCACGCTGGACACCGGCGGGGCCGGGAGGCTGCGGCTCGTGTTTCACCTCACCCGGGCGGATGACGGCACGCTGGGCGCCACCATGGACAGTCCGGACCAGGGAGCCTTCGGGATCGCCGCCGGACCGGTCACGGTGACCTCCGATTCGATCCGGATCGAGGTCCGGATCGCGGCGGGACACTACCAGGGTGCGATCGCCCCGGACGGGGCCCGGATCGAGGGGACGTGGAACCAGGGAGGGATGAGCTTTCCACTGGCTCTCGAGCCGTCGGACGAAGCGGCGCCGGCGCGCCCCCAGGAGCCGGAGGCGCCGTTTCCTTACGAGGCTGTGGACGTCCGGTTCGACAGCGAGGCCGAGGGTGTCACGCTGGCCGGTACGCTGACGCTTCCGCCGGGAGATGGACCGCACCCGGCCGCAGTGCTGGTCAGCGGCTCGGGTCCGCAGGATCGCGACGAGACCGTGTTCGGACACCGCCCGTTTCTCGTTCTGGCCGATTACCTGACCCGAAACGGGATCGCCGTGCTGCGGTACGACGACCGTGGAGTGGGGAAGTCGACCGGCGACATCGCCACCGCCGTCACGCCGGACTTCGCCGATGACGCCGAGGGCGCCGTCCGCTATCTCGGCTCACGGCCGGAGATCGACGACGCCCGCATCGGGATCATCGGGCACAGCGAAGGCGCGCTGGTCGCCCCGATCGTGGCCAATCGTCGCGAAGACGTCGACTTCGTCGTCCTGCTGGCGGGAACCGGCGTGGACGGCGAGGAGCTGCTCGTCATGCAGCTGATCGCGATCAACCGGGCAATGGGAGTCAGCGAGGAGATCACGCAGCAGCGATCGAACCTGCAGAAGGCCCTGCTCGAGCTGCTGTCCGGCGCACCCGACGACAGCGTCGCCGGCGAACAGGCCCGGGAGATCCTCGCCGGAGCCGGGGTGACGGGCCAGGCTGCGGACGCACAGGTCGCGGCCCTGCTGAATCCGTGGATGCGGCATTTCCTCAGTTACGATCCGCTTCCGGAACTGCGCCGACTGCAGGTTCCGGTGCTCGCCATGTGGGGAGGGAAAGACACGCAGGTGCCGCCCGACGGCAACAAGGCCCAGGTGGATGCGGCGCTCATGGAGTCCGGGAATCCCGATGTCACGTCCGTCGTGCTGCAGGGTCTCAATCACCTGTTCCAGACGGCCGATACCGGGGCGACGACGGAATACGCCGGAATCGAAGAGACCTTCTCGCCGGTCGCGCTGGATCTGATCTCGGAGTGGATCGCGGCGCGGGCTCGCTGAAAGGTCCGGCTGTCGTCAGCGGGAGTCGTCGGACGGCGGCTCCCGCTCGGAACCCGATCGATCGCGGATCTCGCGGCCGATCTTCCGGGCCGTGAGCTCGATCGACTCCAGCAGCACGTCGCTCCCCCCTTCGTCCAGGATGCCTCCCCGCCTCAGGTCCAGCGGGTCGTCCGGATCGAGCGAGGCCCGGCCCGGTACGCCGTACAGCGCGAGCCAGCGCTCGAACCGCTCTCCCACCAGCATTACGCGCTCGAACGACTCCCACTCTTCGCCCCGCCGGGCTCTTTTCATGTCCAGCAGGCAGGCAATCGCGGCCAGTGGCGCGAGGAACAGGTCCTTCACTCCATCCACGGCCAGCTTGAGCTGGAACGTCAACATCGCCCGGAACAGCTTCCAGCGGCTGCCTTCGAATTGTCTCATCTGTCCGGGCACCTGTTCGGAGGGCGTAAGCGCCTGACGCGCCGGTTTTCGGCTCGGTTCCGGCGTCAGCGGGGGGCGGTTCATCGGCTCACTGCTCCTCGGTGCGATGTGCGGGTCGCATTTGCCTGCGGGGGTACGGTACGCGCATTCTGAATCCCGGGATTCAGGCGGACAACTCGTTTCATCTTGACCAGCCGGGACCCATCCCGGCAAGAAAGTCAGCTCAGCGGCATGCTCTCAGGACAGCCTCCCCGGCTCCGCACCCGCAGAGATTTCGTACGGGTATCGGCTGCCGCGACCGGCTTTACGCTGCTCGGCGGGATTTCCGGAGATCGATCCGCTTCCGCTTCGGCGGCGGTCGGCGCCGGAACCGACCCGACGCCGTCGACGCGCTCCGGACCGCGGCATTCGATCTCCCTGGCGCAGTGGTCCCTCCACCGCACCCTCGGCGACGGACGTCTGGACCCGCTGGATTTTCCTCGCTCGGCGCGGGAGGACTTCGGTCTGGAAGCGGTGGAGTACGTGAACAGCTTCTACCGCGGGGCTTCCTCGGGCTGGGTCGGGGAGCTGGCGTCCCGCTGCAGGGACGAGGGAGTTCGAAGCCTGCTGATCATGTGCGACGGGGAGGGACGGATCGGAGATCCGGATCCCGCAGCCCGGACGACCACGATCGAAAACCACCTGCACTGGCTCGAGGCCGCTGCGGCCCTCGGATGTCACTCGATCCGGGTCAACGCGGCGAGCGAGGGATCGCGCGAGGAGCAGTCCCGCCTCGCGGCCGACGGACTGCGGTGCCTCGCCGAGCGTGCGGAGCCGTTCGACCTGAGTGTGCTGGTCGAGAACCACGGCGGCCTGTCGAGCGACGGCGCCTGGCTCGCGGCGACGATTCGCGCGGCGGATCACCCGCGCCTCGGCACGCTCCCCGACTTCGGCAACTGGCAGGTGACGGACACGGAGCGCTACGACCCCTACCGGGGTCTCGCCGAGCTGATGCCGATGGCCCGGGCGGTGAGCGCCAAGAGCCACGACTTCGGTCCGGATGGCGAGGAGACCGGTCTCGATTATGGCCGCCTGCTGCGGATCGTGCGTGAGGCGGGCTACGAGGGTTGGGTCGGAATCGAGTACGAAGGAAACCGGCTGTCGGAACCCGAGGGGATTCGAGCGACGAAACAGCTCCTGCTCAGGAAGATGTCGTGACCGGACACGTCGACCCCAAGACCGGCCATGGTACCGAAGAGCCCACCGGAAAGTACCTGGCGTTCCTCTCGCTCGCCGCCCTGGGTGTCGTGTATGGAGACATCGGGACGAGCCCGATCTACGCACTCCGGGAATCGCTGCACGGCGCGCACGGGGTGCAGGCGAGTCCCGAAAACGTGCTCGGGGTGCTCTCCCTGATCTTCTGGTCGCTCATCCTGGTCATCTCCGTCAAGTATCTCGGCTTCATCATGCGCGCCGACAACCGTGGGGAGGGCGGGATCATCGCGCTCACCGCGCTGGTGATGCCGCCGGCGGGCGAGGCGGAAGGCGGGCGCCGGATCCTGGTCATGGCGGGCCTGTTCGGAGCGGCCCTCCTGTATGGCGACAGCATGATCACGCCCGCGATCTCGGTGCTCAGCGCGGTCGAAGGTCTGGAGGTGGCCACGCCCTTCTTCACGCCGTACGTGATCCCGATCACCATCGCGATTCTTCTCGGCCTGTTCGCGATTCAGCGTCGAGGAACGGCCTCGGTCGGTTCGCTGTTCGGTCCGATCGTCCTCGTCTGGTTCACGACCCTCGCCGTTCTCGGGTGTATTCACATCGTCGAGAACCCGGGCGTGTTTGCAGCGCTGGATCCCCGCTACGGGATGAACTTCTTCCTGCGGAACGGGCTGAAGGGATTCCTCGTCCTCGGGAGCGTGTTCCTGGTCGTGACCGGCGGGGAGGCGCTATACGCTGACATGGGGCACTTCGGCCGGCGCCCGATCCGTCTCACCTGGTTCGTGCTGGTTCTGCCGGCGCTTCTGCTGAACTACTTCGGGCAGGGCGCGATGGTGATCGCGCATCCGGAGACGATCGAGCAGCCCTTCTACCTCATGGCCCCATCCTGGGCTCTCTATCCGCTGGTCGGGCTCACCACCATCGCCACCGTGATCGCCTCGCAGGCGGTGATCTCGGGCGCCTTCTCGCTCACCCGGCAGGCCGTGCAGCTGGGCTACCTGCCCAGGATGGAGATCAAGCAGACTTCCGACCGCGAAATCGGGCAGATCTATATCTCGGCCATCAACTGGGCACTCGCGGCCGCATCGATCGGGCTCGTGCTCGGGTTCCGCTCCTCCAGTCGCCTCGCCAACGCGTACGGCGTGGCGGTCACGACGGACATGGTGTTCACGACCGTGCTGTTCGCGTTCGTCGCCCGGCAGCGACTCGGCTGGCCGAAGTGGGGGATCGCGCTCCTGGTGGCCGGCTTCCTGACCGTCGATCTCGCCTTCTGGGGCGCCAACCTCCCGAAGATTCCGCACGGGGGCTGGTTCCCGCTGCTGATCGCGGCCGGACTGTTCGTGATCATGACGACGTGGCGCAGAGGACGTGTCGTGCTGGCGCAGAAGTTCCGCAGGCAGACGCTGCCGCTGGACCTGTTCGTGCACGAGATGAGGAAGAAACCACCGACCCGGGTACCGGGAACGGCCGTGTTCATGCACGGGGGCGACGCGACCCCTCCGGCGCTGCTGCACAACCTCAAGCACAACAAGGTCCTGCACGATCGCGTGTTCCTGCTGAAGGTGGAGACACTGGAAGTCCCTTACGTCGATACCGCGAACCGGATCGCCTGCGAAGAGCTCGGAGCGGGGATCTTCAAGATCGCCGTGCGCTACGGCTTCGCGCAGGACCCGCACATCCCGGCGGCCCTGGCCCAGTGCGTGCGGGAGGGCCTCGAGTTCAAGCCGATGGACACCACCTACTTCCTCGGTCGCGAGAACCTGATCGCTATCAGGGACGGTCCGATGCCGATGTGGCGGGCCCGCCTGTTCGGGGCCCTGTCACGCAACGCGCTCGGAGCGACGGCGTTCTACCACCTGCCCCCGAACCGGGTGGTCGAACTGGGTACGCAGATCGAGATCTGAGTCCTCGCCCCTGGAGCATTTCGAGCGGATCGCTTGACGCTGGGGATCCCTCTCCTTAATATATCGACACTCGATATAAAGAGTCTCGATATGTATGACCGCGCACTTCGTCACACGAGGAGACTTACGGGATGACCGGCCGGATCGTGGAGCCGCAGGAGCTGAGCCGGAGCTGTAACGAGCTCCTGGTGATGGCGGCGCTGAACCGCGGCATGAGCCACGGATATCAGCTCGCCGTGGACATCGAGGAGCGAAGCGACGGCGCGTTCCGGTTCAACCACGGCACGCTGTATCCGATCCTGCACCGACTGGAGGAGAAGGGGCTGGTGGCCGGAAGCTGGTCGGACCGATCGGACGGAGGAAGACGCCGGAAGAGCTATGCACTGACCGAGAAGGGCAGAAAGTACCTGCGCACCGAGCGGGCGGCGTGGCACGAGTTCGCCCGGCGCTTCTGGCCGATGGTGGAGGAGGTGCGATGAACGACAACGGCGCCCTGCTTCGCTCGCTGTCGGAACGGCTCGATCTTCCGCATCCCGCGCGCGCCCGGGTCGTGATCGAGGTCGCGGCGGACCTGGCCGACCTGGAAGCGCTCTACATCGAGCGCGGATTCGAGCCTGAGGAAGCACGCGAGCGGGCGCTCAAACGCCTGGATCTGTCCGACGACGCAATCCGGGAGCTGGTTCGGGTGCACGGGTCGCCGATCCGCCGCGGGCTGGATCGTCTGAGCGAGGGAAGCCGTCGTCGCGGCGAGCGGCTGGCGCTGTCGGCTCTGCTGATCTTCCTGATCGCGGGCACGCGGGCGCTGATGCCCACCCGGAGTCTGCTCGCGGATGCCGGTTCCGGTCTGTGGGTCCTCGCGGCCCTCGCGATTCCGGGAGTTCTGCTGGCTGCAGTGAAGGCTTACGGCATATGGGGGAGAGACGCGCACGATCCGCTTCGGCTGCGGGCCGGGCTGGATCTGATCCTCCTGGCGGCCGGCGTCACCGCGGCGTCGGGGCTTGCGCTGTGGTGGTTGGGCCTGCGATGGGTCGCCACGGCCTCGGCCGCCCGGCCGGATGCCGCGATCGGGTTCCTGGTCGAGGGCCTGACGCGCGGATCCGCCCTCGCAGTCGCAGGATTTCAGGCCGCTATCCTGCTGGGAATCGCCTGGCTGGTTCTTTCCGGCCGCATCGCGCAGATCGAGCGCGGCGAGGCCGAACTCATCCTGCTCGCAGAGCGGGAACGAAGAAAGGAAGGAATACGATGACGAGCTTCTTCGCGGAAATGGGCTTCTATCTCTGGCCACTGGTCCTCATCGCGCTGGCCATCGCCGGGCTCTCCGTTCGAGCCTGGATCCAGCTGCGGGACGCATCGCCCGAGACACTGGGACCGATCGCGCACAGCGTGAACGCCGTGCTGTTCTGGGGCTGCGTGGCCGCGCTGGTCGGCGTGCTCGGCCAGTTCCACGGGATCTACCAGGCGCTCAAGTTCATCTCGGCGGCGCCGGCGATCTCGCCGCCGATCATCTGGGGCGGCCTCGCCGTTTCGTTTACCAGCACCCTGGCGGGGCTCTCGATCCTGCTCGTGGCCGCGCTGCTCTGGTCGGCACTGCGCGGCAGCCTCAACCGCCACGAGCGGCAGCTTCGCGCTGCCTGACCGTCAATCCAGCTTCTTCACGCGGATGTTGCGGAACCACACGCTGGTCTCCCAGTCGTGGTTCTGCAGCCCGATGAACCCCCGGGACGCGAAGTCGGCTACCTTGCCGGCCGGCTTCGCCTCCCAGTCCACGACCTGCGTTCCGTTGAGCACGACGCCGATCCGGTCCCCGATGAAGGAAATCTCCATGTCGTTCCACTCGCCGGGCGGCCGTTCCAGGTGCCGGGACGGCGCGACCGCATCGTAGACTCCGCCCGTCCGGTGGATCGGGTCCGGCGCCGTTCCGTGGATCTGGACCTCGAAGCTGTGATAGATGTAGTCGTCGCTGACCGGTACCTCGGGTACGCGGACCAGCACGCCCGTCTCGTGGTCCAGCGTGAACCAGCCCGGCCCGTAGTGATTCCAGCCGTGCTTGTTGAACCGACCGTCCCACTGTCCGAGCAGGGGTGTGAATCCCTCTTCGACCGCGGGCGGAGGCCCGTCCACGTCGCGCGGAGCCGTGAGCCCCATCGTCGCCTCCCGTTCCTGCTGGCCCGCCGTGACGAGCTCCCGTTCGTCCGCTCCCCGGACTCCCGTGCGGTCTTCGCCGAAGCGGCCCGACATCCACGCGTACACTCCGAACAGGGCAGCCAGCACTCCGGCGAACGTGAGGATCGCGCGCGAGCCGCTCATCGGTCCCTCCCCGGGTTCCACGCGCCCCTGGCCACCGCGGGCACGAAGCTCTCCAGTCCGGGCGGTGGGAACGACACGGTCCTCTCCTGTTCCGCGCTCATGTAGGCCGCCATCAGCAGATCGGTCACCGCGACCCCATCGGCGAACGTCTCCATCGGCATCCGGCCCGCGCGGAATGCCTGCACCATGTGCCGGTTTTCGCCCACGTATCCGTACTCCGCCTCCTCGTCGGACACGATCGGCATCACGCCGGTCTCGGCGTTCTGCTTCTCGACCAGGTCCTCACCGGTGTCGCCCCGCACTTCACGGCTGAAGAACACCTTCGGGCCGGCGTCCAGCGAATTGACCGCCATCGAGTACTCGGGTCCGAGCAGTTCCATGGTGAGTCGAAGCCCGGCGCCGACGTAGCACCAGGAGGTCGTCGCCTCCACGATCCGCCGACCGCCGCTCTCGTCCCGGTACTCGACCAGCGCCCGCGCGAAGTCCTCCGAGGGACGGGTGCGGTAGTCCAGTGAACCCCCGCTCATCTCGGCCAGGCGCTCGGCGTACCTCGGGCTCTGCCATTTCAGGCAGGAAGCGTACGCCGTGACCCTGGTCGGCGTGAGGACCTCGCGCGACGCACCGGGCGGGGTGAGCAGGAAACGCGCGACCTCGACGGAGTGACACATCATGTCGTTCAGCACGCCGCCGCCCTGCAGTTCACCCTCCCAGAACCAGGGCATGTGCGGGCCGCTGTGCTCTTCGGCGGCGCGCGCCAGGTAGGGCGGACCGGTCAGCGCCGCACCCCGGGCCCAGACGATCTCGCGTCCCCGCACCACGCCCGGCGAGAACAGCTGGTTCTCCAGATAGCCGTGCAGCAGTCCCGCCCTCTCCGCGAGCTCCAGCATCCGGCGGGCCTCGGCCGCGTTCCGGCCCAGCGGCTTCTCGCAGGCGACGGCCTTCAGTTCTCCGTCGCCCCGCTCCAGGGCATGGACGATCTCCTCCATCACCTCGAGTCGGGCATAGTTGGGCGCACAGATCCAGATCGCGTCGATCGCGGGGTCCGCGACCATCTCCGTGACGCTGCCGAACGCCCGGGCCTCGCCGACGCCCAGCGACCGGGCCAGGGCCGCGGCCCGCTCGGCGCTGGCCCGGGTCCGGCTGCTGACACCGAGCACGTCCGCATCGCGCACGCCCACCCACGAGCGGATGTGAAAGCCGGTCACGAAGCCGGCTCCGACGAATCCGACACCCAGTCTTCCGTCCATCATTCGAGATGCTCCTGGCTCAGGCCGGTGACGCGGCGATCGGCTCCGATTCTTCCCGGAAGAACAGGAGAAACGCCACTGCACAGAATACCGTCAGCGCGCATGGAACCAGGAACACGTAGGTCCAGTTGGTGCCCGCCTCGGTGGTGAACACGTCCCGGATCCAGCCGGCGAACAGGCTTCCGAGAAAACGGCCGAACCCCAGCGCGATGATCGCGATCAGGCTCTGGGCCGAGGCCCGGATGTCCGGCGGCGCGATCTTGTCCACGTAGATGAACGCGGCGACGAAGAAGAACACGTAGCAGAATCCGTGCAGAGCGAGCGACGCGATCACGAGCCACGCCGGACTTCCGATCGCGAAGATGATGTAGCGGAGCGGCCAGGCGACGACCCCGATCGCCAGGGTGCGCCGCATTCCGTACCGCTTCAGGGACCAGGAGAGCAGGAACGCCATCACGAAGATCTCGGCGAACTGCGCGATCGTCATCACCGCCGGGATGTTCCGGCTGGAGACGCCGATCGCATCCGACTCCAGGAAGGGCGCGGTGAGGATGTAATAGAACTCGAGCTCCGTCGCGACCACGAAGGTGATGCCGACGAACACGGCGAAGTCCTTCACCTTCAGCATCTTGAAGGACTCGAGGAACGCCCACGGGCTCACGTCTTCCTTCTGAGGCGGGGTGTGAGGCAGCAGGAACGACTGCAGGCCCATGACCAGGGACAGGATGCCCGCGAGGAACAGCATGTCTCCCTGCAGCACCGGCAGCGAGCCGCTCTCACCGAACCATCGCCAGCCGGTCAGCATCCAGCCCGCGGCGATCCAGCCCAGGGTGCCCCACACCCGGACGGCCCCGAATTCCTTCTCCGAGTCCTCCAGGTTGATCATCGCGACGGAGTTGGTCAGTGCGAGCGTGGGGGCGTAGAACAGGCAGTAGGCCAGCATCACCACCGCCAGCGCTCCGAAGTCGGTGATCCTCGCCGCGACCAGCAGCAGCCCGCCGCCGCCCAGCTGCAGGAAGCCGATGACCTTCTCAGAGGCGAACCAGCGGTCCGCGACCTGTCCGCCGATCAGCGGGGCCACGATCGTGGCGAGAGGCAGAAGCGCGTAGATCCAGCCGACCTCGGATCCCGAGAATCCGAGGTCGTTCAGCATGTACGACGACAGCACCGGGGCCCAGGCGCCCCAGATGGCGTACTGCAGGAACATCATCAGCCCGAGCTGGACCCTCGTGGAGCGCATCAGACGATCTGCCGGGTCGCCGGGTCCCATTCCACCCGACGTCCTTCGAGGAAGCTCTTCGTGGCCATGTGACAGGTCACGGCCTCCTGCACCCCCTGCTCGATGTCACAGCTGACCGGTGTGCCGTCGCGGATCGCCTGCAGCCATTCCTTCAGGTGCAGGTAGTACGTGCTGATCCGCCTGCCGCCCTTGTAGGTGAACATCAGGCCGCGGCTGGCGAAGTACTCCTGCGTGGCGGTGGTCACGGCATCGAGGCCCTTGTAGCCGCTCTGGTAGGTGAGCATCGGGCGACGCGGGCTGACGGTGCCGTCTTCGAGCATCTCCTTGTAGCGGGTCGAAGACCCGTCGGCGGTGACCTTGAGCCCGCTGGACACCTCCATCGTCGCGTCGTGGCCCATGTACTTCTGGCCCCGGTAGTTCCCGTTCGCCAGCGTCGCGCTGTACACGACCGTCAGATCGCGATACGGGTACTCGAACACGGCCTGGAAAACGTCGGGGACGTCGCGCCCATCCTTGAAGTAGTA
>WOR8_10008353_pt1 | contig 15240 bp, 12 predicted proteins | sample DeeMarSeWOR38_10_FD_19890 | JGI IMG/M metagenome (IMG submission 19890) | reverse complement strand
ATATTGTTACAAAAAATGTAGCTTATACTCAATTTGGGTGGAATGAAACTTATAAAGCTATAGGTAAAAAAGATACTATAGTAATACCTCATGGTACAGATACTAGTGTATTTTTTAAATATCCAGAAAGAATCAAGAAACAAATTCGGCAGGTTAAATTTAATAATAATGAAGATTTAACTAATTCCTGTATATTTTTAAATGCAAACAGAAATCAGCCACGTAAAAGGATAGATTTAACGATAGAAGGTTTTGCTGAGTTTGCAAAGGACAAGCCCGAAAATGTTAAACTCTACCTGCACATGGGATTGAAAGATATGGGTTGGGACATACTCAAACTTTCGACAATGTTGGGTATTGATAGGAGAATAATTATCTCCAATACCAATAAAGGAATACAGCAGGTGAGTGATCAAGATTTAGCAAGTATTTATAATATGTGTGATATAGGTATAAATACTTCTATTGGAGAAGGTTGGGGACTAATAGCAACAGAACATGCAGCTACTGGTGCATTACAAATAGTTCCAAATCATAGTGCGTGTGCTGAACTATTTAACGATGTTGGAATATTAATAGATGCCCCCATACCTGAAAGACGAAACAATTTATTAGTTTCTAAATTGCCTACAATAGAAACAGTTGCAGAAGGTTTTGAAACCGCTTATGATTTATTTGTTAATTATAAAGAAGATTATAATAATCTTGTAAATAAAGGTGTTGAAAAATTTACTTCTGAAGAACTTTCTTGGGATAAGGTTGCAGAAGATTGGGATAAATTATTTACAGAGGTAGTAAATGTTTAATATAAATTGGCCCTCGAATACAAAAGATATTACTGATGCTATACGTGAAGCTATAGGTAGAAATGTAGATTTTTACACTGTAGCATCTTCTTATGAGTGTCCTACTTGTGGTTATAATCCAGTAACAGAAGCAGCACTTGATCCATTGTGTATTACTTGTAGTGGATTTGGAATTATAGAAGAGTTAGAAGCTACACAAGTATTAGCTCACGTAACTTGGGGAGGCATGGATAATTTAGGTTGGGTAACAGGAGGGCAATTATTTCAAGGGGATTGCAGAATACAAATTGAATATACAGTGAGTAATAACAATTTGGTTGATAATGCAAGATTTATAATTGTTGATGGAAAGGAAATGAAAGTGGATGATAAAAGATATAGAGGAGTTCCTTCAATAAATAGAATCTTGGTTGACCTATATGAAAGGGACAAGGATAATGAATAGACGAGGAGTATTATTACAGCAATTAGATGTAATGGATGTAGTAAATTTTTTAGATAAAAAGAATCGACAATTTCAGGCAACTTTATTATCTCAATTAGAAGAAATATACCCTAAAGATGAAAAGTATGCCCAAGCTAGAAAACTTATTTTGGACTCAACAAACAATTTTAATAGATTAGTGGTAAAAACTATTTTTGGTGACATAGAAAGTGGGTAATCCTTCAGATTATTTTAGTGACGCTTGGTTATTAGCAGAGGAACAAGAAAGAATAATGGAGAACATAATAGATGCTTCTCCTGCTTTTGCTAATCTATTTGAACCAGAATATCTTGAAGAAGCTTACGATCTATATGAACTAACAGAACTTGAAGAAACTGCCAAAAGAATTGTATATCTAGAAACTATAAATTATATAAAACAGTATTTAGTTGATGTGGCTATAGCACAATTTGATGTTGCTGCTTATGATTCAAAAGAGTATAATTATGATTTATATGTAAGAAGATTTCATAGTGCAATCCAAGCAAACCAATCAGAAATATTTTATATAGATTATTTAGATGGTGGCGATATTTATATAATGATTAAATTAGAAGCTCTTGGTCAGCCTGAAATGTGGGCAGAAGCGGTAAGAGCAGTTAGACAGGAAAAGAAAATTGGTAAATCTGGAGATATGCGTTCTCACTTTTGGAGAGAAAAGTATTACGGAGTTGATAGAGAAGGAAAAAGAATTACCAAAGAAGTTAAAGATAAAAAAGATAAGAAAAAGACTGTCACTAAAGATATTACTGAGAGATATATTGGAAAATATAGAGATACTATAAAAGCAAGATTGGAGAAAATTCCAGAAGATAAAGCACCATTCTGGTATTTTCTTGAGTATGGTAATTATAACACTGGTACTATTTTTGGTGATGGAGAACCCTATCCAGTAGTTGAACCACAAAGAATTTCTGATTCTATAGAAAGAACAATAAGATCGCTTTATTATAATATTGCTTCACGATATGAACGTGAAATTGATTATTATGTTTCACGGGCAGAAAAGAAATTAAAGAAAGCAGAAGATTATTATAATCAATATAAAGAATCATACGAAGACAATATTTATACAGGGTTTGAATCCGCAGCAGTTGGAGAAGTAGACTTAGAAAATCTAATTAATACTGAAAGAGCAAGATTGGCTCAATCAGAAGAAGCTTATAAAGCTGCTGTTGGAGAAACAATCGGAGAACCTTTAGAAGTTATTGTTAATCAAGTCAGATACCAAATAGAATTTTCTAGAAGTAAAATTGGAAAAATTAATCCTAGAGTAAGAGGACCAGAGGGAACATTTATTAAATTACTAAAGTTTTTAGGAGATTAACGTGACTCTAGAATTAGAAGAAAAACAAGATTTAAGCGTTTATTATTTTATTGAAAATGTATTAAGTTCTTATCCTTATATAACAATAACAGATTCTTTTCCCTCTGGAGAATTGAGCTTACCGACTGTAGCTGTCACTCCTAAAGATATAGAAGCTTTTCAGTTTCAGTTAGGTAGCAAACAAAGAGTAAAAGATAGAACTTGGTATGTTGATGTATTTGCAAATAATACGGCTCAAGCTAGGAAGATAGGCTATAAAGTTTTATCTGCTTTAGAAGATGATGTACTAGTAAAAGATTATGACGAAGGTTTACCTCCTGATGTAACTAACCAAACAGTATTGGGCTTACTTGAGGTTGAAAATCTTCGACTTGAAATCATAAAAGTCATGCCCGACTTAGTTGATAAATTATACTATAGAGCAGTAGTTTATTTTACTGCTAGGTATAATCAAGCATAGGAGGAAAAAACAATCATGGCTAAACGTCTTGCCATTCCATCTGAGGATGTAAAACTAAGAATCGTTGGCCCTTATGATGATTTTGATGTTAGCCGTGTTCAGAGATTAAACATTACTACGGATATTCCTAGTACAGATGTTTATGAACTTGGCAATAACCAGCTTGCAGGAACTACTACTGACGTTCCTAATGTAACCGTTACCTTCAGCATTTTTGATGTTGGAATTAAAGCTTTTTCTGTTTTAACAGGAAATGATCCACTATCATACCCTGCGGAGGGTGTTGATATTTCTGATTTGCAGGAAGTTGATGTAGTTGTATTTATTAAAGACGCTACTACTGCGGATTATGTAAAAACAGCTCATGCAAAAAGATTGCAAGTAAGAGACTTTTCTTTTAACTATAGCGTTGATGGCGATAGTACAGAAGATTATACTCTTATTGGATCAGAGAAAAGATGGTTCAAGAATGATGTAGTAGTAGACAGATTTACTTCCCCTGGATCGGGGGCAACTTTAACACAAACTCCACTTCAATTGAAAAATGGTAATTGGGTATTATCAGTTATTCAAGATGGGGAATATTTGATTGAAGTTGCAGCTGCACCTGCTTCTGGTGAATACAGCGTAAGTGGTACTACAGTTACGTTAGGTTCAGCTTACTCTAATCAATTGATTTGTGTATATCACGCAAATCCTGCTGGCACTAATTGGTCATATATTGCTGATGCAAGTATGCCAGCATCGGTCAGAGGTAAGGATGTTCCTATTGAAATTGCAGCTAACGATATTAAGCGAGTGCAATCAGTTACCATTAATGGTAACTTAAACGTACAAGCAGTACGTGAAATGGGTACAACCTCTATTGTGGGTTATCAACGACAAGTCCCTGCTGTTGATGGAAACATTACAGTATTGGATACAGACACAGAGTTAATTGACCTTTTATTGAACGGTTCTATTAACTCTGGTGAAACAGAATTCATCTTAGGTGAAGAGTGTGTTTCATCTGGTGTTTCACTTGTTGTAAAGATATTAGACCCCTGTGATAGAGATAGCACACTTAAATCAGTCAAGATTCCTACGTTAATTTTGACTGGTGATAATTACACTTCAAACGTAAACCAAAATGCGTCAATGACACTAAACTTCAAGAGTGATACTGCTGAATGTATTGTGTACAGTGGAGACGCTGCTTAAAATAAAATAAAGCCATTTGGTTAAGGAAAGATAAACGGGGCTACATTCCAGATGTTTTAAACATGCTGGGTGTAGCTCCATTGTTATATAAAGGAGAAAAATGAAAAGCATAGACAAGAATGATGTGGATATTTCCAAATTATTTAATTGGGGAAAAGAATATACAGTTGTAGATATAAATGGTGATGAATTATTAAAGGTTTTTATTCGTCTTGTTGGAGATGCAGAATTTAATCGAGCCAGAGTTTTTGGATTAAGAAAATCTGCTGAATTAAGAAAAGAATTACGAAAGAAAGATTCTGAATTCAGAATTGCTTTTATTCCAGAGATGGGGGAATTAGAAGATAAAAATATCATAGAAGCAATTGTTCTTAATTCTATCAGTGAATTGACAGCAACTGCTGTTAGAAATTTAGATCTTCGTTATCCAAAAGAAGTTGATTCTGATGCATCATTAGAAGATCAGGAAAACTATCAATTAGAAGTTGATAATTATCCTGAACAAAGAGAAAAATTAATTAGAGAAGCTATTGATAAAGAAGCTGATAAATTAAGAAGCGAATTAGCAAAACTTTCTCCAGAAAATTTATATAATAGATTTGAGGAAACAATTATCAATGAAGCTTGTGAAGCTGAAATGATTTCTAAATATAGACAAATGTGTGTATATTTTGGAACTTATTTTGATGATAGTTTTAAAGAAAGAGTATTTAAAAACTTTGATGAGTTTGATAATTTGAGAAAAGAAATTAAATTCCAACTCATGGAAGCTTATAATGAATTGGAAATAAATGGCGATGAATTAAAAAAATTGCCAGAAGCAACGCCTTAGCTAGTTTATGGGTCGTTGCAGATGCTTTAAAAATTCCATTAGATGCTTCCGTAAACAATATTCATGAACTTCCTTATACAATAGCTTATGTGGTGAGAAAAAGAATACAAGTGGATAATTATAACGAATTGCCAAAAGAAAAAAGACCAACTGAAAAAATGATCTGGGAAGGTACTCCAGAAGAAATTGATAATTGGTTAGATAGGGTCTTTAGTAAGAAAACAGAAACAGAAGCTGTTTTCACTATTAAGGATTCCGAGATAGAGGGATAATATGCCAAAAAGAGCCGCTAGACAAGAAATAGATGCTTTATTTGCTTCAGCTATTCGTACACAGGGGGCATTTAGAGATTTAAAAGGTACAGTTGAAGAACTTTCGGCTGCTATTAATCTATTAGCGAGAGAAAGAGAAAAGCTAACTCAGCAAGCTACGCAGAGATTAGGAGCGCAAGGTATTTCTATAACTCCTGAAAGTTTCAGACAAGCTACTGAAGGTACTGGTAGAGTTCGTGACCCTAGAGGAAGATTTGTTCCTTATTTACAAGAAGTAAGAAATGAATTAGATCGTACTATTCAATTACTAAATAAATATGAATTTGAATTCACAAAAGCCGTTAATCTTGGGGTTGGTCCAGCAGCAGCTGGGGCACAAGGTCGATCTCCTTTACGTTACGGTGAATACACTGGATATGGTTATTATCCTGGAGGAATACAACCACAAATAGCACGGATTAGTGGTGTTAGTATTGGTGGAGGAGCAGGTGGAGGAGCAGGTTTATTCTCTGGTGTTGATCCAAATGATGTAAGAAAAAGGATTGAAACCCAAGTAATTGATATTTCTAAAGCTCTAAAAGGTAAATTTGATATTCCAGAATTTTTAGGTATTACCCAAGACTTAGATAGATTCACAAAAGAATTAGAAAAAGCTGGTGTAGCTTATGATAGTTTAGCCCTTAAATTTAAAGAATCTGCTGCTGGTAAGCAGGTAGATGTAGAATTTAAAAAGGGAGAAGAAGTAATAGATAGGTTTATTGCTAAAGTAAACTCTGCTGGTAAACTAACCACTCCGTATAGTCAAGAAGCATTTTCACCTGATCAAATAAATAGATTGGCTTCATCTTATGCAACAGCTTTTGAATTAGCTACTAAATATGGTTTTCAAAGAAATCAACTAAATGACGTAGAAGAACAGGCTAATTCTGGAGTTACTAGACTTACCTTTGCTTATAGAGATCAAGAAGGTGTTTATCGAAAGCTTATAGTTAATGTTGATGAATATGGTAGAGCTTTCTATGACTCTCAGAAAAGATTAAGAAGTTTTGGTAGTACCATTGTTAGAAACATCCGTGAAGTAGCGGGATGGTCTGTTGCTATCAGTCTTGTTTATGGACCACTTTATAAATTAAGAGAACTTGTAACTACATCTATAGATAATCAAACTCGATTAGCAGAAGTTTCTGTTCTTTTGGGAAACGCTCAAAGAGATTTAAATGATATATTCTCTGATGCAGCTAGAGTAGCTCAAGCTACTGGTCAAGATATTAATGGAGTATTAACTGCTTATGCTGATGCATATCGGGCAGTTGGGGCAATTTCAGACCCAATAGAAAGAACCACAGCAGCTAATAAATTATTAACAGATGCAGTAACTTTAGCTTCTTTATCTACATTAGATCAAACTGAAGCTATTGATGTTTTATCGGGTTCATTAAGACAGTTACAAGGTCCATCAGAAACCTTTAATCAATCTCTTGAAAGAAGTAGTGAATTATTAGACAAATGGGTTTATCTTTCTACTACTGCTAATGTTTCTCTTGAAACACTGGCTACTGGTTTCTCAATCACAGCAGAATCTGGTGTAGGTGCTTTTGATGATGTAGACGAGGGTATTAATTTTGTTAATGCTTCTATTGCATCTCTCTCAGAGAAAATAGGATCATTAGGTGCTGAAGAAACTGGTAATGCTATTAGAGCTATTATTGCTGGTTTTAGTTCTGATAAAGCGTCAGCAGAGTTGGAAAAGTTTGGTGTATCTGTTAAAGACAGCGAAGGAAGATTGAGATCATGGATTGATATTGCTTCTGAAATTTCTTTATTATTCCAGCAAGGAGTTTTAAGTCCAGATCAATTAAATCAAATAGCCTTTGCAATTGGTGGTGGAAATCGGCGTGGTCAACAAGTTAGAGCTTTCTTATCCGATCTAGAAAGAATTAATCAATTGGCTACTCAACAATCAGATACGGCTAATATTCAAGGTATTGCTCAACAGGCTTTATCTGTAAAATTAGAAACGGTAAATACATCTCTTACTAAATTAAATAATTCCTTCCAATCTCTAGCCCAGACTTTGGGAACTGATGGTGGAATTCTAGATTTAATCATTACTTTAGTAGATGCTGGAACTAGCTTAGTAGATATATTTGACAGTGTTGCAGGTAGTCTAGGAAAAATTACAGTACCATTGTTAGCTTTTGGTGCTGGTGCAGCTTATTTCAGTACATTCCCTGGTGGACTTAGTTATCAAGGTGGCGTTGCTTATGATAAATTCAGAGGAAAACTTGGAGCACCATTTGGAGGAGCTATAGAAGCGGGTGCTTTAGGGCTTGCTTCTCCATTTCAACAAGTAGCCCCTGGAATATCAAATGCCATTCTTGGAGCAGGTGGAAGATTAGCTGGAGGAGTTAGTGGTGCTGTATCAAGATATGGTTTAGGAACTCTTGCAGCAATACCTTCAGCAGCTTCATTTTATCAACAAGGAGAATTAGATAGAGCAGGTGCTGTAATAGGTGCAGCAGTAGTTGGTACAGTTATTGCTGGTGGAAATCCTATTGGTGGTATTATTGGTACTGCAATTGCTGATTTCTTCTTAAGTACAATTCTTGAAAATAAATCTACTTGGAGAGATTTTCTTACTTCAGGAGTTACAGAACCTGGAGAAACAGAAGACCAAGCAGCCGCAAGAAGAGAACGTGAAGCTAGACAAGCTAGAGAAAGAGGGGGTATTTATGGAGAAGCTGGTAGAGTATTGGGTGGTGGTGGTTTAAATGACCAATTATACGGTAGAATTATTACAAGTATAATTGGAGGAGCTACCCAACTAGAAGGCATTTTTGGTGCTCCGATTTTTCCTAATCTCAGACAAACTGTAGGATTACCAGAAGAAGGCGCATTATCTGGTCAGCAAATAGCTGGTGCATTAGCCCCAGATGTTTTAAAACAGATTCAATCAGGATACGCTGTACAAGCTGAAGGTGAAACATTCCTTAGAGATTATTTTGTAACTGATTTACAGGGACAAATTCAAACAGCTATTGAAGAACAGGCTAGAAGATTTGCTGAACAAAGAAGAGGACAATTATTCCAAGAATTCTTGGGAGGTGATGTAGCTTCTAGACAGTATAAAACTTCTAGAGAAAATCTTCAGACATTAACTGCATTTGCAAGTAGAATTTTAGCTGCGGGTGGTGGAGAATTTGAAGCTCTTACTGGTAAAGAATCTCAGGAAATTCTTCAAAATTTATTTGAAACTATTACCCAATTAACTCCAGAAGCTCGACAGGAATTAAGCCAATTAGCCACAGAGATTTCTACTCTTTATAATCAAATAGAAGAAGCAAAACAAAGAGGTGCTACAGAAATAATCATTGGAGCAGATACAGTAGGATTAGATGAAGCTGAAACTCGATTACAACAATGGCAACAGGATTTAGTAGCTACTCAAACAAGTATTCAAAGACAATTAATTCTTGATAAAGAAGAACTTCCTCAATTATTAGGACTTGGTGCAAGAATAGAAGATTTACCTTTAATTTTAGCTGAATATCAGAATGTTCTAGGTTCTATATTTGCTCAGTTAACTCCTACAGAAAGAGAGAAAAAAGAGGCAGAACTTAAACTTGCAGAAGCTATTGTAGAAACTGTAGATGGTGCAGGAAGAACTGCTTACCAAAGACTAGAAGGAATAGATACTTCTTACTTACAGACAGCTTACCAAAATCTCATAGATGAAGGATTATTAGCTCCTCCTGGTGGAATTGATTTCCAGAGATTAGATATAAGCAGAGACGAATTCTTAGGCACAATAGTTCCTAGATATAATCAAACACTAGGACAATTAAGAGGTCTAGGATATGATCCACTTGGAGAAAATATTGAAAGTCTTATTACTCTCTTTGAAAGTGGAGAAGTCGAAGTAAACCGCTTTGATTGGAAAGTTATTCAGCTTTTGATGGAAGAAAATAACGATCTACAAAGAAAACAATTAGACGGTATTTACAATCTTCCTACTGATGCCAGGAATAGGTGGTGGAGTTCCAACTACTACAGCAGTTGGTGAACCCTATAGATCAGTAACTAGACCTGTGGGAATAAGACCAGATTATACCAGAGAAGACATAGATCAATTTAGAGCATTTTTAGAAGAGAATCCAGAAGCTAGATTTGCTAAAGGGTTTGTAGCTCCTGGAGAATTAATAAGAAACCTTGGAAGGAGAGAAAGTGCTTTTTCTGATACTTCTTTTAGAGATATAGCTTCAAATGCCCCGACAGTAGTAAGTAATATTACATTAGAATCTACGCATAATGTTACTCTACTTATAGATAGAACTGTTTTAGCAAGTATTATTGCTGAACAACTAGGAAGAACAATAGCCACTACTAGAGGTCTTGCTGGAAGCAACACAAGATTTCAGGCTTATTAGGAGATAATAAATGTGGGAATTAGATTCAGTTAGAACATTTGTTACAAAATTTTCAACAGGAGATCAACAGATAGTAGCAAGATTACAGCCTTTATCTGGAGCTTCAGTACATCAATTTTTTGGTTATGAATCTCCAGTATTAAAAATTAATGCATTTGTAGTTGGAAATACAGATAGAGATGCTATAAGATCAAAGGTAAGAGATGGCACTACTCACGCTCTTAATTATAATTCATCCCCTATTTTTGGGAATTTAATTGTAAAAAATGCCAGCTTTGATATGAAACTTTCTATATGTCAAACACTAAGATCAGACTTAGCCGAGGATGCTCCAGTATATGAATGTGAAATAGAGCTATGGCAAGATGAGTGATACATTATATGCTGCCGCTACTGGATGTTCAAATATTTATTCTGTACAATTAAGTACATCACACGGTTCTAGTTTTGCAACTGTAGAAATTAATTGTGAGACAACTACTCTTGGACTAGGAGATACTCTTGAAGTTAATCTTGGATATGTTGGTAGTAATGGAAAAGTTTTTACTGGTATTGTAAAAACAATAGAACAAGAAGCAGCCGATGGAACTTGGAGAATTACTGGAAATGATGTTTTAATAAAAGCTGTAGATTATTTTATAGCTTCTGTTAATCCAGATAATCCTTTAACTTATAATAGTATTGTTGCAGAAACTCTAGTTTCTAATCTAATGAGTTTAGCTGGATTAACTAACTTTCAATATGATGCTACAAGTTTTACATTTGGTGTACAAAATCCAGTTGAAATTAATCTTATATCTTCTTATGATTTTTCAAGATCCGTAGCAGAGATTTTAGCTTGGCATCTTTATGCAGATGAAGATGGTGCAGTACAGTTTAGAGATAGACGACCACATATTATGGATGGTAGTTCTCTTTCTGGTAGAGTAGATAGTGCCTACGTAGCAACTTTTGATGATACAAATACTTTAGCAATTTCTTATATAATTAATGAAAAGGATTTAAGAAATAGGGTTGTTGTTTATGGTGCTGAAGGTATTTATGCAGAAGCTTCCGCTTCTTCTCCTTACCTTCCATCTGGATTTTATAAAACTGTAGTAGCAGCAGCTTGGTTTATTGATAGTCAAAGTGTAGCAAATGCTGCCGCAACTTACAACTTGGATAAATTAAATAGATTAGGAGAATCTATTAACATTACAGCATTAGGAGATTATAACGCAATAGCGAGAAAAATCGTTTATGTTGATTCAGGATTTATCTCTCCATCTCCTCAAATTTGGTACGTGTTTAGTGCGGAACATTCTTGGAATAAAGATGGGTATATTATCAACATGGAATTGAGAAAGTAATGATTGGAAATATAGAAATAACAATTGATGGAAATAATGTAGAAGATTATTTAATTCAATACACACGATCTAAAGCAATTTGTTCTGGAGAACACACAGCAGAAATAATTCTTGCAGATTATACAACTACTATTAATACTTGGGATACAGTTATTATATATGAACAGGGTAGCAAAAGAGCTACATTATTTGTAGAAACTGTTGAAAGAAAAGATGATAAAGAAGTAATAATCAATTGTAAAGACGGCTCAAAAAGACTTTCAGATTATTATGATGAGAATATTAATACTTATTCTGAACCAACATCCAGTAGATCAATTCTTGAAAGTTACCTTACATTAGCAGGAGTTAGTTATAGTTTTCTTGATAGTAGTTCTGATGAACTAGTTCCAGAAGATTCATCATTTGGCCCTGATAATGTACTATCAATTATATTACCATTATTAACCATGAACGGTTGGTTTTTAATGTTTAATGAAAATAATGTTGCTATAATTGACAGAATTACATTTGAACCTGAATCCCCTTCTCTAACTCTTGATGATACTGATGTATTAAGAATACTTACTAATAAAAATGATGATGATGCTAGAAACCGAGTAGTTGTTTGGAATCCTGCAAAAAATGTTGCAACAGAAGTACGAGTAACTACAGATTGGATGACACACTCAAATGATTTTAGAAGCGTACTTGTATCTAATAGCTGGATAAGAAACGACTACCATGCATGGAAAATTGCAAGTTATATTTTAAATCAATTCAGAGAATCAGAATTTGTTAAAATAGTAGAAACACCTGGTTCACCAAATATTGATACTGGAGATACTGTAAGAGTTAGCTCTGATTTTTATACAGGAAGAGGAATTGTAACTGCATTATCTGTAAATGCTTCAGCAAATGGATGGTTTACTTCTTTAACTCTAGATGAAAAATGCCCAAGAATGGTTGGCAATTACGATTTAATAGGTCACGTATATATAGGCACTTGGGGTAGTGGTGTTTGGAGAAAACTTCTAGAACAAACAACTTGGGTAAATTATAGCACAGGTTTAGGTAATCTGTACATAAATGACCTATTTGTTAATAACGGTGCTCTTGTTTGTGTAGCTGATAACGGTTTTGCTTATTTAAGAGATATATCCGAATCATCTTGGAGAGTAGTTAATCATGGTTCTTTTAATGATGGATTAGTAATTCATCCACAAGAAGATGTTTTTGCTACTGCTTGCACAATAGATAAAACTACCTCTGATATTTATGTAACTTACGTTTATGATGGAGGTGCTGGAAATTATCACTCTTGGGTAGCCAAGATGGATTTATTTGGAACTATTTCTGAAAGAGTTCATATAGAAACTAGTACAATTGATCAATTTTATGCTTATGATATTGATAGAAATAATAATAACAATTTTCTATCTTCCTTTTCACAAGTGACTTCATCAGAAAGAGATGTACTTAGAACTTGGGAAATTACTAGACCAGAGTACGAAGAAGATACAAGATATGAAGCTCCTCAATCTTTTTCATTTCAAGCTCCAAATACAGATGTTTCTTTAGATGATATTTTTGCTGAAACTATAACTGGTTATCCAGAATTTCTTGGAACTACCTTATATTCAAATTGGGTAATAGAAGATAATTATTTATTTTGTGTTGGTCAGGAAAAACTAATGATGGTAGACGTTAGCACAGTACCTGCTACAAAAGCTTTTTATTCTATTACAATGGATACAAGTCCCTCTGATGAAACTCCAAATGGATATATTTATCTTTACAAAGAGAAAGATTCACCAGTTTTTGATATTATTATATTAAAACCAAGTGGAAGTAGTCCACCAAATATAAGAAAAGATTTTTATGTGACAAGTCATAAAAGATTTACATTTGATGAATATTTTGGTAATTTATTAATAGTTAATGATTTTGGATCAACACAAGTTACTAACTACTTTGACTCTGGTGGAGAGCTTACAAGTGTATTCAATACGTCACCTTTTAAACAACCCATAATGGTTGAAAATAAAATTTACTGTATTTGGTCTTTAAAAGTAGACGGAGTTTATAATATATATACTGCTGGATATAATATTAATACAGGTTCTTTAACATCTAATACAATAACAAGTGCTGAAATAGTTGAATTAATTGATCCGTATCCTCGATGGACTTTAAATAGTGAAGGAAGATTAAATATATATAGTCCTGTATTAACTAATAATGGATATGGAGGTCAAAGACAAGTATGGTTTCCCGTAGCTGGTGTATTTAGAAACTACGCTTTTGTAGGATTTGCAGTATTTGACCATTATTTAAATTCTCCAGTTTCAGATTCAAGAATGGAAATTACAGAAACAATATGGCCCGATTTTAATTGGCATGGCGTAGGTCCTTGGTATTTAGGAGATGCTACGTTTAATCCCGATGGTGGTATTTATTGTAGATATTTAAGTAATAATAAAACAGATTCTAAAACATGGTTTGCTTATTATCTAAATTTAATTGTAGAGTATGATGATGCTGTCCCATGTTTAATAGGAGTACCTCCTATTACATATTACGTTTGGGAAAGAGATTATGATGAAGTTTCTAAATGGGGTGTTGTTGAATTACCAAGTAATACGCAAATTTACGAGGATATGGATGAATGGGTATATGGTCCATGTGCTTATCCAACCGCATTTTGGTTTCCGATGAAACATTGGTTAACTATAAATGAAAGACATCCAGACGATATTACTTGGAGACAAACTTTTTTAAATAAATTAAGAATACCTTTTATTAATGTTAAATCAGACGATAGTTATTTCTTTACCCGTGATCCTTATCAAATTTGGGATGCTAAACTAGGTGCTGATGGTTATTTAAGAGATTTTCCATCAGAAGTAACAGACAATACTGGATTAACAGAATCAGAAAATATAGTGGTATTACATCAACAAGATTCTAGAGAAGGTTTAGTTGGAGCGTATTCATCAAAAGATGCTTTTTATACCCCAGCAAATGCAGGAATGTTACATTTTTTTGACCCATCTACAAGTAATGTAGAAATTACTGTAAGTGGTTCAGAAGGAAGTAATAGTACCATTAATACTACTTATAATACTGTTATGAATAAAGGGGCTTATCTTTTTTCTTATAATGGTCGGTATCCAATTGCTTATATTGTAGACCCCGATCAATGGTATGTAACTGTTTCATTAAATAATATTTTAAAACAAGATACTGGAAATAATTTTACAGTTATAGAAGAATCTACAAGAGAAAGACTGGTAGAAAATTCTTTAGATAATCCTTTAGTAGTTTATTCTACACCTAGCGGGTATTTACCAAGTGGTTATTTAATTTCTACTGAATTACCTTATACAGTAACTTATGATACTTTATACGATAGTATTTATTATGCTTATTTAGAAGCTCCAAATAGTGCTAAAGTTCTAGACATTGTAAATATAAGTGGATTTCAAACTAATCCATCTGGAATCTTCTTACCTTCTGGTGGAGAATTAATTCCTGGAAGATACACAATAGTATCATCTGGTTCTAATATTATAATAAGAGGAACTTACATTCCAGATTACAATTCAACATTGGCTACATTTGAAGGATATATAGTAAATCAATTAGAAACCACCAACAATTCAAACCCACCTTATATATTTGCTTCATTAACTCAAGGATCAGGACAAACCTTTATGCAGAAATATTTTGATAATTATGAATTTACAGAACATGCCGTTGGACTTCCATCAGGTTTGATTACCATAATTCGGGCAGACGATATATTATGACATTTGAAAGAGAATTTTATACAATTCTAGATTATCTACAAAGAAATATCAGTAGCAAACCTATAGTTCTTGGAGGTTACGGGGGTGCTGGAGGCGGTTCTGGACTTCCCCCTGGTGGATTTATTGGTCAATTATCACAGAATAGAGTTACTTATGATACTTTAGAATTAGCTACAGATGCTACAGCTTCTTCTGGTCAAAGTTTAGTAGACAATCTTAATCACATTCGATATGATATAGAGTTATTAGCTAGTGGACAGAATTTAAGATTTGAAGAAGACGATGTGGAAA
>WOR8_10004451_pt1 | contig 15242 bp, 10 predicted proteins | sample DeeMarSeWOR38_10_FD_19890 | JGI IMG/M metagenome (IMG submission 19890) | reverse complement strand
ATGACGAAAAAAGGCCTGCCGTTATAATCATTCACCTCGAATATCGTAACGATATTGGGATGATTCAGCCTGGCGGCGGCCCGGGCCTCATTAATGAATCTGGTTTTAAGGGCTTTATCGGAGGCAAGATGAATTGGCAGAAATTTCAGGGCCACCTTGCGGTTGAGTTTTGTATCCTCAGCCAGGTAAACCTCGCCCATGCCCCCGGAGCCGATTTTTTCGAGATTTTCATATTGATAAACGGTTTCACCGATCATTTTGCTCAACTTTCTTTCGCATATCATCAACCATAGCTTTTATCTCATTCAGAATCTTTTTGAACTGGTCGTCTTCTCGAAGATTTTCAAACAGAGGATCTATGGAACCCATTCGGTAGTTTCTCCATCCGGCATTGATGGCCCTTTGTAACCACAAGTACGCCTCTTCTTTATTTCCGTCCATAGCATGGATCGCGGCAATATGATAAGGAATTTCCCAGCTCTCATCGCCCTCCTCCAACAGTCTTTGGCCAATCACTAGACATTGGCTGAATATCTTTCTTAACTTTTCCTGTTGATCGGTCTTCCAGTGGATACATGCCAATTCGGTAGAGAGAATTATTTCATTGATTGGAAGCGACGGGATTTCCATCGCCTGTTTGTAATATTTTTTTGCCTGCGCATAGTTGCCCGACAAAAGTTCAGCTTTCCCCGCAACATATAAAGTGTCTGCGTTATCGGGGGTAATTGATAAGGCTTTTCGGCTACAGGTTTTGGCTTGATCATACTTTCCTTGTACCAGATACATTTCAATCAACACCCAATATTCAAGAGTAAAATCGGGTTCTAACTCCAATGCCTTATTAAACCAAAGTTCTGCTTTGTCATAGTCATGCAGGCGCATATACATTTCTCCAACACCCCAATTTACGTAAGCCAATGTGGGATTGAGTGCTATACCCTTTTTAATCCACCGTAATGCCAGATCATATTGCCCGATAAAACCATATATAAAGGCGATGTTTACTGTAGCCGGAAAATGGTTTGGATAAAGATCAATTGTTTTAAAATATGATTCAAGAGCTTTATTGTAAAATCCTTTATTGGCAAAAGCAAGCCCCAGTGACTTATGCGCCTCCGCGCAATTCGGATCGATAGAAATTGCTTCCTGGCTGACCTTAATTGCCGAATCAACCCAATTATACTCAAAGCCGAAACTACCGGCCCGCTGAACGTAAGCATCGGCCAAGCCGGCGTATGCTTGGCCATAGTGTCGATCAAATTCCAACGCTTTTTTAAAAAGCTTGATCGCATTCTCATTATCTTGCTTGCGGTAGCGGTAGTAATATTCCCGGCCTTTGATATAATAGTCATAAGCAGTGAGGTTGTCCGTCGGTTTTATTGCAAGCTTTTCTTTTTCTTGCGGCGAGAGTTTCACCTTCAGAACGACAGCGATATTCTTTGCAATGCCGCTTTGAATGTCAAAGATATCTTTCATTTCACTATCATATGATTCTGACCATATATGATAACCATCGGATACATTAATAAGCTGGGCAGTAATTCGCAGCCGGTTTTCCGACTTCCTCACACTACCTTCCAGTAATGTTGATACGTTTAGTTTCCTGCCTATTTCCCGGATATCAATATCCTTACCTTTGAATGAAAATGCCGACGTCCGGGCGACGACATGCAAATTCTCTATACGTGTCAGTGCGTTTATAATCTCTTCGGATATTCCGTCACAAAAATATTCCTGGTCACTTTGGGGGCTCATATCTTTGAACGGCAGGACAGCGATAGAGGGAGGCCCAGCCGAAGATGAATCTGTTACCAAACCGCCTTTCAATCTTCGAAGATCAACTGTAAGATCTTCGACGCTCTGATATCGAATTTCCCGGTTTTTCTCTAGAGACTTGTCTATGATTACTTGAAAACGGCCGGGAATATCTGAATTATGTCTATCCAGCATCTCTGGAATCTCATTGATGATGGAATATACTACTCCGGCTGCATTATCGCCTTTGAACGGCAGCTGTCCGGTCAGTATTTCATACAGCAAAACTCCCACCGAGAATACATCAGAACGGCGATCGACCTTTTCACCTCTGATCTGCTCCGGCGACATATACTCGACAGTACCTAATAGTGTCCTTGTCTTTGTCAGCCTCTCTTCCGATTGTACCGCAGCCAATCCAAAATCGAGTATTCTGCAGCGGCCGCCTTCATCAACTAATATGTTTGAAGGTTTAATATCTCGATGGATAATGCCTGCTTTATGGGCTTCCTTCAATCCTTCACATATCTGAAGTGTTATGTCGACAGACTTTTCGGACGGCAACCCATCGGCGCCGATAATTTCCGAAAGAGGTTTGCCCTCAACATACTCCATGACAAAAAAGGGTCTGCCATTATGCTCATTTACCTCATGGATGGTGATGATATTGGGATGATTCAGTTTCGCAGCAGCCCGGGCTTCGCTTATGAATCTGGTTTTGAGAGTATTGTCAGCGGCAAAATTAACCGGTAAGAATTTCAACGCTACCCGACGGTTAAGCTTCGTATCCTCCGCCAGGTAGACCTCGCCCATACCGCCGGAACCGATTTTTTCCAGAATTTTGTATTGAAAAATAGTTTCCCCGATCATAGAGATGCTATGTTTCCTTTTTTAGTTTTGCCAGCCGCGTTTTAGCGTCATCTATCTCCTCAATTCCCGGGTCGGCGTCCTTCCAGATATCCAGGAACTCTTCGTACTGTTCGATAGCCTTGTTTGTCCAGCCGGATTTCTCGTAAGCAATGGCGAGATAATAATGAATTTTTACCGCTCGGATAGCGAAAAAGGCCATGGTAGGAGAAAGATCATTTAGTTCTCCCTCGAAAATCTCGACAGCTTCTTGGAGTCTTCCCATTTCGAGATAGGTCCTTCCGAGCATATATCTCATATAAAATCGGTCATTGTCCTCCAGCGCCTTATGGAAATGTAGCTCTGCCGTTTCCAGATTGCGTTTTGAAAACTCGATGCAACCGAGAGTATACCAGTAGAAAAGACCAACCTCTTCACCTGATTCCTCCATACAACTCTTCATTTCTTCCGCGAGCCTCTCCGCCTTTTGGAATTCACCGAATTCTGCCAGAATCTCGGCGTGATGAAATTTCCATTGCACGCATCCGTCCGGATATGTCTTACGAATGATTCTACTCGTCTCCTCCGCCGCCTGCAACGCCTTACTTATATCTCGCTGCTGCCTGTAGATCATCGCTTTGAGGCCGTACTTTTGAATATTATCCCACTTCTCATAGCGGTCCAACCTGTCCGCCGCTATGCCGTCGTCCAGTACCTTAAGAGCCTCGGTAAATTTTCCCTGATGCATAGGAATTAGCGCCAGATTTTTCCTTCCCTGGGACCTGATTGTCAGATCATCGTTCAAACATAACTGCATAAAAAGACTCTCGGCTGATGCGTAATGACGGAACAGGAGATATATACGGCTCAGTTTCTCGATCGATTCCAGAAAATCAGGCCTGATCTCCAGCGCCTTACGGTAGGACTCCATTGCTTTATCCATCTGGCCGTCACTGAAATAAATATCGCCCCTGGAATCGTAAGGATTGGCTTCGTCGGGCGCCAGGGATATATATTTATTTATAGCCCAGATGGCGTTCTCGAAATCATCGATATTATCGTAAACATAGGCAAGATCATTATAAACGGTTTTATATAGAGGGTCTATTTCGAGGACTTTGTTATAATGATAAATACATTTATCATATTGCCCAATACTTCTATAATAATCCCCCAGTCTATAATGGGCATCCTTCTCATCGGGATAGAGTTTAATTATTTTTTCGAGCCCTTTGATATACTTGCTATCATCTCCGGCAAAAAGCGTGGCCCGCGCTTTTATGTATTGTTTTTCCTTACGGGTAGCCCGATTTGAATATTTCATCGCCTGGTTGATTTTTTCTTCCCTTTCCGTTCTCATCCCGAATTTACTCAATTGATAATATGCCATGGCAAATGTGGAGTCATACTCCAGGGCCTTCTCAAAGCTGGCCCTTGCCTCCGGACGGAATACGATTTTATCGAGAAAATCCAATCCCTCAATATAGTATTTATATGCTTCCGGAGAATCAGTGGTAACGTCGGCCACCGGCCTGTCGGTTTCCTGCCCGTCGGTTGCCGGGATAGAGAGATCTTTTTTTATCTCGACCGTCAGCTTATCAACCAATGAGAATACATTGTCTTCTTCCGTGCCGTTAATTCGCTGCGTGGCAATGGTGTTTCCACTTTCTACATCAACCAGCTGAGTGGTTATGACTATGGCAGGCTTTAATTGGAGTATGCTGCCGGATAACATCCATCTCGCTTTTGCCTCCCGGGCAACCTGCGAGGCGATATCCCTGTCGATTTTCTTGTCCCCCTCCCTACCCAGGAGCTTGAGGATATCATACAACCTCTGGCTGGAAACGACCTGCAGATATTGAGATTCGGAAAGGTCAGTAATCAGAAGATTGGTGGCGATCTCGCCCAGTTTCTGGAAATCCCCGGGATCGGCCAGATTGTCGAAATACATGATCGCCAGGCGGTTTTCGGCGGCAATGGCCTGCTGATCAGGTTCAACAATGACTCTCCAGGGTTTGAAAATCAGAAATAGCAAAATGATAATTATTAATATAGATGTTGGAATAAGTATTCTTTTAATCGGTTTTGCGTTAGCCGGGGGTGGATGCATCAATACGGTTTCCTGTTCGGCTTTCAGTTTTTTAAGGTCAGCCTGAAGGTCGTCTACGTTCTGGTAACGCGACTCCGGATCTTTTTCCAGTACCTTATCAATAATCGTCTGAAAAACTTCCGGCATTTCCGGTTTATGTTTTACAACGGTTTCCGGGGACTCGTTGATGATAGAATAGACTACCCCGGCCGCGTAATCGCCTTTGAAAGGCAATTGACCGGTTAGCATCTCATATAATAAAATCCCCAGCGAAAATATATCTGACCGATGATCCACCTTTTCGCCCCTGATCTGCTCAGGCGACATATACTCGACCGTTCCCAGCAACGCCCCGGTCTTTGTAAGCCTTTTTTCCGATTGAACCGCGGCCAGACCGAAATCCAGTATTTTACAGCGTCCGGCTTTATCAATAATGATGTTTGACGGTTTTATATCTCGATGCACTATTCCCGCGATATGGGCTTCCTTCAGCCCTTCACATATCTGCAGAGTTATATTGACGGCTTGATCATACGGCAGGCCATCGTCCCCGATTATCTCCGTTAGAGGTTTACCCTGGACATACTCCATTACAAAGAATGGCCTATCATCATACTCGCCTACCTCATGTATAGTGATGATATTAGGGTGATTCAGCCTGGCAGCGGCGCGGGCCTCACTGATGAATCGTGCATTGAGAGCCCTATCTGATGAGAGGTGGACCGGCAGAAACTTCAACGCTACCCGGCGATTAAGTCTGGTATCCTCCGCCAGATAGATCTCTCCCATGCCGCCGGAGCCGAGCTTTTCGAGGATTTGATACTGGAAAATGGTTTCGCCGATCATCTTCTTATCTGCTTTACGGCAAACTTAATTATTAGTACTTTAATTACTTCCTTCTTTAGGTGTGACTAAGGAATATTATAATCCAGTTTCTTTCCCGCCTAAAATCTTTCTCATGTAAACATTTCCTTCGTCGCCCGGACCATGTGTATCTGGAAGGGTCGCCACAGGCACAAATCCATTTTTTCCGTAAAATGCGATTAAATCGTAGCTTTTGGCGTAAGTGGCCGTATATATACAATAGGCGCCATAGTTAAACGAAAAGTCTTCTACATATTTTAACAGCTTGTTACCGTATCCTTTGCCTCTGAATGAAGGGAAAACACCGATGTCCAGAAGCTCCGTCATTTTGCCGAAAATTTCCACTTTATCGAGTGGCTCTTCCACCAACAACCCGGCGAATCCGACTGGAGTATCATCATCAAGATAGTATGCCAAGAATTTTGTGCCGCGATAATAGTAACGGGATATCCGCTTTTTTAGCCATTCATGATGAAGTGGATTGTCGGAATCGAAATGGGAACCGCACTCAACTTCTGCCATCAAATTATAGAATTTGGCAATAAATTCTCTCTCTCCAATTTCCTTAATCATTAATCTCTCCAGATCAGGATAAATTAGACTCTTCTCCGGAAATATTTATTCAAGCGCCTTCGCCTTTGCTAAAGGTCTGCATTGGCCCCCGCCAGGAGTCATTCTCCAGTAATATTTCCTCAAAATCGCCATCTGTATATTCGGCAATAACCTTCCGCCAGAATTTTTGAGCGGCTATATTGCTCTCCATCTCAAAGACCTGCCATTTCCCGGGGAACATGTCGAAGATACGAAAAGCGATATTTTTGCCAATATTTTTCTTTCTGTATTTGGGCATTACGAAAAATTCCGCGATCGATTTGGTGTTCCTCTCTTTATTATCAGGAGAATGGGAGTTGACCAGAACAAACCCCGCAATCTTATCGTTGACATAAAATAAAAAGGGAAACCTGTCTTTCTCTCGCCAGTAATGATCAAAATATTCATATTCGTATAGTCCGTTCTTATTGATATCGGCGTTATCGAACTCACTGAATTCATAAAGATATAGCTGCATAAGCCGTCCTAAAAGCGGGCGTTGTTCGACGGTCGCCTTTTCTAACTTAATCCTAAGTTCTTCCATGCTTTTACAGTTGGATAATTACCGGATTTTTTAGCTTGGTTGATTATGTTTATACCGCCGGGGCCAGGCTTTTCGAGAATTTTATATTGGAATATTTCAATCCCTATAAAATGGGAATGGCCTGAATTCTCTTTTTTCATTTTCTTTACATGCGACTCTCAAGTGATGAGCCCTTATTTAGATAAACAGAAAACGGGTCTTAATCGGCAAAATCCGCCAATAAAATAGCGCAGAATTCGAATAAAATCAATATCTATATCTATTGCCGATTTGGCCATTTCTTATCGCTATATATATTGGCATCAAGGCAATAAAAAAGGCGCCGGGATTTTGATCCCGGCGCTCCGGCAAAATCGGGTGCTTGATAAAATATCATTTGATATTGGCCGCGTAGGCTATATCACCCCTTTGCCAATCATCCCATCCAAGTATATTGGCCCTAAAGGCGTCGCTGGACCAATAATCATCAGCCGGGTCGGTCCCCAGTATTTTTGAGTAATATTTAATCTCTCCCGTATTTTCAACTCTGACGCTAATATGATCTCTGGTTTCAATACTGGAAAGGAATATGAGAATTAGAATAGCCAGGCCGACGATCGATGATAAGACCCAGAATTTTGCATCTTCTTTGAGATATATGAATCGAGTTTCCATTCTTGAATCCTTTCTCCTTATTTTATTGCCTTTGTTATCGTAAAGGATAGGGCGGCCTGAGCCGCCCATATCCCCCCCGTGTTACCTGCCTTTTACTTTCCCTCACGGCCGGACTTGGCCACAAGATCGTTGCCATTCAGTACCTGGAACTTGTCAACATTGAAAAGCGGCGCAAGCTGACAGGGAGACCATGTCAGCAGGCTGTATTCGCCCTTTACTGCGATCAGCGTGCCGTTCTGAATGTTGGGGCATATCTGCTGATTAAAATGTAATTCCGCGATTATCTCCTTATCATCAGAGATGTACATACATCCCTCTTTATTGGTGCCGTAGTAACCTTTCAATACGGTTAAAGCGGACTGGGATTTAGCGTCGATGCTGGCAGGCGCGTATTTGTCGGCGTCGGCAGCGGCCGATCTGGCGGCAGCCTTTTCGGCGGTTTCAGTCATGATATCGGCGGTCGGAGTATGTTCATCTCTCGATAGAATCTTATATTTCTCAATGTGAAAAACCGGGCCGATCATGCAGTAGGAGCTCATGTTCTCGTCGATGTATCCGGAGACATGAAGTTTCAGTCCTACGTAGAACTTGGGGGCGTTTTCCTCAAAGTAAGGCGTGTATCTGGCAAACTCTACATTCTCCAGATACCAGCAACCGCCTTCAACATTTGATTTCTTGACCGTTGCCTCAAAATCCTTGCGTTCGATCTTTTGATCATCGGATCTTACAGCAATCCTGGCGGTGTTGTTTTCAGCATCAACCGTGGTAGTGAAATCAGCGGGGACTTCCAGATTTTCAACATTACCCGGTCCCGTGATCTGGTTGTCCTTGGAGCATCCGCCTATAAAGATCGCGGCTGCCGAAAAAACGATCATGGTTAACTTCGTGGCATTCATGGTAATCCTCCTTAATTGAGTGTTTGTTGTTTTGGTTTCTTCGTTGTTGTGTTGAATTGCTTTCATTAATTCCTCCCTGTTTCGGTTTCTTTTGTCGTTCTGTTTTAATTAAATGCAATGAGCGTGCCAGCAGATGCTGACGGACCTAACATACAGAATTGCAATAGGTTATAACTTTATTCAGGGGTATTGCCGGCGATGAAATCTGTATACTAAGTATACGAAATGGAAACCTCATATATAATACTTAAATCGGACAAATTTAAAAGGCGGCCTTTCGGCCGCCCTGCAGGCTAATTATTAAAGAAGTGTTTAATATCTTAGAATTTGTTTTCGTTTACCGTTTCCCAGCCAAGAACCATAACAGGCTTTCCTGTATCACAGAATGTGGAGACATCCGCCGGGGTGGCTTTGATTTTCAGACGCATACCGGAGCGAAGGTTTATGGAATTCGTGAAAATCAGCTCGTATCTATCCTTCTCGTCGGTTTCAAAATACCAGCACATACCCTCGGGCTCGGTGCGATGCATGGTTCCCTCGGCCTCTATCACCTCGGGGATGTAGGCATCTTGCGAAGAGGCGAATGCGTCGTTCGAAGCATTTTTCTGCTCTTTGGTATCAGAGAGGATTTCCATCCTTTCGGCATAGAAGACCGGCGCATCCGAGCAGGTCATATAAAGAAGGGCGCTGATATAACCGAAGACTCTTATATGCATGTCGTCTTTAAGTATCACATCCATATCATGATGCAATTCAAAAACCTTCTTCTGTAAAGTCTCCAGAAGCAGGCAACCTTCTTTGGCATACCTAACGTAACCTTCAAGAGCGTTAACAGCTTGACTGGAATTAAACTGCATATCCTCGGAAATTACCGGGACCGGACTGGCCATCTTAAACTGAAACTTTTCGGCCTCTTTTTTATCCTCATATTGCTTGGGGGCTTTATCCTCCGAGGCACCCTGGGTAGCGTGGTCTTCAGACAGTGACGCCGGAGCTTTTTCCCCGGATGATAACTGCGGCTTCCGTACCTGGGCCTTTTTCTCCGGAGCGCGATCCTCGGTAGCAGCTTCCGAAAGCTCGCCAGTAGCTTCATTCCTGGGAGCACGATCCTCAGACAGTGACGCCGGAGCCTTTTCCCCGGACGATAACTGCGGTTTCCGCTCCTGGGCTTTTTTCTCGGGAGCACGATCTTCGGAGGGGGCATACTCGAACCTATCCTGGATCTTTATTTCGCGAGCGGCATCCCCGGCGGCCTCTTCCGTAATCTCGCCGGTGGCCTCATTCTTGGGGGCGCGGTCTTCGGACACTGAGGCCGGAGCCTTTTCCCCGGATGATAATTGCGGCTTCCGTTCCTGGGCCTTTTTCTCGGGAGCGCGATCCTCGGCAGCAGCTTCCGAAAGCTCACCGGTAGCTTCATCCTTCGAAGCACGATCCTCCGAGACGTCTTTCCATTCATTTAGGACTTCATATTCCTCGATAACGAATGCCGGGCCGTTACCGCAGAAAAAGTGAATGTTTTTGTCGATATAACCGTTGGCTTTGAGTTTCATCCCCAATTCCAGGCTCAGGCTCTTGGGGGTAACCGGAGTGTAGTTATCTCCGCTTTCCGAAGTTAGATACCAGCATCCTTTTTCCACATTGGTTCTGAAAACTTCGGCGATAATTGTTAGATGTTCCACTGCCGATTCGTTGCCTCTTACCGCTATCCTGGCGGCGTTGTTTTCGGTTTCGACCGACGTGGTGTACTCGACCAGATCCTTATCGATTTCGGGAACAACGGCGTTTCCCGGTCCCGTGATCCGGTTGTCGCTGGAGCATCCGCCCATAACGATTGCGGCTGCTGCAAAGGCGATCATGGTTAACTTTGTGGCGTTCATGGTACTCCTCCTTAATTGAGTGTTTGTGGTTTTGGTTTCATTGTTGTTGTTTTCACTTGTTCTCATCGTTTCCTCCTGTTTTTGGTTTTTTGTTTTCTCGTTCCGGTTTGAATTAATGCAAGGAGGATGCCAAAGCCGAGCCACGGACGTAATAGCATATGTAGTAATCTGTTAGCTACAAACCGATGGTTAGTCTTTCCGGATAGATCTGTATACTAAGTATGCGATATGAAAACCGGGTATCCTTTGCGAAATACGGTTAAATCGAATTCATTTATTTTATGGATGATATGAATATGTTGTGTTTCATTTTCCGGATCACGCTTTTAAGGCTCTTTGGGAATTTGAAGGGCAAAATTAGGATAAAGAACTTGACTTACAATATGGATTCCTTATTTTTAAAGAGATCTAAGATCTTGCCTCATTTGGAAATAGCGATGATTTTATCCGGACTTGACGATCGTTACCCGGTCTTCCAAAACCAAATAGCAGGAGGTAGCCTATTAAAAATTGTAAACAGCCATTTCATAATTGATCTATCACCGCTTGATATTAAATGTATCGGTCATTGAAATACGGGGAAACCAAAAAGTTGTTATTAATAAAGACTGAAAAGGAGCCAAGTCATGAGCCATGATATTGACATTTCCAAAGCGAGACAGTTCATCGATAACTATCAAGAGGAATATGGCCGCGTAGACGCGCTATTGTATAGCAGGAAAAAAATAGAGAAAATCTTGGAGCCAAAAAACTGCTCGGGCATTAGAATATACTTCGCGCTGAAACAAGATGGAGAAAAAACGTTGGTTATAGTTGGATACGACGACAGCCAGAAAGACATAAACGCTGATTTATCGGAGTATGTGGGAGAGTACGGAATCGCAATCATTGACGCCGAAAGCCCGTTGCTGCAATAGATGGCGGTTTCGGGTTGACGATTCTTATTCAAGCATTCGGCGACCGATTCAGGCGCTGGTTTTTGTCAAGTCTCCGATTATCGATCCTTTCGGAGTGAGGCCGATTTCAGAAGTATGCCATACGGATTTCATCCGGGACAACAGGTATCGCACTACCGCGTTAAAAGGCTGATCGGATCCGGCGGTATGAGCGATGTATATCTCGCGGAGGATCAGCAGCTGCAGCGAGATGTCGCGCTTAAAATACTTCATTGTCAGCATGACGGCGAAGGCGATGGCAAATTCGATTTCAGACATGAGGCCCAAGCCGCGGCCTCGCTCAATCACCCCAACATCGTAACCATATATGAAATATTAGAATACTCTGGATACCCGGTTATCGCCATGGAGCATGTCCAGGGACGTTTGTTGACTGAAATAATAAAAGATGAAAAGCTTTCCCAGATTCGATGTCTGAATATTTCTATTGGATTATGCGACGCTCTCTCTGAGGCACACGGAAAAGGGATAATTCATCGCGATATAAAGCCTGACAATATTATGATTTCTTCAAACAGCGTGGTCAAAATAATGGATTTCGGATTGGCTTTGTACAGGGACAAAATGATGATTACAAAAACCGAGGCCATCAGCGGAACCTATTCTTATATGTCTCCCGAACAGGCCAGGGGCGAAGGAATTGATTTCAGATCAGATCTTTTTTCCATGGGTGTCGTACTATATGAAATGATAACCGGTCAGTTGCCCTTTAAAGGTGAAATTGTAGCCGCCGTTGCCTACTCAATTATTAACGAGAATCCCGAGCCTTTACAAAATCTAAGGCCTGATGTTTCGGCCGATCTCCAGAGAATAATTAATAGGGCTCTGGAGAAGAATTTATCGGCAAGATATCAAAAGATTGAAGATATGCTGGATGATCTCAAGTGGCTGAAAAACAACCTCGATAAAACCTTTACCGATACGAGCTCATTGGCATCCAAGACCTTGCCATCCATAGCGGTTCTTCCCTTTCGAGATATGAGTCCAGGGAAGGATCAGGAATATTTCGGAGAGGGAATTGCCGAGGATATAATAAGTAGTTTGACGAAAATTCAGGGGTTACGCGTTGTGGCCAGAACATCTTCGTTTTCATTCAAGGATTCATCTGATGATATAAAAGAGATCGGACGTAAACTGGGTGTCGCGTCGGTGCTCGAGGGAAGCATACGGAAGATCGAAGATCGAGTTCGGGTGACGGTTCAATTAATCGATATTGAAAGCGGGTATCATCTCTGGTCAGAACGGTATGACAGCGTAATGAAAGACATGTTCGACATCCAGGATGAGATTTCACTTTCGATAACTGACAGGCTTGAGGTTAATATAGGAGACGATATGAGTGAAGCGCAAACCAGGCACCAGACGGAAAATCCGGACGCTTATTGCCAGTATTTAAAAGGAAGATTCTTCTGGAATATGAGAACCGGGGAAAGTTTGAAAAAAGCCATCGGGTTTTTTGAGAAGGCGCTTGAGATAGACGATAAATATGCACTGGCTTATGCGGGACTGTCGGATGTATATCGTGCTCTCCCGGATTACACGTCTTATTCTCCGCGAGAGGCCTACAAAAAGGCAGGGGAGTTGGCCCATAAAGCTATCGAAATCGATAATTCATTATCTGAGGCTCACGCCTCGCTGGCCGTTATACTGAATAATACATTTGATTGGGAGGGAGCGGAAAAGGAGTTTAAAAAGGCCATTGAAATAAATCCTGGTTATGCAACCGCATATCATTGGTTTGCCCTTTATCATGTATACCGGGCGGAGTTCTCGGAGGCGATAGAAAAAATGGACAAGGCCTATTCGTTGGACCCATTATCGCTGCCCATAAACAGGGATATCGGGACGGTTTACTATTACGCCGGTATGTATGATGAGTCGATCGAAGCCCTGAGGAAAACATTGGAACTGGATCCTGATTTCAGCCTTGTGCATGAATTGCTGGGAAGAGTCTATTTAAAGAAGGGAATGCATAAGGAGGCCCTGGACGAATTCAACGAAGAGAGGGGATTCAGGAGAAGTTGGCGACCGGTTTTGGATGCCTGGATTATAGTCACTTATACGGAAATGGGTATGAAAGATAAGGCGGAAAGTCTGCTGAGGGACTTGAAGGAAAAGTCCCTTGAATCCTACATATCGCCCTATAGCCTCTCCTGGATTTATTTCGCTCTGGGCGATGAGGAGAGGGGATTCCAGTGGCTGGAGAAGGCATATAAGGAACACGACAGCTGGTTATGCGAGATTAAGATTGACCCGGTATTCGATAAAGTCCGCCGGGATCCGAGATTTATCGCTCTCTTGAAAAACATCGGCCTGGATTAACGGCCTTAAAAACAATCCTTCAATATAGCGATTTGCTTGATTATTTTCGAATTATCGGGATCATTTCTCATGTCAGATATTTTTATTGAAATAATATTGTATATATGGTATACTGATTGCGTATTTGTTACATGCGCAAGCCGCCAAATTTAATAAGTTGCGATTTTCGAAGATTAAATTTCAATCAGGGAGGATAATTGTGGGAAATTCGGAACCAGACAATAACCACGACCGGGATATTCTTAATGAGTTCAAAATCATCCTGAACCTGATTAATAGAATCTGCGCCATACGTGAAACCAATCATATAATGGATATTATCATATCGGAATTGATATCCGTAACCGACTCCGATCAGGGTGTTATTAATCTGATTTCCTCTGAGGATTTCAGGCAATTATCCACTGTTGTTCGGGTCCTCGACAGAAATGACAATATGATAGATCGTGCAATCGGGGATTCTGTTGCGGGTTGGGTAATAAAAAATAAAAAATTGCTTTTTGTTGAAGATCTCGATAACGATGAGCGCTTCAGGGGATTGAGTTCCATGAATGGGATTTACCAGTCGGTCATATGTTCCCCCATGGTGGTGCGTGGTGATATGATAGGTCTGATTACCCTGGTTAGAAATTCAGCCAAAAATCCATATGATATGAATCATTGCAGGTTGGTGGGAATAATAAGCTCCCAGACCGCTCAGGTGCTGGCTAATGCCAAGCTTGTGGAGGAGCTGGCGGAATCGAACCGATTGTTGGAGGTCTCATTATCCAAACTGAAAGATGAAAATGTAAAATTGAAAAGCCGGGTGGGGATAGGCTCAGGCTTCGAAAGTATAATTGGAAAATCAAAACCTATGAAGACGGTGTTGTCGTTAACATCGAAATGCAGCATGAATGATTCTTCCGTGCTTATCACAGGCGAGACGGGTACGGGGAAAGAACTGATCGCGAGGGCCATTCATTATAATAGCGATAGAAAAGATAAAGCTTTCGTGGTAATAAATTGCAGCATAAAAACAGAGACTTTGCTGGAATCGGAACTATTCGGCCATACCAGGGGGGCTTTTACCGGGGCGGTAAAGGATAAAAAAGGATTATTCAAAGAAGCCGACGGGGGGACAATATTCCTTGATGAGATTGGAGACGCTCCGCTCTCCACGCAGGCTGCGATTTTGCGAGTCATTCAAAACGGCGAGATCAAACCCCTGGGATCGACCAGAACGGAAGTCGTAAACGTGCGCGTAATTTCGGCCACCAATAAAAATCTCAAGGAGGAAATTGAGAATAAATTGTTCCGCGAGGATCTTTATTATCGTCTTGCGACTTTCCACATCGAACTACCTCCCCTTAGGCAAAGACAGAGCGATATTCCTCTATTAATAAATCATTACTTGAAGGATCTGGCCATTAAGCTGCAAAGAGAAATTTTCAGGGTTTCTCCGGAGGCCCTGGACGTTTTATTAAAATATTCATGGCCCGGCAATATCAGGCAGCTGGAGAATGAGATGGAAAGGATAGCAGTTACCTGCGATCCTGATGGTATTATCAAACCGAAAGACCTGTCTCAGGAGTTTTTCAGCTCGGATCAGGAATTCATCGATCTGGAAAAAGGAGAGGGAGATCTAAAGAAGATCGTCGAAGAAGTGGAAAGAAACGTAATTAAGAGGGCTCTGGCGAAAAACAGGGGTAATATTTCGAAAACGTCGGAGGAATTGGGACTGACGCGTAAAGGCCTGACAAATAAGGTAAATCGTTACGGTATTGAAATCGATTTTAAATAGGGTTCGGATAGGAAGAAAAGCCATTAACGGATAACAGTTGACGGGAGTGTAGACTTTTATTAATTTTC
>WOR8_10003534_pt1 | contig 15247 bp, 9 predicted proteins | sample DeeMarSeWOR38_10_FD_19890 | JGI IMG/M metagenome (IMG submission 19890) | reverse complement strand
TTTTGGGGTCGGCAGGTTCGATTTCACTCAGCAGGCTACTTTGTCGAGCAGCTTTCTCTGCTGGCCGGACAGGGGATTCGATTTTTTTATGTTTCCGACGACACATTTACCATTAATGCCAAGCGCGTCATCGACATATGCCAAAAAATGATTGAAGCAAAACTGGATGTTCAATGGGCGGCCATATCCCGGGTCGACATGATCAATGCCGATATCCTTTACTGGATGCGAAAAGCCGGCTGTATTCAAATCAGTTACGGTGTGGAGAGCGGTTCTGAAAAAATACGCAAATTATTGGGGAAACATATCCGTCAGCAGCAGATCTGTCAGGCATTTGAGCTGACGCAGCAGTACGGTATCATGGCACGCGCCTATTTTATTTATGGCTGCCCTCAGGAAAGCTGGCAGACCATCGAGCAAACGATTGAGCTGATGAACGCCATTAAACCGCTGAGTGCCATTTTCTATATCCTGGATTTGTTTCCGGGAACCGCACTTTATGATGATTACAAAAAACGGCAAAACGTGAGCGATGATATCTGGTTGAACCGAATCGAAGATATCATGTATTTTGAAACCGACCCCTCGCTTACAAAAGATCTCATCCTGGCCTTCGGCCAGAAACTGAGAAGCGCTTTTTATGAAAAGCTTCCTGACTATGTCGAGGACCTGGACCTCATCGACAATAAGGATTTATACCCGCAGCACGCCGATTTCTATTCGCGCCTGGCACTCACCTTTCAAAAGGGAGATTATGCGGGTATTGACGCTATCGCACACAAGGACCGGATTGCCGAAAGGCTGTATCAGCGCTCTTTGGAATACGGCGCCTCTGCCCGGGCATATTGGGGGTTGGGCATGCTTTACCAGCAACGCCAGGACTTCGTTGAATCGATTCAAATTTTAACCGCCGGCATTAAGGCTTTTCCGAAGGACGAACAGCTGAATTTATGTGTGGCTGTCAGTTACATGAACATGGGAGACTTTCAAAAGGCGTTATCTTACCTGTCAGAATTGCAGCATCTGAAAGAAGCTGTCTACTTTGCCGCCAAATGTTATCAGGCGTTAGATGATGTGCAAAAGGCCGCACGCTACCTCGAAAAGTACAAATCGATGCATAAAACAATATGACTTGCTCAGCGGGCCGCCTTAGAGGGACTAGCTGTCAATCTTAAATTCAATCGGTTTTTCCAGGATAGGCCGAATTTTGAACTGGCCGATAATTTCGGTTTGTTCAGGCTCCTGGACGCCCCACCAATTATGTCTGGCTTTAACTTTGCTGGCCGTATCAGCAACCTTTATCGCCCAGTTTCCGTTGTTGACGATATTGTTTTGCTCAATGCTCGCATTTGATTTTTCCAGAATAAATCCGCCGGCACCATTTTCGGTTATGACCGAATTTTTTACCAGCAGTTGCGCTTGGCGGGCGGCAATCCCGATTTTACCGGAGGTGCGCACGAGGGTGTGATGAATTTCAGCTTTGCTTTGTTCGATAACGATTCCCCAGACATTATTTTGAAACCGACAATTTTTCAGCGTGACGGTCGCTTCTGTCACCCTGAGGCCATATTCGGCATCGGAAATCTGACAGTGGTTGATATGGGAGCCGTTTTTAGTTTTATCCAGAAATATACCCTTCCAGCTGCCGGAACCCAAGCTGGCCAGGCGCACCGGTTGTATTTCTGTCCCGTTGATCTGGAGTTCGCCTTTTACAATCAACCCCAGATTCAAAAACCAGATGACCGTACCGGGTTGCACGGTGAGTTTTGCTCCGGGTAAAACCAGCAGGGCGTCTTCTACCAGATAAGGGCTTTTATCGGCAGTCAGCACCGTATTTCGGGTGATTTTAGGCGGCAGTACTGTGGGCGTGCCTATTCTTATGGGTCCGAGAGTGTCCACCCACTGGCTGCCGGTGCCGGTCTTCGATTGCAGATATCCGATGATCCGCCCGTGGGGCAGGCGATCATCGCTGCGTATGCGATAGGCCCCGATATAGACGCCCGGTTCCTTTTCTTTTAACGGCAGATTTGTAACCAGCGGAGGAATACTCCAGCTGGCCTTTTGGTTTTTTTCGCCGATCATGGCCACTTTGAGCAGATCTCCCGGGCGCAGCAGTTTGCCCCCGGCGTTGTGAACCAGCGCAATGATTTTCGGCGGGGGTTCGGTTATGCCTTCGCGATCCGGGATGGTCGCCACCATTTGCATGCACAACTCGGCCGCTGCCTGAAGGTGTGACGCTTTTTGATGCGTGATGGCTGTTTTGACGATCGTTGCCGCCAGCCCGGTCAGGCTAAGCGGCAAGTCACCATCCTGAATACGAATGCTGTGTTCGAGTTCCCAAATAATGCGATTCGAGTCACACCGCACCATTCTGGCTTTGAGTCCTGCAGCGTTATCCGAATAAACCAGCGCATAGGTTTTGCCCAGACTGGTAACCTCACCGAAGATAATCGCATCGACCCCCAGCAATTGTCCCAGCCGCGCTGCTGAGACGGCCTTGCCTGAAATGATTGGCTGATACAGTTCGTTTCTCTTCAGATTATCATCAATGACGAAGGGTTCCAGATCCAGGTAATTGAGAGAACTAAAGAAATTGTAAAACATTTTCCGGACAATGCTGCCGGCTTCAGGATTGGATGTCTGATTCACAAACGGCACAATCGCAACTTTATACGGGAGCCGGTCCTTTTCCAGGATTTCCGGCTCAAGCTCGGGCATCAGCAAGCTTTTGAGGGCACAGGCATTGATGCCGGCTGCCAGGCAAATGATGGCCAAAAAGGTAATAACCGTATTTTTCATATGTTTAACTCGTTAGCCTGTTAAATTTAGAGATCATAAAATCAGCATTTATTGCAAACAGGGGTGATGCGTGCCCAAATAAGGATTACCAGGGCGTGTCGGTCTCTTTTTCGCCTTCTTTTTCTTCAAATAGATATTTCATAATCCTGGAACTTTCGGCTCCGGATTCTTCCAGAAGGCGCTGGATTTCTTCGCGTTTTTTCTCTTCTTCATGCTTAGCCAGCTTGCTGCCGCTGGCACTGGAGGCACTGGTGCTTTTCTGTGTTGACATTAATTTTTGGCGGCAGGCCGTTATCTTGGCTTTGATTTTTTGGGATTCAGAATCAATGATACTGTAGCGCTCAAAATAAAATAGGGCTTTAGACCAGTTCTGTTTTTTATAATAGCCCTCACCATGCTCACGGTAAAAGGCTTTCATCTGCTCGATGCGCTGCAACGCCAGTTCATGTTTGGGATTGAGTGCAAGCACGGCCTGGTATACGGAAAAGGCATTTTTATTGACCGGCGTGAGATAGCGTTTGGCCAGAAAGTGCGTTTCGGCCTCCTTAAGCAGCTGGGCGATGTTTTGTTTTTCTCGGCTTTTCTGCTGGTAGGCCAACCAGATGCGTCGTATGGCTTTTTGAGCTTCCTCAAAGTATAAACTGTCTTCGCGAATGGAGGAATATTCCCTCAGCGCAGATTGATGTTGATTGTTGGATTCCAGCTGTTCACCGAGGGTTAAACGGTAAAAATCCAGGCGATCCCAGAGCTTTTGGGCTTCCTGACCGTGACCGTGTTTTGCCAGGTAATTTTTCAAAAAAAGCTTGGCATCCTTTAGGTCTCCCTTTTCGGCTTTTTGTTGGGTGATGGTCAGGGTGATCTGTGCCAGCATGTCTTTGGCCGTCTGAGCATTTTCCGCAGACAGATCAGTTTGCAACAATTCTTTGAGGGATGCCTGGGCGGGCATGACATCACCTACTTCAATCCGCGCGGCAATCTCGGCAAGCTTTTGCCCGGCTTTCCAGGGCATGTAGGCGTGCAGATACAGCAAATATCCTGAAAAGGTGAAAATTAGCAGTGCTGTGAGCCACAGACTCCGGTTTGATCGTTTTGCGGAGGTTACAATTTTCTGGGTTGTTTGACGGGCATCGGTCGATTGATCAGAGATAAAGGTGATCGAAAATGTTCCCATTCGCAGCTGATCACCCGAATACAGGCGTTTTTCTGATATCTCCTGATCATTTAAGAAAAGGGGATTGGTGGTGCTGATATTTCGGGCGACATACCCCTGGTCCTGCTTTTCGATAACACAATGTTTGCGGGAGATCGACGGGTGCATCAATTTGAGGGTGGCCTCGTTTGATCTACCGATGATCAGCTTTTCCCGCTTCAGGGGAATGATTTTGCTTTTTCCGGCAGCAGTGGTGCACACCAATCTCGGCCCCAGCGTTTCGTCGCTGGGGGTGTCGAGCACCATTGTTTTATCATCCATCGATGGCAGTTTGGATTCCGGTCGCTCTTTTTCTGCCAGCTGCACGACAAATTTTGATTTGCCGAGCGCCAACTCGTCTCCATTGTTTATAAACTGACCTTCTGTCGGCTGGCCATTTACAGAAATTTTGGCGGAACCCAGGTTTTTGATGAAATAGCGGTTGTCTTTTGCGCCGACTTTGGCCTGTACATCTGAAATTTTAGGGTCGCTAATGACAATGTCACACTGTTTCGAGCGTCCGAGCAGGAAACTGGTTTTCTGCGTCTGATGATATTTTTCGGGATTCGATTTTTGAATTAATTTAAACATGCACCACTCAGTCTTTTTGCGACCATCGCAGCATGGAACGCCTGCAGCAGGGTTTATGATGAAATTGTACGCTTTAGGTATATGTTTTTTATCGGCATTTTCCAGAAAGGCTTTAACCGAATAACCGCATTTTTTGCGCCTTTGATCTTTATTTTAGGTTCGGCGTCGGACACGGGTGACCCCAACGGCTGGTTGAGCGTTATTTTGTCACAAAATCTGACAATATTTGTCATTTAAGGCTTACAATAAATCTGATCAAATTACATAACTTACCGAATTGTTAATATAATATTGAATTCTGTTGCCTCAGGCCTGTTTTTTGCACTCATTTTATACCGCAATCTGATTCAAAGACGTTTATCTAAATTTGCGCACGAAAAAGCCAAAACCCGAGTAATCGGGTGACGGAAAGCCACGGGTCCGCTGAAGGCGGATCGCCGGGTTGCCAAAGCGAGCTCACAAAGCTGGTTACCGGATAAGGGTGGCACAGCTTTTTTTTTGGCAAAAGCCCGAAAATGGACAAAAAGGAGGACTGCATTGTTCAAATTCGCTGGGGGGAACCATTTCAGAATAGGGCTGACGGCCTGGGCTGTTATAATCATTTGTTTGGGCATGCTAAGCGGCTGCGGGACGCATCTGGGGCTCGTTAAAGACAACGATGATGAGGCCCAGCGAATCATCGTCAGAAATCCTCCCAAATCAATTGCCATTTTGCCTTTCGACAATCTGACTGAATCCGACGACATACACGAATTTGTGCGCACCACCTTTTACAGTCATTTATGTGCGCAACCTTATGAAGATATGGAGTTGCATGAAGTCGATCGAAAGCTCAAGCGCCATAACCTGATGGGTTATGATGTCTTAACCCAAAAATCGGCCCGGCGGTTGGGTCGAATTCTGGGTTGTGATGCCGTTGTGGTCGGCAAAGTGACTGAATATCAGCGGTTATACGCAGGCCTTTATTCCCAGATGGCAGTGGGTGCTTCCATAGCGGTATGGGACACCCGCACCGGTAAAAGGATCTGGTCCGATGAGCATGTTACCCGTCAGCATGAGGGCGGGCTTCCGCTGGCATTAACGGATATCGCCATGATTGGTATTCGTTCTGGAATGAATTTAACCGAGTCGGAAAAGGTCAGGACGGTGGATGAACTCTCGCGCTATTTGACAAGCCGGGTACCCATTCCGGACATAAACGGCCAAGAACAGAGCTCCAAATTTGTCAGTCTAAAGCGTCTGACCAAAACGGAAAATCAGGCTGCCGACGAACCGAAATCCAAAATTTCGGGCAGGCATCCAAAGAAACACAGCTTGAAGAAGCTGACCAAAGTTAATCATCCGCAGTACCGTTAATTCGTTTCCATCCGGAAATGGCCCTTTTTCCGATGAGCGGCGTTCTCCGCGGGATTACTTCCTCGACGTACTTTAAGTACGCCTCGTCGTAAACCCTTGTGCGGCCTTGCTCATCGAAAAAATTCCGCTGCCAGCTTTTTTCAAGAGCCAGGTTGTATTGGATAAATTTGCTTGAATTTCGAAAATGGTTCTGCAACTATGAGCCGGGTTTATACCGCTTGTCATAAAACCGCTCCGCGTAAAAGGATGGCGGCATAAGCGCCTGTAGCAAAAAACCCTTCCGCAAACGCAACCTTTTTTTGACAATCGCTATAAAATGCCGTTAATACGCTAATGATGATGACAAAATGAGGATTTTCCCAACCGCAGAGATCTATATTCGCCGAACGCTGGACCAGTTTTATGCCCGCTGGCCACAGTCCATACCTGCCAACGATCGTCTGAAGCGGTGCAAGCTGATATCTCACCGGGGGGACTACGATAATCAGCACGTATTTGAAAATACAGTGGCGGCATTTGACCGGGCCAGCGCAGGCGGTGTATGGGGAATCGAGCTTGATTTGCGCTGGACCGGCGATCTGCACGCGGTGGTTTTACATGATACCAATCTGCGGCGGGTATTCGGCAGCGACTGCGCCATCCATCAGGCCACCCTGGCTGAACTGAAATCCGAATGCCCCTTGGTTCCAACGCTGGCCGAAATCATCTCCAGATATGGTAAAAAGATGCATCTGATGATCGAGATCAAATTCGAGGTGTATCCGGATCCGGCGCGCCAGAATCGGATTCTGACAGAAGTGCTTGCCGATTTGCAGCCGGTGAAAGATTATCATTTTCTGACCATGACGCCGCAGATGTTTGCCATCATCGATTGCGTCCCCCCCAACGCATTTTTGCCGGTTGCGCATTTTAATTTTTTCCGGCTCAGCAAGCTGGCCATAGAGCAAAACTACAGCGGGATTGCCGGCCATTATGCGCTGCTGACCCGGTCGCGCCTCAAAAGACACAGAGCCTGCATGCAGAATTTGGCTACCGGTTTTGTGAATTCCAAAAATTGCCTGTTTCGAGAGTTAAACCGTGGCGTCGAGTGGATTTTTTCCGACAATGCCGTGGAACTTCAAAAGATCGTCAATCAGTTGCTGCAGACCGGTCAGGTTCAGGGTTCCTAGGTTGAAGACACCGCCTTTTGGGCTTCCGACTTCGCTCTGCGAGCGACGCCGGACAAGGCGACCCCAGGCAGGGTTGAGGGTTGTCTGCTATCGGGCGCCGTTTGGTTTTCTGATGATAAAATACCCAGTGCTGCATGAAGCCCTTTAATTTTCATTGATTTGATGGCATCAAATAAGATATAAAGTTACTATAGGATACAGCGTTCCATCAGAAATAGTACATGCCCTGAAATCTCCCGCTCTTGAGTTCATTCGCAGTTGAATTGACCTGCTCACCCGCCTGCTGAACACTGCTTATTCTGCCGATCTTCTTATTTTACTTATGTCAAGGAGGTGCAGAATGATCACTAAGGGTTTGTTCCCAGACAGCTTAGGGCGATTTAGCATCACCGTGGCTTTATTCTTTTCAGCGCTGATTTTATTGGCGGCCGATCATAACCATCTGTGTGATTGCACAAATCAGGCAGTCAAAAGGTTAATGGAAATACGTTCACTTCCTGAGATGAATTATCTACACACCCTGGATGATCAATATGTCCTGCTAGATGAATTTTATACCAAGAGCCATTGTTTATTTCCACAGTGCTGTCTGTTTAGAAAATTTTATTACTGGCAAAGCGAAGTCCGAGAGGTCTTTTCGAATACCCGCAGCGGCATGGTACAGCATAAAATCAGGTGTTATCAAAATTGTTTTTCCGCATATTGCCCGCATCGGTGTGATCCCCGCAAAACGCATGGGGACGTAGCCGAATTTTACGATCAAAAAGGGATTTTTATGGGTTTGGCGGTTTATATGGGAGATGGCAAATATTGTGCCTTGCCATACGATGGTTACCAACAACAAAGCCCTCGGATATATGAACAGCCCCTCATGGGGTCCGCCATTTTTGGCGCTGTCAAAAAGCCACTGGACGTTTGTCTGTCACATCAGGAATACGACAGGTTCGGACCTTTCACCGGCTCATAGCCCAGTAGCCGGCAGCCGGCGAGCAGCAGCCTGACATTCGACCATCGGCACCTGTCGTATCTGACATCCGAACACTGCCTGCCGCGCCATAGCGCTTGCGAAGGCGGGAAACCTGACCTTTGCTTAATCTTTCTCGAGTATTGCGGCTTGCTCCCGCCCCTTTTCTTCATCCACAAAATAAAACAGAACCGCTCCGGCGATAAACAGGATTAAGATGGAGGCAATGCCCCAGCGGGAAGCCATCTGGCCCGCGGCGATGACCTGTTCGGGGGTCGGTGAGGGCGGCAGCAGCAGTCGTCTGGCGGTCAGCCCCACAATACCCATCATTACGGGGCCTAAAATGACTGCAAATTTACCCAGCATATTGTAAAAACCGTAATATTCGGCGGCCTTGTTTTTGGGGATCAGGCGTGAGTAATAGGAGCGGCTGAGGGCCTGGATGCCGCCCTGCACCAGACCAATGACCATGGCCAGGATGTAAAATTCCGTTTTCTGCGTCATCATCGCGCCCCAAACGGTGACCGCCATATAAATGGTGATTGCCAGATAGATGGATTTGCGAACGCTCCAGCGCTCTCCCAGTTTGCCGAAGACCAGGGCCGCCGGGAACCCGATAAACTGCACGATGAGCAACGCAATGATTAAATCGTTGGAATCAAATCCAAGAGAGAGACCATAATCGACGGCCATGCGGATAATGGTATCGACGCCATCGATGTAAAACCAATAGGCCAGCAGAAAGGTAAAAACGACTTTGAGGTGACGAATTTTTTTAAATGTCCCGGCAAATTGGCGGAACCCGGCAACCACAATGCTGTCAGCGGTTTTTGCGGTCGAGACGCCGCTTTTTTCCGGGACCCAGAATATCGTAAAAAAGGTGAACAGTCCCCACCATAATGCGACGGACAAAAACGAAAACCGCACAGCGGCGGCGGCGTCGGGCAATCCGAATTTTTGCGGCATCAACGTCATGAGCACATTGATCAGAAACAAAAGCCCACCGCCCAGATAGCCCATGGAAAAGCCCAGGCCGGAGACATAATCGATTTTTTTCTCGCTAACGATCCCGGGCAGTAAAGCATCATAAAAGACATTGGCGCCGGAAAAGCCGATGATACCCATTGCATAAATGAAGATGGCCCACCCCCACTGTCCCCTTTGGACCAGAAAAAGAGCGGCTGTCATCAGCACGCCCAGATAGGCAAAGAAAACAAGAAACTTCTTTTTGGCCGAGCCTTTATCGGCGATGGCTCCCAGAATGGGGGCCATTATCGCCACGACCAAACTGGCGATGGAATTGCCAAAGCCCAGCTGGGCTGTGCTGACATTTACATCGGCACCGTAACTCCAGTATTGCTTAAAAAAAATCGGGAAAAATCCGGCCATCACGGTGGTGGCAAACGCAGAATTCGCCCAGTCATACAATGCCCAGCCCCAGACTGCCTTTTTTTCGGATTTCATAAAACAGTGTCCTCCCGGGATGCATGTGTCGCTTATATCATCATGAATCAAGGAGTTTTGGAGCAATGGAGTAGTGGAGTATTGGTTATAAAGGCGCACATTTTAGTCGATCCTTTACATGACTCCATTACTCCAGCACTCCATTACTCCATTTGGCCGAAAATGAAAAGCGGCAATTTACAGATTCCTGACGATGTTGCAGCTGATGAAAAGCGAAGAGTGCTACCGACCGACCGTAACGAAATACAACGGCTGCTCATTGACGGGCAGGTGAGCAACCTCTTTGACGGCTTCGTCGTGGAAAGCACCGATCACCGCTGTGTGGAGTCTTAAGGCAATGGCCTGCAAACATACGTTTTGCGCAGCGTGGCCCACTTCCATGTGCACGTAACGGATGCCGCGGTGGCCATATTTCCCGGTGGTACGCTCATATACGGCACAAAACAGCAGGACCGCAGGTGCTTTTCGGATGGCGCCCTGGTGCAGGGCAGCCCGGCTGAGCTCCGTGCGTTTGTCTCCGGAGACGATGTTCATCAGGGCATGCTGGTGGGGGCTGTATCTGTAAATGGCCGGCGGCAGGTTTTCGATCCGACCGGCGATGACATAGAGTTCCAGCGGGTAGAGGGCTCCGGCCGAGGGCGCGGTTCGGAATCCGCGCGGATGGGTGACCCCTTGGGCAGACCAAAGCAACTGCGATATCTCGGCCAGATCCAGGGGTTCGTTTTTATAGGAGCGCACCGATCGCCTTTTCTGCAGAGCCGTTTCGACGGCAATGTCTCCTTCGGTGCGCGGATCGGGCAGTTGGATCATCTGAGTCGGACTTGCCGGCAACATGGATTCACACCTTCCAGGTGCAACCGCGGTTTGGGCCAGCAACAGAGCGACTGCCAGCTGGGTTGCCATCCCCATAAAGGCCGGGCGCATGATGCCTATCCTTGATGCAATGGTTGACAGTCATAATGTTCAGGGCCCGCTATGGCTTCGCTGCCGATTTAATGCGGACCGGACTTCTTAGCGTATTTTACGATGCGCTCGTGCAAGCGCTCAGCCCGTAAACAGAAGGTTTCCAGCTTGGCATCGATGAGTTGCGGAAAAGGAGAGCCATCGCTTTCAATGGCCAGGAACGGAAGCTGCTCGACATCGGTCAAAACGGCTCTCAGCTGCCGGTTGGCCGGCTCTGTTGCCAGCTTTTCTTCACGGGTCATGGTTTCGTTTAAAATCGCTTCCGACAGCCGGTTGGGCATACAACCAAACGGGCCGATGGCTATGACGCCGCAGGATTGAGAAACCACTTCGGTCAAAGAGCCGCCGATCGTCAGGACCGCTTCGCCCGGGAGATTTCTGGATATGAAAGGCGAGGCATTCCGGACAAAAGTGTCGATGTCGATGGGCTCGGCATGCACCAGCCCGGATTCGGATAATATCGATTTGATTCGCTTTTCATAGCGGGCTTGAAATTTGTTGCGGATTTTTAATTTAAGTTTCTCAAGCATGCTCAGGGAGTCGGGGTTCAGTCCTTGCTCCACCATATAGTTGCAATATGTAACCCATTCTGCCACCGGCGAACAGACAGTGGCAAACCCTTTTTCAGCCAGACGCTCGGTAAGATACTGGCGAGATAGCGCATCCCGGCGCACAAATATCTCTCCTGAGAGAGTGATTTTGGGAACCCTTTCAAATGGCTGTTTCATAGGCAACCGGCGCAGGTGCGTGGCAGTCCGAATCAATTGTTGCTCAAGAATGGAAAAGTCTCTTGTTGCCAGCGCTGCCAGGATTGCCTGCCATTCGTCTTCGAAGATTTGCAGGGCTTCCTGGGTTTCGACGGCATTGGCCAGAATCATCGAGCGAACATCTTCCATTACATCGGCAACGACCACCGCCCACCAGCCCCGGGCCTCGAAATCTTTATCCATCCCAACGTAGCCGTTTTCAGAAGACAGCGTAAATAACGCCACGTCAGGAATCCGAAGCCTTTGAATGAGATCTTCCATAAAGATATAATATTGTCCGAAACGACACGGCCCCGAGCCCGTGGCAAAGAAGTAAACCAGAACCTCATCTCCGCGTTTACCATTGTTGATGTAACTGAGGAGCGTTCCGGTGGTCAGAATCAGTGGCAGGCATTCTTTGCAAGAGGTGTTGGCGCGGCCCAGTTTCAACACCGCTTCATCCGAGGGGCGGTGCGCCTTGGCGTGAAAGCCCGAGCTCCTCAAGACGGCTGCAAATGCTTCGGAAGATAATCTTCCCATGGATGGAAGCAATACCGTGACGCGCGGGTCGGTCAGGGGCAGCGAGTCACCTGATGAGGTCAGCACTCTGACCGTTCCATTTTGGCTGGCGATCCTGGCCGCTTGAAATGTCTGCTGAGGGTGAAGAATTTTTTTCTGAGCAATCAGCTGCCGGTAGGCCTGGACGATATCCAAAAAAGCTTCGACACGGGTTTCCAGCCCGGCGTCCGCCGTGTGGCTGTCGAGTTCCAGCGTCAAGGAGGGCTTGCGGCCCATAATTTCTCGGAAATATCCGATCACAAATGAATCCGGCCCGCAGGAAAAGTTGGTGATGTAAGTGCCAAACAGCTGGGGATGGTTTTTGACCAGCCGGCCGGCTTTCATCATCAGATTGCCCATGCCCCAGTACATGTGACGCTTGGAACGTTCTGCGCTGAATTCGAGAAAATCGATCGGCAGAACCAGAATCCCTCTGGAGGCAAACTTATGGGGAATGCCCATGTGGGCCTCATCCGCATAACCATTATACGGACGGGAGAAGATCACCACTGCAAATTTTTCCGGATCCGCTTGCAGTTCGGCCATTGCCCGTTTGCCGATTGTCTGCATTTCTGCCAGACAATCCAGTTGTTTTTGCAAAGCATTTTCAAAGGCTGCTTCGGCCTCTTTGCGTTTGATGCCCATTTGCCTCGCAGCGGCGAGCAGCGGTTGGCGCGCATCTTTGATTCCCCGGGAAAGATCGATCAGCGGGGTTAACAGCTGGGTGCCGGCTTTGGCCAGCAGGGCCAATTTTTTACGAAAGGTGGTTTGGAGATAAAACGTTTCTCCCTGAACCAAAGGGCACACCTGGGACTGGTGATGATCGTCTGTGGTTCCACCTTCGCCGGGTACGGCTTTGAAATGCGGTAAAAAAATAAAATCGGGAGGCGGCTGGGTTTCAATAAGCGAATAAAAAAAGCCGTGCGCCAGTTCCGCCGGATAGCAAAAAGGCGCGTTGCGCTGGTCAATGCCTTCCTGGGCAGGTTCCGGCGGCAAAAGAACCGCATAACCCAGCTCAGCAAAAAAATTAGAGTAGAGCGGATAGTATGTGTTGATCAAAAAACTGCGATTAAAACCGATGGTTCCCCGTTGGGTGCGGCCTAAGTTCGCAGGCGTGCGCGCACCGTATTTTTCGAATATAAGCTGCTGACGGATTCGTACCAGATCCAGTTTGGCAATATCATATGTTACATTATGGCGCAGGTTATAATAGCGGTTGCAGGCGCCACCGAAAGGATATTTTTTGCCCTCAACCTGAATCATGGCGATTTCACAACGGCGATCGCATTTTTCTTTTCCGCCTTTGCAAACGAATGATTTTCCATATGTGACAGTGCGGTTTGCCAGCGTTGCCAGATCAAATTGGGCCGCGGGCATCAGACCGGTATCAATTCGTTTTTTTACGGCCAGTGCAACACCATACGCACCCATCAGTCCGGGCTCCGGCGGAACCACAATGGGTTTTCCAATCAAAGACGCCATGGCCAGCGGAACGGCTGTGTTGTAACAGACCCCGCCCTGCATAAATACTTTTTCACCCACCGGCCGATTGCCTTTGACCCGGTTTGAATAATTCATACAGATGGAATAAACCAACCCGGCAACAATGTCTTCGTGTCGCACACCCTCGTGAATGGCGTTTTTAATGTCGGAGGCAATGAAGGCGGCGCACTGATCGTTAAAATTTGGCGGCTGTTTGCCTTTCAGGGCCACACCGGCGATTTTCTCCATTTCGACCCCAAGGGTTTCATAAGCGGATTCTTCCAAAAACGAGCCGGTGCCGGCCGAACAGGCCTCGTTCATGGCATAATCAGACGGCACGCCGTTGGTGATATAGGTGTATTTGGCATCCTGACCGCCGATTTCAAAAATGGTGTCCACTTTGGGGTCAAAATAGACGGCAGCGGTGGCATGAGCGATGATTTCGTTGATGACACCGTCGGTGAGGGCGTGTAAACCGGCGATCTGCCGGCCCGATCCGCACACACCTAAACCGATGATCGACAGTCGGCCGGGATCCACCTGTTGCTGGATTTGTTCCAGAATGGATCGGTAGCAGCGTCGCGAAGCGCCAACCGGGTCGCCGTTGGTGCGCAAATAAACCGAGGCCAACATGGCATCATCAGATTTACGCATTAACACCGCTTTGGTCGTGGTCGAGCCGACATCCAGGCCTAAAATGCAGGTATCGCCAGGCCTAACAACGTCTCTTTCAAGGGTTTTGAATTCAACCTCGGCGGCAAAATCATTGAGCGGCGGTAAGGTGTCGAAAGAGCTGATTTCTGAGCAGAACAAATTGGCCTCACCCCCAACCGCAATGGTTTCATGTTCCAGCGCCCACAATGCGGCTCCCAGCGCTTCAAAATACGGGGCTTCGTCCGGTACGATCAATCCCGGGATATCCTGTTTGAGGTAGCCGACCATCATATGGTTGCGGGCGGTGCCGCCGGTGAGCAACAAATTGCGCCGTTCCACCCTTTTGAGGAGTTCCAGAATTTTATTGGCCATCATTTTACACAACCCGGCGGTCACCTGTGATTTTGGAACGCCTTTGTTGGTGGCGTGGGTGCAATCAGATTTACAAAAAACCGAGCAGCGACCGGATACGTGATGGGGTGACTCGACCGATGCCCACTGAGCGGCTTCATCCAGAGTAACATTCATGCGTCGCAGTTGCTGCAGGAAAAATTCGCCGGTCCCCGAGGCACATTTATTGCCTGTGATGACGTTGGCGATGCGCCCGGACCGGTCCAGAACATAGACCATAAACGTTTCGCCGCCGGCCGCAATGATGGCCGGGCAATGAACCCCCGGGGGTTTGACATATGGATATGCATATTCGACGGCTTCAGGCTCGGAAATGGATGTCAGGTTTACAAACTTGCGAAATTTACGCCCGGTGGCAGCGATTCGGTCAAATGCGCTCAAATCCAGCTGTTCAATGGCTTTGAGTAACGTGCGCTTCGGATCGCCCTCGTGGGGATAAAGGGCGAAATCAAGCAACCGTGGTTTGGATGGCAGGGCTGGGTCACCCGCTTTTGAATGAAGCGGTTGCTGTGCTAACTGGGCGATCGAAACAGTTGATGCCCCCAAACAGATTCCCAAAGATTTTATCGCTTCAGCCATCGAATCAGTTTCAACTTTCAGTCTTTTTCGGTTAGTGCTTTACTGATGAGCCGGTATCCTAACAGTTTTGCATGGGAAGGATTGTTGTGGCCCAATATTCGGTTCATGCCAAAGCAGGCCTGTAACCTGATGATGAAAATCATCCTCCAAATATCCGGTCACCCGAAGGTTAGCAAAAAGACAATGCCCGGTCTCATGGTGTCATCGCACGATTAAAAAGGCCGGGATTTCCGGAAGGGTGTTCCAAAGCGGCTGCCCGCGTTTTCAAGGCCTTGTGCAGGGTTGCCGGGCAGAGCCATTTTTGTTGTATTACTTTAATTTG
>WOR8_10007170_pt1 | contig 15248 bp, 11 predicted proteins | sample DeeMarSeWOR38_10_FD_19890 | JGI IMG/M metagenome (IMG submission 19890) | reverse complement strand
GCCTGCTGAGAGAGTCGATAAAGGCGATCTCGCCGACCCATGCGGCTGATATGATGATCAGTCTCAGCCGCAACGTGCAGGCTAGTTTGAAATGTCAGAGTCGGCGGACGAAACAGAGCGCTTCGACAAGGCGGCGCAACAGCGTGTTCTCGATGCGATCGATGCCCGGCAGATCGCCGATTTTTCAGCGCTGCCCGAACGACAACGACGGCTTTCCGCTGATTTCCTGCAGCGCCTGATATCCGGTTCGCACGGCGAGCTCTGTTGTCCGCTGCGGATTCTTGGCGCAGATATCACCGGGTTGTTGCGGCCGCCCTCGGCAAGCCGGGACGGCGCACGCGCGGCCGTGCAGTTCCGGGCGTGCAATTTCGACTCGCCGGTCGACCTGAGCGGCGCCGAATTCCTCGTCCTGCGTTTCGTCGACTGCAAGCTGCCGGCATTCATCGGTGCAAGCCTGCGAGTCACTGCCGACCTCGATCTGTCGGGGTCGCAATTCTCGGGCGTTAGCGACTATGAGTCGGAACTCAGCCTGGTCGGTACCTGTTCGATTCATCTCAACAACGCACGGATTGGCGGCAAACTGGACCTGTCTTCGACAGACCAGTCCCGTTTCGTTACCGCTGGCATTATCCGGCTCGATGGTGCGCATATCGATGGCGACGTGAGTCTCGCCGGGGCGTCGCTGGACGGTTGCGGGGCGCCGGCGCTCAGTGCCGGCTCGATAACGGTGGGCGGCAACCTCGATCTCCGACCGGCCGCCGGTCACCGTTTCCACGCCACGGGCGAGGTCGGCTTCGCTGCAGGTCATATCACGGGCGACCTGATGTGTGACGGTGCCCGGCTGTCGAACCCGAGCGGGCGTGCCCTGCACTGCGAAGACCTGAAAGTGGAGTCGGTGTTCCTGGTAGCCGACCGTGCTGCGCAGCTGCCTTTCGAAGCGTCCGGAAGACTGAATTTCCTGACGGCGATCATAGGCGGCAGTTTCTTCCTGACCAACGCACGACTCTCGCCAGGTCCTGATTACCAGGGATTGCTTCGGACGGGCGGCCCGGTCTCGATAAACCTGCAGCAGGCGCGAATTTCGAACGCGCTGGCGTTCAACAATGTGGGCGCACTCGTTGATGAGCCGGCATCACCGTCCCTGGACGATGCGCTGACACCCGCACGCGGCTGGTTCCTCCTGACCGGCGCGCAGGTCAATTCCATCCTGGACAACATCGAGACGGGCTGGCCCGCGGCCGGATTTCTCGACCTCGAAGGCGCAACCTACGAGCGTATACGGCATGTTGGCGGCGGCGACCTGACCGCAAAGCGCATCGCATGGTTGCGCCGCCAGTTTCCGGACGGGGTACCGAGCGCAGCCAGTTTCCGGCCGCAGCCCTATGAGCAGCTGAGCCGGGTATTGCGCCAACACGGGTTGTCCAGGGAAGCCAACGCAATCGCGGTCGAGAAGATTCGTATGCGGCTCGAAGCGAGGGTAGACGGTCCCTGGTCGCGTATTTTTCCGCACCTGCTGATGCTCGTGAGCCAGCACGGCTACTCGAGCAGTCGGGCGGTGTTGTCGTTCCTGGTGTTCGTGTTGCTCGGCACCCTGATGTATGCGACGGCGCTGTTCGCGTTCGGTCAGCCGTTCCTGCCGGTTGAGCATGATCCGGAGCCGGTCACCTACGAGTTCGCATTCGGCCTCGCGCAGGCCAGCACCGAACGCGGATGTCCGGGCTTGCACGTCATGCACTATGCCCTCGACGCCGCACTACCGGTCATCGACCTCAGCCAGGATCTGCGCTGCCGCTTTTCGCCGCAAGGGACCTACCGCTGGATCTGGCTGTTGCTGCACAGTGTCTACGTCATCATGGGTGCCGCATTGTCTGCCATCGTGATCCTGACGCTCACCGGCGTGTTACGCCAGGACTGACGCCGCGGAGCCATTCGAGCAATCCCGTCACCAGGGCACCCGGCAAGTAGGTACAAGCCAGAATTGTCAAAGTCGAACCGCCCAATCAGTCTGTAATGTGGCACGAAGGTTTGACCAGAGGATTTCCACCCCACCCAAAAACCGGACAAGTTAGCCATGACCAGCATGCAGACTGTGTTCATCAACCCCGAGCGCTGCATCGGTTGCCGGCAATGTGAATTCGCCTGCGCTGTAGCGCATTCCCAAAGCAAAGACGCCGCCCTGGCCCTCGCCGAGGACCCCTTACCCAGATCGAGAATCCATGTTTCGCCCGGCTGGGCGTACAACATGTCGGTACCCAGCCGATGTCGGCATTGCGACCCCGCGCCCTGTGCGCAGGTGTGCCCGACCGGCGCAATGGCGCGCGACGTGAAGCACGACCTGGTTCTCGTCGACGAACACAAGTGCATCGCCTGCGCGATGTGCGCGATGGTGTGTCCGTTCGACGCGGTAACGTTCTATGCGCAGGGCAACGGCATGCCGGCAAGAGTGGTCGCTACGAAATGCGACGGCTGCGTCGAGCGGCTGGAGCAGGGCCAGGAGCCGGCATGCGTCGAAGCCTGCAAGGTCGATGCGCTGCTCTTCGGCGACCTGAATTCATTGATAGAGGCCGGCCGCTTGCAGGCGTCTGCCGCGGTACTCGCGGCGACCACATCACAAGGACCTCTCGAGCATCCGCCCGCGACCGTCTCAGGCTGGCGCGCATGGGGTGAGTCCGCGGCCCACATAAGCGAGGAAATTTAAAATGGATACTCCCGACAAACTGAGCAAGCTGAGTATCAGTAACGACGCTCGCGAAATGCTCGTACGGGCACGCGAGGAAGGAATCGAAACGGTCTGGGACCGCCTGGCGGCCCAGCAGCCGCAATGCGGCTATTGTTCCATGGGCGTCAGTTGCCGTAACTGCGCCATGGGACCGTGCCGAGTGGACCCGTTCGGCGAAGGACCCCAGAAAGGCGTGTGCGGAGCCGATGCCGACATCATCGTCGCGCGTAATCTTGGCCGAACCGTAGCCGCCGGCGCCTCGGCGCACTCGGACCACGGCAGGGACATCCTCGAGGTGTTCGAATCACTCGCCGCCGGCGAGACCAGCGGTTACGAGATTCGCGACGAGGCAAAGCTGCTCGCGCTCGCAAAAGAATGGGGTATCGAATCGGGCGACCGGAGTGTCACCGAGGTCGCGCGCGACCTGGCCGATGCAATGATGGAAGATTTCGGCAGCCGCAAGGATAAAGTCGGTTTCCTCGACAGGCTCCCGGAGCAACGCAGGAAACTTTTCGAAGAGCTCAGCATCACGCCGCGCGGCATCGACCGCGAGAACGTGGAGATGCTGCACCGTACACACATGGGCGTCGACAACGACTACGCAAATACCTCGCTGCACGCCCTGCGCACCAGCCTGTCCGACGGCTGGGGCGGCTCGATGATTGCAACCGAGCTGTCCGACGTCATGTTCGGCACGCCCAAACCGATCATGTCCCGGGTAAACCTCGGCGCGTTGCGCGTCGAATGCGTCAACATCGCGCTGCACGGGCACAACCCGATGTTATCCGACGTGATTATGCAGGCGGCCGAAGATCCGGAACTGGTTGCGCTGGCGAAGGAAAAAGGGGCGGAAGGGATCAACCTCGTCGGCCTGTGCTGCACCGGTAACGAACTGCAGATGCGCAAGGGCCTGCCGATGGTGGGCAACCACCTGATGCAGGAACTCGTGCTGCTGACCGGCGCGCTCGACGCGATGGTCGTGGACTACCAGTGCATCATGCCGTCCGTGACCGATGTGGCCAAGTGCTTCCATACGGAAGTCATTTCGACCGCCGACAAGGCGCGGTTCGCCGGCGCGACCCATATTTCGTTCGCTCCGGAACGCGGGCTGGACATCGGCAAGGAAATCGTGCGCCACGGTATCGAAGCCTATGTGAACCGCAACCCGGATCGCGTGCGGATTCCGGAGGGCACGGTGGAGATGATGGCCGGTTTCTCCGTCGAGGCCATACTCGAGGCACTGGGTGGAACGCCGGAACCGCTTGTCGAGGCCATAAAAGCGGGCAAGATCCGCGGGGCCGTCGGCGTGGTTGGCTGCAATAATCCCAAGATCCCGCAGGATTATGGACACGTCACGCTCACCAGGCGCCTGATCGAGAACGATATCCTCGTCCTCGTGACGGGCTGTTCGGCGATCGCGAACGGCAAGGCCGGGCAGATGCTGCCCGAATCGGCCGACATGGCGGGCCCCGGCCTCTCGGAGGTTTGCAAGGCGCTCGGAATTCCGCCGGTGCTGCACATGGGGTCGTGCGTGGACAACACGCGCATACTCGTGCTCGCTGCCGCGCTCGCCAACTATCTCGGCGTGGATATTTCCCAGTTGCCGCTGGCCGGGGCCGCTCCCGAATGGTACTCGGAGAAAGCGGTTTCGATCGGCGCGTATGTCGTCGCGAGCGGTATATTCACCGTGCTCGGCGTCCAGCCGCCGATCTTCGGCAGCCAGAACGTCGTGAAATTGCTGGCTCACGATCTCGACGAAGTCGTTGGCGCGAAGTTCGCCGTCGAGCCGGATCCCGAAGCAGCCGCGGAGCTGATCTGCCGTCATATCGAGGACAAGCGCGAGGCGCTGGGGCTGCCGTTCGTGGCGGCCGAAGAAGCCCGCGGCGACAAAGTCGCCTGAGACGACTTTCGTGTGGTCGTCACGGGCAAGGGCGGCGTTGGCAAGACCACGCTGACAGCGCTGCTTGCGCGCCGCCTGTCACGGCGCGGGTACCGTGTACTCGCGCTCGACGCGGACCCGCAGATGAACCTGCCGTATGCGCTCGGCCTCGAGTCTGCGGATGCACGTGGCCTGGTTCCCCTGAGCGAGAATACGGATTACGTCGAAGAAAAAACCGGGGTTCGCCCGGGGGAGGGCTGGGGCCTGTTCTTCCGGCTGAACCCGGACGTTGACGACGTCGTCGACCGTTTCGGTGTGCGCGGGCCCGACGGTGTTCGGCTGCTGGTAATGGGCAACACGGTACAGCCTGCAGCGGGATGCCTGTGCCCCGAGAACGCCCTGCTCGCATCGGTTACGAATGCGATGAGCCTGCGCCATGACGAGGCGATCCTGATGGACACCCAGGCGGGCTTCGAACATTTCGGGCGAGCGCTCGCCAAAGGGTTCCGCCACGCCGTCGTCGTCAGCGACCCGACGTTCAACGGACTGCAGGTCGCATTGCGGGCTGCGCGGCTTGCGCGCGAACTCGGCATCGAGTCGATCCATCTCGTGGTGAACCGGGCCCGGAGCAAACTGGATTTCGACCGTTCGCTGGCGAGACTCGACGAGGAGGGTGAATTCCCGTTCACGAGCCGCCACTGGCTGCCGGTGGATCCATTGCTGCCCAAGATCGAGCCATCGGTCAGTCCGTTGTTCGCACGGCCGCCGACGCCGTTCGACCAGCGGCTCGACGGATTGCTCGACACACTGCTGCCCATAGAGGAGTTGGTGAGAGAATGCGTGTCCTGATACTCGGTTCCGGCCCGGCTGGATTGACGGCGGCCCGGACATTGCGCGAGCTGGCGCCATCGAGATCGATCGACCCGGCGATTACGATGATTTCCGCGGAGTCGTCTCCGCCGTACTCGCCGCCAGCGATGGCGGACCACTTTCTTACGGGCCGGGAAGAGACGCTCTACTGGCAGGGAAAGGACGTGTGCGAGCGCCTGCGTGTGGACTACCGCGCCGGGGTTGCCGTCGAGGCCGTGTACCCCGAGCAGCGACAGGTGTCGCTTGAGGATGGCAACTACATCGATTACGACCGGCTGATTATCGCGACGGGCAGCCGGCTGCATGCGCCGCTGGAGGGCTACGATCTGCCCGGCGTCTACAATTTCAAATCGCTGGAGGCGGCTCGCCTGCTGGTCGAAAACGTCAAGGCGGGCGAAACGGACAGCGCACTGATCGTCGGCGCGGGCTTCATCGGCGTCGAGGTCGCGGTGCTGCTGAACGAGCTCGGCTGTAACGTGACGATCATCGACCGGCTGTGGGTAATGCCGAATATCCTCGACGAAGAAACGGCGGAACTGGTCCTCGACGATCTCCAGAACCGCGGCATCGTCGTGCATCAGCACACGGAGGCCTTGCGCTTCTCCGGGAAGGCGCGCGTCGAAGGCGTGGAGCTTGCGAATGGCGAGACGCTCGTCGCGGATGCGTATATCGCGGCTACCGGCATCAAGCCCAACGTCTCGTTCCTCGAAGGATCGGGGCTGGATATCGGCTGGGGCATCCGCGTCGACAATCGCATGCGGACGAACCTGCCGAATATATGGGCGGCCGGCGACGTGGCGGAGACGTTCGACCTGATGAACGGCGAGCGCTACGTGCACGCGATCTGGCCGAATGCCACGGCACAGGGAGCCGTCGTCGGGCGAGACATGCTCGGCTTCTCCGCCGATTACGAGGGTGCGGAAAGAATGAACAGCATGAAGCACCTCGGGCTGCCCATCATGGCCGTCGGTGAAATGACGGGCTCAGAGATCCTGCGCCGGCGCAACGGCGACAAGCTGCGCAAGATCTTCCTCGACGACGGCAGGATTGTCGGCTTCCGGCTGGCCGGGGACACGAGAGGCGCCGGCACGTATCGGGCGCTGATGCTCAAGGGCACCGATGTCAGCGGGTTTGGCGAGGATCTGCTGGATCCGCGATTCCGCATCAGCCGCTGCGTGTCACCCGACGCCCTGTACCATTAGTCTTCGTTGGGGTCGGACCCGCTTATCTACCTGTTTCCTTTGCAGTTTTCGGATTATTGAGCCCCAGATCGTGGGTTAAATCGTCGATTTGGGTATCGAAAACGCGACTTAGCGAACAGCGTGCGTTCTTCGGGCAGCTTAATTCGCACTTTTCGAGCTCGAAATTCGCTGATTAGGTCGATCTGAGGGTGAGTCTTTCGGGTAAAAACCTGTAATTACAGTTGGTTACACTGGTCCGACCCCGGGCTTGCCGAGATAAAACAGTGCGATCGTCGCGATTCCCGCGATGAGCAGTACGAACTGTCTCGCCGAATCCGCAACCGTCTGCTGCTTGTGCAGACTCGGAATGAGGTCGGCAGTGGCGATGTAAATGAAGCTCGCGGCCGACAACGCCAGTACATAGGGAACAGCCTCCTGCGCGCCCGCGAGCCAGAACCAGGCAAGAATGCCGCCCGGCAGGGTCATGGACGCCGACAATGCGTTCAGCATCAAGGCCCTGGCCCGTCCATAGCCGGCATCGAGCAGGATTGCAAACTCACCGACTTCCTGCGGGATCTCGTGCGCGATAACCGCCAGCGCGGTTGCGATACCGAGTGGAACCGACGTCATGAAGGCGACGGCGATAACCACGCCATCGACGAAGTTGTGCAGCGAGTCCCCAAACAGAATCAGTGGACCTGCGCTACCCCTTGCGGCGTCCGGCTCCTCGTGACTGTGCCGCCACAGGACGAGCTTCTCGAGCACGAAAAACAACACCATGCCGATCAGTACGGTCGTCATCACGTTACGCGCGGGCGCCCGCCCGAGTGCCGCGGGAATCATGCCGAGAAACGCCGCGCCCAGCAGCGTGCCGGTAGCGTAGCTGACCAGTGAGGGAACCATGAAGCGCCGCACGTGTTCCGGAAACAGCAGGAACAATGCGGCGGCGGCGATGGCACCGAGGCTGCCGAGAAGGGCGAATCCGATAATCCAGGCGAGCATCAGGGTGCCTGCGCAGTCGTTGCGTTGCGAATCGCAAGGCGCGTGAACACAGGGCCGACGGTTTCGAGCACGACGGTCGAGGCGACCGCGGCCGTCAGGACGACTGACGCCGTGTCCGGGAATTTCTGCGCCGCGACCAGTGCCATGCCGATGGCGACGCCGGCTTGCGGCATGAGCGCAACTCCCAGCCACCGCTGCAATGCTGCGGGAGCTCCGACGAGCCGGCTACCCAGCCGGGTGCCGAGGTAGATTCCACCAAACCGGGCCAAGACATAGACGACCGTGACACCTCCGGCGAGCAGCAGCGTGTCGACTTCGAGCGATGCGCCGGCGAGCACGAAGAAGAGCACCATGAACGGCCACTCGATACCTTCGATCGCGTGAAAAGGCCGCTCGTAATGCGAGGCGAGGCTGGCGACCATTATCCCCATGACCATCGAGGAGAGGATTGGCATGAGGTCGAACCACTCGGCGATACCGGCACCGAGCAAGACAAAGCCGAGTGCTTCGGCGAGCATGGGCTCGCCATGCCGGATGCGGCCGGTCAGGAAGGCCATCGGCGCACCGAGCGCAACGCCCAGGAAGACGCTGCCACAGACATCGACCAGGCTGGAGGCAATACCCGCACCGAGCGCTGCTCCTCCGCCGATTATTCCGGCTATTGCCACCATCAGGACGAACATCAGCAGGCCCCATACGTCATCGACGGCAACGATCGACAACAAGGTGTCCACGAATTCCCCCCGGTAATCCCCTTCGTGCACAAGGTCATAGGTTGCGGCCGGATCCGTCGCAGGAGCAATTCCGGCAAGCAAGAGCGCCATGACAGGATCGAGACCCGCGACTATCAGCGCCGTTGCGACGAACAAGGCGGCGCCGAAGACCTTGCAAAGCGAGATTCTTATGACGAAAGAGCCCCTTTTCCTGAGCGCGGGGATGGAAAGCTGGTGCCCGAGCAGAAATCCGATCAGCGCCAGCGCGATCGTTGTGAGTTCGGGAAACCATTCGTCGACGAAACTATCGGGTATCAGCGAGAATCCTGCCGGGCCCACGGCGAGGCCGCCCAGCATCAGCAAGGTTACGCGCGGCAGAAAAGTAGACCGCCCCACGATGTCGGCGACGAAGCCGATCAGGAAGAGCAGGCCCAGGATGAGGGGTATCGACATACGGCTTTGCCGCCGTGCAGTCTAGTAGTAGCTCAGGTCTGTAGCCTTACCACGGAATACCCGATAGGCGTATACGGAATAGCCGACAATGACGGGCAACACGATGATCGCGCCGACAAAGATGAACATCAGGGATTCGGGCGCGGCGGCGGCTTCCCAGATGGTCATCCTGTCCATGACCACGTACGGGAACAGGCTGTAGGCGAGCCCGTGAAACGCGAGCATGAAGATGGCTACGGTGCTTGCAAACGGTATCCACTCACTATCGTGCAGATCCTTGTCGAGGCGCTCGGGGAGGCGGGCAAGCGACCGGTAGGCGATCAGGAAGGTTACCGCCGTCATCGCCGGTATCGGCCACAATACGATGAGGTTTTCGAGGCCGAACCACTTCTCGAAAATACGCTGGCTGACGAACGGGGTGGCGAGCGAGACGCCGGCCACACCGATCGCGAGCAATACAATGGAGCGTTTCGCCCACGTGATTGCACGGCGCTGAAGCTCGTCCGTCGTCTTGATGATCAGCCAGGTCGAACCGAGCAGCGCAAAACCCGATGCCATGCCCAGGGCGATCAGGCAGGCAAACAGGTAACTCCAGAGGTCTTCCGCAAAACCCGTGACGAAGCGCCCGAGCATGTAGCCTTGTGCGAGCGAGGCGAGCAGGGACCCCGCGAAAAATGCAAAGTCCCAGGTCGACTTGTGTTCGTCCCTGGCTTTGACCCTGAAGTCGAAGGCAACGCCGCGCAAGGTCAGCCCGATCAGCATAAGCGCAACGGGCAGGTACAGGGCGCCCAGCACGATCCCGTGCGCGACCGGGAAAGCAACGAGAAGTATGCCGATGCCCAGGACCAGCCAGGTCTCGTTTGCATCCCAGAAGGGCCCGATCGAGGCGATCATCGTATCTTTCTGCTTGTCGCCGTCGCCCAGCTGCAGCAGCAGGCCGACGCCGAGATCGAAACCGTCGAGAATCACGTAGGCGAGGATTGCGAGACCCATAACCAGCATGAAGGCGAGCGGCAGCCATCCCGCCGCGGTGGTCAGGTCCGGGACCTGCTCAAGCATGTCCACCCTCAGTGGCGGCCTTGCCGGCCAGGACGCGCGGGCCATGCGCGGTCGGTTCGGAGGTCTTGGAGTCGGCCTGCCCGGCCTGGCGCGCCAGGTAGAAGACGACCGTTATGTACGCCGTTATCAGCACGGCATAGAGCAGCAGATAGAGTGCGAGCGTCAGCGCGATGTTGCCCGCGGGCACACTGGTTACGGCGTCCGCCGTGCGCAGCACGCCGGTCACGAGAAACGGCTGGCGACCGATCTCGGTCGTGTACCAGCCTGCCAGCACGCCGACCCAGCCGGAGAACGTCATGAGCGCGAGACCCTTGAGGAGCATCGGCGGCAGCTGCCCCTTGCGCTTGAGTGACCAGGCGGCAGCCCAAGACGCCAGCAGCATCAGCATGCCGATGCCGACCATCACCCGGAAGGACCAGAACACCGGCGCAACCGGCGGGTGCGCGCCCGGAAACTCGTTGATGCCTTTGACCTCTCCCTGCATGTCGTGCGTGAGGATCAGCGACGCCATCCCCGGCAGTTCGATGGCAAATCTATTGCTCTGCGTCTCCGCGTCGGGCAGGCCGAACAGCACGAGGGGGGCGCCGCGCTGCGTCTCCCATAGCGCCTCCATCGCGGCCACCTTGGCGGGCTGATGTTCGAGTGTGTTCAGCCCGTGCAGATCGCCCGTGAAGATCTGTAGTGGAGTCAGCACCGCCGCCATGACGATGCCGAGACGCAGGGCCGCCTGCACGGCGGGCGTATCATCGCCGCGCAGTAGGCGATACGCGGAAAGGCCGGTAACCAGGAACGCCACCGTCAGGAACGACGCCAGCATGGTGTGGATCATGCGGTAGCCGAAAGACGGGTTGAAGATGACTTCCATCCAGCTCGTGACGTGTGCAACGCCGTCGCGCATTTCGAAGCCGGTGGGTGTGTGCATCCAGGAGACCAGCGCCAGAATCCAGAATGCGGACAGGCTGGTGCCCACCGCAACGAGTACCGTTGCCACGGTGTGCATGCGGTTGCCAACTCGCTTGAAGCCGAACAGCATGATGCCGAGGAACGTCGCCTCGAGGAAAAAGGCCGTCAGCACCTCGTAAGCCAGCAGCGGTCCCGCAACATTGCCGACGGTGTTCATGAAGCCCGGCCAGTTGGTGCCGAACTGGAAGCTCATGGTGATGCCGCTGACGACCCCGAGGGCAAAGGTAAGTGCGAAGACCTTCACCCAGAACCGGTAGGCGTTCATCCACTTCTCGTCGCCGGTCGCGTTGAAGCGCAGCTTGAAGAACAGCAGCACCCAGGCGAGGCCGATCGTAATCATCGGGAACAGGATGTGGAAGCTGATGTTCGCAGCAAACTGCAAACGCGACAGCAACAGAGCGTCCAACATCGTTCAGCCCCGGATGATCAGGCGCCGGCTTTGGCAGCAGGCTGGAAACCGAAGACCTTGCGCATGATGATGGCTGCGGGACAGAAGCCTGTGAACGCCTGCTGGAACAGGTTGGCCCCTACAAAAACCGTCAGCCAGACAAACCCGGGGTGCACGAAATACGTCAGTGCGACCGACAGCAACACCATGATGCCGGCGAAAGCCTCGACCGCGTGTTCGAGAGACATCTTGCGATTCATAAGAGATTCCACGTTGAAGTCATAACAGGATGCCTGCTAGTTTATTAGAAACTTCTAAATTAGTACAGTCGGATTTATGCTGGCTGTCGCCGCACCGCGAATTCCACGGCTGCGAGCATCATGGCGATAATGCGCTCAGTCGCGCTCGACGATCATGATCGTCAGGCGGCTGATACACACCAGCTTGTCATCGGGATCGCGTATTTCGATGTGCCAGACGTGCATGCGGCGGCCGATGCGTATCGGTGACAGGGTCCCGATCACGAACCGGCCATCGGGCACCGGGCGCAGGTGGTTGGCATTGATCTCGACGCCGACCGGCGTGTGCGTCGAGGGGTCTTCGATGCACAGCACCGAGGCAAGGCTGCCGAGTGACTCGGCCAGTGCGAGCGAGGCGCCGCCGTGGAGGATGCCGTAGGGCTGGATCGTGCGCCGGTCCACCGGCATCCGGACGGAGATCCGGTCGTCGCCAATGCTTTCGATCGTGAGACCGAGGTGCTCGAGCAGCGTGCCCTGCATCGTCTGCTGCAGTTGTTCGACGTCCGGTTCGTGTTTCCAGAGCATCACCGGGTGCCCGCGCCCGGCGTCTTTACAGGGTCGGCAGGCCGCGGCGGCAGCGTGCCGGGTTGCATGCGAAGCCGCTGCACGGCTTCCTCGATGGCCCGTTCCAGCTGCGGATCCTCGCCGCGCAGCACCGCCTCCGGCGGATTGTCGACCTCGATGTCCGGCGCCACGCCGACGCCTTCGATGGCCCACTGGCCATCTGCCGATGCCGTCGCGAATTGCGGTACGAATACCGATCCACCATCCATCAGGGCCCCGAGGTTGGTGATGCCGATGATGCCTCCCCAACTCCGCTTGCCGATCAGCGGCCCAAGCTGCAGGGCTTTGAACGCCGCCGGGAAGATATCCCCGTCGGATGCGGAATCCTCGTCGAGCAGCGCGACCAGCGGTCCGGTGAAGACAACGTTGGGATAGGTGTCGAGGTTGTCGACGCCGCGATCGTAGCCCATGAACACGAGGTCGCGGGCCAGGCGGTTGATAACCATCTGCGAAACGTTGCCGCCCCCATTGCCGCGTACGTCGATGATCATGCCCTGTTTGCGTACCTGGCCGTAAAACCACTTGGTGAATTCGTAGATACCGGCCGCGCCCATATCCGGTATGTGCAGGTAGCCGATCCGGCCATCGGTTTCGCGAGCGACGCGCGCTCGATTCTCCTGTACCCAGCGCAGGTAGAGCAGGTCGTTCTCAGTGGCGATGGGATTGACGAGCACCGTGCGGCGATCCTTGCCGCGGGCGTTGCTCGCCAGCGTAAGCTCCAGCAACCGCCCGCCCTGTCCCTTGAGGAGCGAGTAGGGGTTGATGCCGGCGGTCAGGTTGCGGCCGTTGATCGCGAGCACGTAGTCGCCAGGCCCGACGTTGATACCCGGCTCGGTCAGCGGCGAGCGATACTTGTCTTCCTGGTTCTGGCCGGCGTAGATGGCGCCGATGCGGTAAAGACCGGCCTGCTCATCCAGCTCGAACGTCGCGCCGAGCAGGGCATCGCTCGAACGCTCCATGCCGGCGATGTCGCCGCCCGCGATATAGGCGTGACCGACATTCAGTTCCGCGATCATTTCGCCGATCAGGTAGTTCAGATCCGCGCGATGAGCCACGTGCTCGAGCAGCGGCCGGTAACGATCGCGCAGCGCGACCCAGTCGTAGCCGTGCATGTTCTCGACGTAGAAGTGGTCGCGAAAGCGCCGCCAGACCTCGTCGAAGATCTGTTCGTACTCGAGCGCCCGTATACGCGTCGCGGTCAGGCTGTCGAGATCCGCCTTCTTCGCCTCCTGCTCGTCCTTCTTGATGTCGAAGCGATTCAGCGCACCTTCCTGGTTTACGATGACATGCTTCGAGGCTGCCGCGAGCGCATAGCCGGTCACCTTGTCCGTGATCGGGAAGACTTCGCGGTCTTCCAGGGAGTACGCACGCAGTTGCGCACCCGGCTCGATGTCGCGACCGTAATAGAATGCCGGGGCGCCCACGAACAGCAGGTGCTCTTCGGTCGCCGACAGGCCGCCGAGATTGTCGAAGTCGATCGGGGCGCGGCTGACGCGTGTGGCGAGGCCGTCAAAATCGATGTCGACCTTCGGTACGCCGGCATCTTTCTTCTTGTCTTTGTCTTTGTCTTTGTCCTTGTCCGGCAGGCCTTCGACGTTGCGCGGCGCAAACGGGTTCCCGGCCGATGCGGTGAGCAGCATCGCATAGACGCCGGTCTGCCGGTTGTTCGCGTAGTTCCATTCCAGCAGGTCGATCTGTGGTGCGAACATGCGATCCGACAGGAAGTACAACTGGCCGCCGCCCGGCGCGAATACGGGGTTGTATTCACTGAACATCTCGTCGGTGATGCGTCGCGAGTTGCCGGATTCGCTGTCCCAGATATGAAGGGAACGATAGCCGTTCGGGTCTTCCATCGAGTAGGCGAGCCAGCGCGAGTCCGGAGACCACGAAAAGTCGTGCTGCGGAAACCCGGGATCGTCGGCCACCTGTCGCTTGTTGCCTCCATCACTATCAACGACGAAGATCCTCGCTTCCGAATCGCCGTAAGCAATCTTGCTGCCGTCCGGCGAGAACACGGGGCTATAGAGTCTCGTCGTCGAATCGCCGCTCACACGGGTCGCTGGTGTTTCGCCCAGGTGACCGGCTACGTAGATTTCCTCTTCGCCGCTGGCGTCGGAAATCCACGCGACCCGGTCGCCTTCTGGCGACCAGGCGACCTCCCGATCATGGGCACCGGCGCTGTTGGTCAGGTTGCGGGATACGCCGTGCTCGACCGGCACCGAGAACACTTCGCCCCTCGCTGCGACCAGCACGCGTTCCCCGTTCGGGCTGACGTCGAAGCTCTCGAGGTGCTCGGAGACCTTGACCAGCTCGCCGAGTTCGAAGCCGGTATCGGCCGGTACGGTGATGGTGAGTGCACGGTCGTTGCCCGATCGCACGTCGAGGATGTGCAGTGCGCCGTCCAGTTCATAGACGATCCGATGCGAACCGTCGTCGCTTGCCCAGCGAACGTCGCGGTTCTCGTAGCGCGTCAGTTGCGTCGTTTGCCCGTTGTCGGGGTCGTATCCGTAGATATTCAGGTAGTCGTCGCGGTCGGAGACGAAGAAGATGCCTTCCTGCAGCCACATCGGATCACGGTCTGTGCGCACGTGGTCCGTGATATTGCGTGAACCGGAACCGTCGAGCTCGAAGATGAACAGGTCCTGCGCCCAGCCGCCCTCGTAACGCTTCCAGGTGCGGAAGTCGCGAAAAAGCGGCGAAAACAGGATCCGCTCGCCATCTGGCGACAGTGCGCCGGCACCCGAAACGGTCATCGGCAGCGGTTCGGGCAGGCCACCCGACATTTTCACCGTGTACAGGCGCGAACCGGTGAGGCTGAAACCCTCGCGCAGCGACCGGAACAGCACGGCTTCGCCATCGGGCGTCCAGCCATACACCTGGTGGTCGTAGCCCCACCGGGCCGGCAGCGGGCCCTCGGACGGATACCACGTCAGGCGCTTCGGTTCGCCACCGGTGACCGGCACCACGTAGACCTGCTCGCTGCCGTCGTACTGGCCCGTGAACGCAATGTGCCGGCCGTCAGGCGAAAACCGCGCAAACAGTTCCTGGCCAGGATGGGACGTAAGTCTGCGGACATTGCTGCCGTCTGTGCCAGCGAGCCACAGATCACCCGCGTAGGTGAAGACCACGGTGTCGCCATGCAGGTCCGGAAACCTGAG
>WOR8_10003532_pt1 | contig 15248 bp, 18 predicted proteins | sample DeeMarSeWOR38_10_FD_19890 | JGI IMG/M metagenome (IMG submission 19890) | reverse complement strand
CAAAATTATCGATGCCGTAGGCGGCCACGAAACTGCCCATGAAGGCTCCTTCGGCTTTTCTTTCTTTCAGAGCTAACAGGACCTCCCTGTAACCCTTGAGCACTTCGAATCTGATGTCCACGGGCAGCAGTTTACCCATGTAATCGCAAAGGTTCTGGTACTTTCGCTGCTGCTCAAAAATGTTCCTCTCGGGAACCAGAACGATCCTCAAAGGTCCATCGCCCTTGGCCACCCGGGCAAGACCGGACCCCGCCAGGAAGAATATGAAAATAACAACAGCGGCTTTATTCCACTTTTTCAAGTATGTATTCTCTGCTTCCAAGACCCAGTTTTACGGCGTGCTCTAAAATCGGCTGCCACCGGATCCCGGTCACAGCCTTGAGTTTGTCTTTCGCTCCCAGATCCTCCAGTTTGCTTCCCGCCAGCCCCTGCGCGCCGTTGACCAGGTCCACGGCTGCCTGGTCTATGGCCACCGGATCTGTGGAGACCAGGATCCCCACATCCGCGACAAAAGGCGGATCGTTGAAATCAAAACAGTCGCAGTCCGGGCTCACGTTGATGAGATAGTTGAAAAACAGCCCCTTGTCTTTTTTGTTGGCAAGGGCCCCGGCCACATACTCGGCGGTTTTCTCCTGAGTGATCGCCGGGTCGGTCTTCCAGTTCACCGCTATGGCTCCGTAACTGCACGACACCGTGCACTCGCCGCAGCCGATGCACTTCTCCTCCATGATAAGGGCCTTTGTCCCGGCCTCCCAAGCGATGGCGTCCACAGGGCACCAATGGAAGCATTTCCCGCACATGGTGCACTTGTCCTCCCGGACCGCCGGCAGGACGTCGGAGTGCATCTCCTGCTTTCCGCTCGGGGCGGCGCAGCCCATTCCGATCCCCTTCAGGGCCCCGCCGAAACCGAACAGCTCGTGGCCTGTGAAGTGGGTCAGGTTGACCACGGCATCGGCGTGGTGAAAACCTGCCGCAATCTTGACCTCAGAAAAATGTTTGCCGTCCACCTTTTCCGTGACGTAGTCCTTTCCGATGAGCCCGTCGCCGATGATCACCGGGGCACCCACCGTTGCGTAGGAAAATCCGTTCTTAAGGGCCGTCTCCAGGTGGTCCACCGCGTTGCCGCGGCTGCCCTTGTACAAGGTGTTGGTGTCGATGAGGAACGGCTTCCCGCCGGCCTTTTTGATCTCCTCCACGGCGACCCTGGCGTACATGGGGGGCAGGAACGCCGTGTTGCCCTCCTCGCCGAAGTGGAGCTTCACAGCCACCTTTGCACCGGGGGAGATCCTTTCCGCAAACCCGGAACGGGCGAACAGCTTGCGCGTCTTGTCCAGGAGGTTGTACCCCATCTGGCCCCTGAGGTTGGTGAAGTAGACTTTGGATGCGTTCATGGTCCCACCTCTCCGCCTGGTGTTGTCCAGAAGCTGCCTATGGCAAGCGTGGCCCGGGCAGCGTCATCGTTGCCGTCGATGATGACCAGGTTGACCTCGGGAGCAGTGGAAACGCCCCAGTAGTTCCAGTTCGCAGGGATCATGGTAGATCCCTCATTCGTGTCCAGCGTAACATAAACCTGGGTGTCCTGGCCCCCCGCCCCGTCAGGGTGAGTGTTGTATTCAAAGAGGTTATTGCCCCTGTCACCGGTTGTCCCCATATCGATCTTTGTCAGGTTGGTATTGCTCAGGGCGGAGTCGATGAGCACACCCGACAAACCGTTATCGGTGATGGCGTTATTCCGGAGCTTCAGTTCCATCGTTCCACCGACCCGAAGCCCGTATCCGGTGTTCCCTTCGATGATGTTACGCCGGATCAGGGTATCTCCCGGGCCTCCGGTGAGGTTGATCCCGTTGGTGGTATAGGCGGCGCCGAAGATATTGCATGACGTCATGACGTGGGATCCGGAGCTGGCCCAGATGGCAAGGGCGTTATCGTCGAAGACCGTTTCGGTGATCTCGCCGGCCCCATCAACAGCCTGAACGCCGGCACCCTGGACCGCGCTGTCGGCCGGCCCTCCCGGGTCCGTCTGGAACCAGATCTCTGAGCCGGCGACGCGGTAGGAGACATTCTCCAGGTAGAACCCTCCCCGGCTTGAGCTGTCGGCCTGAGACGCGTCCACGATGCTGTCAGCCACCTCCACGCTCACGGCGGCGTCATCGTCCCGGGCAAAGACCGCCCATGCCGACTGCCTGTCGAAGAGGCATTCCTGGATTGAGAGTTGCGGATCGGGACCGGAAACGTCCGCTATGCGGACCGCTGCTTCGGCGCCCACCAGCCGAAGGTTCCTGAGCGTCAGATCGGCGTTCACCGAAAAGAGGCTTGCTGTGGCCGGGTCCGCCTCCAGGATCGTGGCCGGCGGATCGGCAATGGGTATGAGTCCTCCAGAAGTGACGGTGGATCCATAGCCGGAACCCTGAACAGTGAGATCAACATCGATGGGGATCGTCAGGGGGTCCGTGCTGGTACCATAAGCGTTTCCAGAACCCGTGCTCAGGCCGATGACATCCCCGGTGCTGGCGGCGGTGAAAACAGCCATGAGGCTGCTGATGGTGGAACCGGTCTGACTATCAAGGGTCACCGGATCACTGGTCGTTTCGTTGCCGTCCCTGTCCGAAGCCCTGACAAGGACCGTGTGCATTCCCGCAGAGAGGTCTGACGAGGAGGCCAGGTAGCTCCACTCAACATCCCAGTTCTTGTTCGGAGGATCGCTGTCTATATCGGCCGTGTGCCACGTCGCCCCGTTGTCGCCGGAAACCAGGACACTGTCCACATTGGTGTTGTCGGCAGCCCTGCCGGTAAGGAGGTAGTGCTCGGTAGAACCGGTGTCGTTGAAAAAAACGGTCGGGGGGATCGAGGACGTGTCGATGGAGGGAGCAGCCGTATCAGGGCCGCATGCCGCGATGGAAAAAATTGCTGCAATGACAGTAACTATATATATAGTAAACGGGGAAAAGACCTTCCATTTCATCTTCAGCTCCTTCCGTTCTCAGGTCTCAGAGTACAGCTTTAAATTATTATCACAAGCCTTTACCCTGCGCAAGAATACGAATTTGAAATCAAATGAATTCCGTGACTCGTGATTTGTGATCCGTGAATTGTCAAAAACGTGGTTTACCGTCGGTCGCTCACACAACTGACTGTAATTAAACGATTATTCAACATTTCAGACGGAGTGAAACCCTTGAAGGTGCATTAAAATGATGCATCATTCCCTCTCCATGGGCAGGAACCTCCTCGAGCAGAGTCAACACCCTCGAAATACGAGACATTATTTTTCATCCACTACGATACACGGTCACGCGTATTGGTGTCAGAGCACTTGTTTATTTGGGAACAAGTTCATTGCGCGTATTGGTGTCAGAGCACTTATTTATTTGACGCGCGTGTATCGGTGTCAGAGCACTCGCGTACGTATCGCGTATCAGTGTCGGAGCACTGGTTTCGTATCGGTGTCAGAGCATTTATTTGCAAGCAAACTCCCATATTTCCATACCACCCTACATGAACCTGACCATTACGGCCTCCTATCGGACAACATGTCCGGATTCCGGACAATAAAGGCATCCGAAGCCATAACAGAAATGTCCTTACCATACAGATGAATCCTTAAGTAGTTTGTTTTCACTGGTTTTTTTTCAAAAATACCTTCTGGCATTCTCCTTGCCTCTCCAAGCCGTAAAGGAAAGGAGGATCGATCATGACGCGAATAGGGAGTCAGGAAAAAGGGCAGGGGATGACGGAATACATTGTCATCGTGGCGCTAATAGCGGTAGCTGCCATCGCGGTTGTCGGGTTTTTCGGGGATGTTGTGAGGAACCAATTTTACAATATGACAGCTGCCCTTGCCGGAAGCTCTTCCAAAAGCGATGTGAGCAAATTCGTGAAAAAAGCGGAGCGGGAAAAGAATCAAAGGGGTATGGACGACTTCTCGTCCTCGGCCCGTTAAAGGTCTTGGTTCGATGGCACGTACGAAGACCAAATATTCGGGGCCACCCTACCATCAGAGGGGACAGGGAGCTGTCGAGGCCATGCTGGCACTCCCTGTTTTCCTCACTCTAGTGTGCATCATCTTCCAGCTGTTTTTCCTGGGCATTGCTCAGGTCCAGCTTCATTACGCAGCCTTCTACGCAGCGCGAGTGGGTGCTGTCCACGGCGGCGACCTGGATAAGATGAAGCAGGCAGTCACAACTATCTTGGGCCGATTCCCAATTGAGTTACCTTTCTCTTCGGATCAACTTGAGATAGAGATCCTCAACTCCCAGGAAGATAGCGTTGGAAGAGCCGGTACTCTACCGCCACTGGCAGAACCCATAAAAGTCCGTGTCCACTGGCATTATCCCTTGATCGTACCGCTCGCCGATACTTTTCTTTTTAAGAACAGCCTATTCCCAGTTTCAGGAAGACCCAGAGTTCATCTTCAAGCGTCATGGGCTATGACCATGTTCGGGTCAAAATCGGGGGACAACAAAAATGGAAAATGCCCAGGGCCCTAGCAGCAGCATGTGCGGCCAGACTCTGGTACTGGCAGTTGTAATGCTTGGTCTTAGTTCGACATTGATGTTCGGCCTGTTCCGGGTTTCGCTGGTTGCGCAGGAAAAGATCCGATTGCAGTTATCAGCTGACATGGCTGTGCTGTCGACGCTCAATAGCCAAGCCAACGGTCTTAATGCCATGGCCTTGGCCAACAGAGCCCTTCTTGCCAACGATGCTCTGGCCGGACAACTCAACGCTCTGGTGAGCGAAACAACCTTCTATAGAAAGCTGGCTGAAAAATTCCAGAAACTGCTGCGCCTTGTTCCATACGCAGGGGCCACCAGCAGTTTTATCTTTTCCGGCACACATATTATTGAAAAAGCCCTGAGAAAAGCTGCTACCGTTACTCTCCCCCTGGTACATCTTTCCAATATCGCATTGAGAAAGGGTCAGCAAACAATTCGCCATCTTCTGCCCATATGTTCCTTGAAAGCTGCCAGGTCGACACTCAAAGAAAACATGCCCCAGGCTCAGATTACGATTCCCAGTAAAACCCTTGTTCTTCATCAAGCTAGGTCTTTGCAGCAAAATCTTATTGAAGGTGATCCAACCACCGCTAAGACACTCAAAGCCCAGACTATGGATCGCCATACATTGAGGCGAAATTGGAGTATCCAGGTTGCGGGATTTTCTCCCGCTAAAAAAACAGGCGGAACAACAATCCTTCCGGATGACCTACTTGCCCAGGATAAATTACGCTTGAAAGTTTTCCAAAGACTGGGTTGGAGATGGAAGACCGTCATCCGTACTGAGAGTCGAGTCTCTGATTTTGGATATCAAACACCCGCTGATTTCCTTTCGATAGACACCAATAGTGGTCAGACAGCGTTCGGTTTTCCGATCTTTGTTCAAGCTGTAATACCAGTTCCGCTCGGCAATTACCCTTCCATGGAGGTAAAACTCTTCGCCGTGTCAGCAGGCAGGCTCACTTACATGAGACCTTCCAGGACTGATGAGGCATACAATGTTTTCAATCCCTTCTGGAGGAGCGAATTGATACCAGTGGCAAGTGAACCCACCGCAAGACGGATCGTTCCGGAGGTTCTCCTAAAAGAGGTCAGACATTGAATAGCTCACGGCATTCTAAAAAAATCAGGGGACAAGCTCTCGTCGAGGTGACGGTCATTCTCCCGATCATCGTTCTTTTCATGGCAGCTGTGATACCGCTGCTAGTTAGAGGAGTCGCCTTACCATGGTTGGATGAGAGACTCACGCTCAGGCATCTGGATCAAGATGAGGCACGGGTTCACCGCCAGCTCCAGATCACCCACAGCCTAGATGTTTTACCTTCCTATTTTGAAAAAACCATGCTCGAGGAAAATACTCAGAATACATACATGGACATGATTATCCCCGTGATGGGTGAAATCTTTCCCGGTGTTATGACCAGGAAGAAAACAACCCTGAATTTCAGAGACCACAGCTGGTGGAACCATCAGATATTGGGGCTTCCACAAGGTCGCGACCAGCAAATATCAAGAGATCTTACTTTAGTCACGCCACACCAACTGGTTGAATCCAAGGTACCTGGCGAAATAAAGAAATTCACTTTCATCGGGATCGCAACAGGGGAAACAGACTTTCTGGAAAAGGCTGGTTTCAAACTGTTCCACCTGAACATGGATGCCCTTCCTGCGAAAATACGAGAGGAGAGCAAAAGGAATGAAAATGATGGAATCGGGACAATCCCTGGTTGAAACATCCATCCTTACAGCTTCCATCGCCATTGGTGCTTTGAGTCTATGGGCGATGTGCAACGAAAAGATCACACATTTTATTGATCAGATAATTACCGTCATTGCCAGCCCTGTACCGTAGGAGCCAACGATGAAAAGGAATTCGGTTCTGATCGTAACATCCTGTCTGATCGGACTTATCACAGCTTTGACTTACGCCTCTAGGATCAGGCATCTCCGGGATGAGATCAGCTCTTTATCCGAAAAAGTTCCTGTCCTTGTAGTAAACCGAGATATCAGAATGGGCGAAACCCTGACAGTCGAGGATCTTGTGGAATCACAGTTTCTAAAAGAGCAGGTTTCTGCAAGGACCATATCCCCGGATGATCTGGAACTGATCCCGGGTCGAAGGGTTATTCATCCACTACCAGCAGGAGACCCGATCCTGTGGACTGACTTTCCGGAGGGTCCCCGTATCAGGCATCCTTCAGAGAAAATCCCTTCAGGTTTAAGGGCCATCGCCCTAGATGCTGATGAAACCCATACTCTCGTACATTTCATATCCCCCGGTGATACAGTCGATATCGTATCATCCAGTTTTGACAGTTCAGTTGGTCGTTTGTTCAGCAGACTCATCGCCGAGGATATTTTCGTCCTGGGAGTGGGACATCAACTGGGCGGTCGATCAAACGATCCTGACAGGGATGACTATCCCCTTTCTGTGACCCTTCTGGTTGATCCTGAAAATGCACTTACAATCCTGCGAGCATCTCAGTCTGGAGAGATCCATTTCCTTGCCCGAGGATCAAGTCCTTTTACCGGGTTTTGCAATCAAAATGACCGAACCACCCCAGCAATAAGGGTGCCGGGAGGAAAATAGTGACGCGAAGGCTGACAGCATCATTATTGCTTTTTGGGTTAATCCTTTACCGGGCCGCACCATCCCGATCCCAGGAAAATGCATTGCCTGCGGAACCTGTCTTCTGGCAAGAAGATCAACCTCCACATAACGCTTCGGGAATATACGCCTCTGTTAGCATTGCACTCGAATCTCTGAAAAATATCGAAAATCTTACAATAAAAGAATTTCCTGGTGGTGCCGTTCTGGGGGGAGAACTCCTCAATCCGGAGGATATGCGCCGTGTCGTATTGTTGAGCGATTCCATGCAAAACATATTAAACCTATGTTCCTTTCACAAGGAAGCCCTTAAGACAGCAGCCGCACACCTCGAAAAGATCCTGAGTCAGGACCGTATCGACGGTCTACAGTTGTCTCCCCTTGGTAATGCACTGCTCCTGACCGGTACTCCCACGGAAGAAGGAGATGTCTCAAGAGTCATGCGCATGTGTAGTTCCCTTCACATTCCCCTTATCGACGGAACACGTTCTGTGGTCACTGACCCCAGAATGGTCCTTTTTGAAGTTTCCTTTATTGAATTAAACAAGGACGCCTTTAGGGAACTTGGAGTCAAGTGGCCTTCATCAAGCTTGTATTCTGATCCGTACGGAATGCAGATCGGGCACCTAGAACCAGCCAACTCTCTCGAGGTGACCGTCGACCACCAGATTCTTAAGGGTAACGCCAGGATTATTTCCAGACCCCGCCTTGTCTGTGCTTCCGGTCAGAAAGCTTCTTTCCAAGCAGGGGGCGAGATCCCCGTTCCCCACTCAGATAATGAAGGCAATATATCCGTTACATGGAAACCTTATGGGATCATTCTTGAAGTGGCTCCTTCCCTTGATTCCAAAAATAAAATCCATGTTCAGATCCACTCCGAGATGAGCATGGTCGACCACGCCAATGCAATTGAAGGTATTCCCGGGATCCTTACTAGAAGGGTTGATACCTATTTGAGTCTGGAAAAGGGACAGACTATTGTTCTATCCGGCCTTGTTCACAGCGATGACGCCAAGAATATTCAGAAGGTGCCTCTTTTCGGTGATATCCCAATTTTCGGGGAAATATTCAAATCACACAGTTTCCAGAAACGGGAAACAGAGCTGGTAGTTTTTCTGACCCCGGCGCCCGCTTCTGATGGTCCTCTTTTGGGGGACAAACGGCGACCGACGAAAACGGTCGAATGGTCGGATATCAATCCTGACCCATAATAAAAAGGAGGCAGTTATGAAAAGAAGATCAAATTGGATAATCCCCATCAGCACACTGTTTGTATTGATAACCATGACAACTTTGCTACTTGTCCCAAGTGCCATGGCAGAAACCGGCAACACCGGTATGATCGTGAACATCAATACCGCCGATGCGGCGGATTTGGCGTCACTTCCAGGCATCGGCAACTCAAAGGCAAAGGCCATAGTCACTTACAGATCAGAGCATGGTCCCTTCTCCACGGTAGATGAATTGGCCAATGTTAAAGGTATTGGAATCAATCTCATTGAAAAAATCCGGGATTTTATCATAACCCAGTAATCATCAATAAGGAGGGGGCAGGCTGTTACCTGCCCCCTCAGGAGACCCCCAATGTATATCGTCGTATCATTCCTCGCGCCTATGAAGGAAAACAGAAAAGTATCTGTACAAGAAGCCACCGCAATTATCGGACGGGACGTAAAGGCCGGGATTCAATTGAACCACCCTTCAGTTTCCAGAGAGCATGCTCGGGTGACTTTAGTAGAAGGAACATCTCATTTTACTATCGAAGATCTCGGCAGTGCCAATGGTACCTGCATCGATGGAGTTCAAATCGATGGGCGCTCCACCTTCTATTCGGATCAGCAACTAGAGATAGGACCTTTTCAATTCCGCCTTTGTCTCATGCCAGACAACAACGGTCAAAACGGGCCAATGAAAATGAGGAATGAAAGCGAGATTATAAGTGAAGAACACATCATCCATGAGGCAGTCCGATCGCTTCCAGACATGATGGCCCCTGCCATGCGCGGTAAGGATAGAAGTGATCGAGCTTTCGCCGAAGAGGCTGAAAAAGCCCTTTACAAGAAAATTATCGAATTACTGCCAGACCATACGAAAGTAAGCCGTGCAGAACGCCTGACAAAAATAGCCCTCACTCTTTCCCTAGGTTTGGGACCTCTTGAGGAATGGCTCAGTGATCCCGAGACATCTGAGATCATGATCAACGGAACAGAATCCATATACATAGAAAAAAAGGGTGTGATGAACAAACTGCCCTCGCCTTTCCGGGATGAGATATCTATCATGCGGATCGTTGATCGCATACTCTCTCCCCTGGGCCGGCGTGTGGATGAAAAAAGTCCTTATGTAGATGGGCGATTACCTGATGGATCGAGAATCAATGTTATTATACCACCAGTGTCCCTCTCAGGACCGGTGCTGACAATAAGGAAATTTCCCGAGGAGCGCCTTGGGATCGCTCGCCTGGTGGAAATGAATACCCTGAGCAGCGAAGCGGCTGATTTCCTGAAGAAGGCTGTCATGGGTAAAAGGAACATCCTGATTTCCGGTGGTACCGGATCAGGCAAAACCACACTGTTAAATTCCTTGGCTTCCTTTATTCCTCCCCAAGAGAGGGTGATCACAATTGAAGATGCAGCAGAGCTAAATCTTGAACAGGAACATGTTGTACGTCTCGAAACCCGCCCTCCAAACATCGAAGGCGGCAATGAGATCTCAACCCGCGATCTCGTTAGAAACTCTCTGCGCATGAGACCGGACCGGATCATAGTAGGTGAGTGTCGAGGAGCCGAAGCTCTGGATATGCTGCAGGCGATGAATACAGGTCATGAGGGGTCTATGACGACCTGCCACGCCAACTCCCCCCGAGATGCCCTCAAAAGACTTGAGATGATGGCTCTTATGGCAGGCATTGACCTACCTGTCCGGGTTCTACGCGAGCAGATAGCGGCTGGTATTAACATAATCATTCAGATCAGCCGAATGACCGGAGGCAGGCGAGCCATCACAGGTGTCCTTGAAGTAGATGGGATCGAAACAGAACAGATCCTGACTCAACACATATTTAAGTATCAGAGTCACAGTTCAGGTTTGGAAAAAACAGGGATAAGTGCTTCCTTCCTGGCAGACAAGGATTCCCAACAATGATCCTCATAAACACAGGGGATTTAATTAAATGATCCTAGTGGATCACTTCCTCACAGTATTGTTTGGAACCAACGTCACACTGACGGTCGCCTATGCTTTGATTTCACTGCTCAAGCCGAGGAATAGAAAAAAGCTGGGCTCAGGCGACATAAGGAAACTGGAAATAGAGCTGCCCTCCTTCCTGGATTCCATGGTATCGAGCCTGTCAGTCGGGAACAGTCTTCAACAATCCATGGAGATGGCGGCGCACAAAAATCAGGCCGACATCGGAAACTTTTTTAATGCCATACTGTTAAGGGTTAAAACCGGGCTAACACTTGATGCGTCCCTTGAACTGCAGGCGCGAGAGTTGGCAGGTGGTTCACTTTGTCTGGCACTTCTTTCCATGGCTTCTTCCTATCGATCCGGAAGTAACATGATCGAGTCCTTATCCCTTCTTGCCACCGTTTGCAGGGAACGCGAGATTCTCCGGAAAAAAATACTGGCACGAACTGCTCAAAGCAGGACGCAGGGTAACGTGCTTATCTTCGTGCCAGTCCTTTTTATGCTGCTCCTTTACGTTTTAAGCCCCCAAAATATGATTCCTGTTCTTTGTACTGTCACCGGCAGGGTACTTTTGGGTACTGCTGCCATACTTCAATGTTTGGGAGGCATGGTTATCCGCGCCATGCTCAAACAAGAGATCCTCTAATGGGAAAAGACTTATCGGTATTACTAATATTTGCCTTAGGATCCTCTGTCGTCGGGCTTTCTTACATGTTTCTCAACCCGGCATTCAAGGGACTTTCTTACAGCCCCGGAATATCCTACAGATCTGTCGTTGGGATAATTTTGACCTGGGTAGTGGTTCTGACTGCAACCTCTTCTATTGGAATTGCTGTAATGGTCACGGTCATTCCATCGATATTTTGGACTGCCTTGCTTTCATGGAATTTAAAAAAGCGAAACAAACGTCGGGCACTTATAACGAAAGAACTTCCCCTCCTTCTAGACCATCTGGTGCTTCAGGTGGAAGCTGGTCACTCCATTCAGCAGGCCTTAAGGTCAGCACCCGGACTTTTTATTACCGGTGGTCCTCTGCATACGGGACTTCGTGAGCTTGATGAATCCTTAAACGTCGGGCGACCCATTGTCCAGGCGATGGAAAAATTCGGGCAATGGTTGGGTACTTCAGAAGCAGAGGTGCCCATAATGGCCCTATCTCAGGCTATTGTGCATGGAACTCCCCTGGCAAAAGTCCTTCGCGAGCAATCCAAAAGGATTAGAGAACACCTGATTCTGAACGGAGAACAGTTCGCCAATACTGTATCTGTAAAAATCCTCATACCTCTGCTTTTCTTTATTTTCCCGGCATCATTCCTGGTGATCTTCAGCCCGGTTATCGTCTCTTTTTCGGTAAGGTTGCCATGAACAGCTTGGTAAAAACTGGGACAGGACACATTCTTGTTGAGAATCTTCTGGTCAGAGCAACATTATGGGGACGTCTGAGAGGACTATTTTTATATCCTCAACTGGAAAAAGATGCAGCCATGTTTTTCATTGCCACAAAGAGAGTGCACACATGTGGGATGCTCTTCCCCCTTGATCTTTATTTCTTCAGCAGGTCCATGCGGTTGATCGGTTCCAAACGCCGGGTGGTGCCCTGGAAATTGCCTGAATCACCCGAAGATACACATCATATTCTTGAGATTCATCACAGGCCCTCGATTAAACCTCTTCGGTTAAAGGTTGGTGAGCAGGTTTCCATTCTCTGGCAGGTTTGACGATGATCCCCTCAATATTATTAATAAGGTCCAATAAAAAACGCTTTGTCACACTGACAAAAAAAAGGAACCTTAAAATCGGTGCCCGTAAGGACCTTGATGTGATCGTCAATCATCCTCATTTTCATGAAAACACTCTGATTTTAGGACCCGGCGCACAACAAGGACCATCTACTACAGTAGCAAAAGCCAAATCCTATTTATTTTTTTCCAACTATACCTTCCGTATGGAAGACTTTAATGTGCGTATGTTCCCCATGAAAGAGCCTTTAATGGTTCTTTTGATCATCGCCGCCATGATTTCATCTCTAACATATTGTTTGACTGATCGCAGGCCATTTTCCGTTGGTCAGGATTGGACCCCGATCGTGCTCCCGGCTGGGGGAATTTACGGTTTTTGCCGCCAGGATCGCAGTCATCGGCAAGGAGTGCGTTTTATTCTCGATGTAGTAAAGCCTCAGCCATACCGGTTGGTGTTTTTCACCGGCGGTAGAGGTGATGGAGCAACTGTTACATTGTCTTTGAATGGAACCACGATCGGTAATCCCCTGTTATTACCAACAGGTTGGGGGAAGGAAACATCTATTCCCTTGCCCTCAGGCGAAGTTAGAGTTGGAGAAAATATCATTGAAGTTCTTCCTGCTGGCACATCCGCTGGGATTGAAGGTTGGGGAATAAGCGATATAAGGGCACTTCCCATAGGTAAACCAGACCTCTATATTCTTGACTCGAATACCCATGAACCAGGAATTATTTTGGAAGCGTTGAACAAACAGAATATCAGCGGCCAAGAATTAGCTCGCTACTTCAACATCGTTAGCTCTTGGAAGCCGACAAGTCCTTCAGAAGACACCCTCTTTAACAAGGATGACATCTTGAGAAAGATTGAGCAGAGGATGAAGTATAAACTGCACACGGTTGCTTTTGATGTCCGTTCCAAAAAAATCCTCGGTGACACTGCAGCAATCCGCGAACTACTCGATGAAACTATTGGGTGGATCCCTGATGATTGGGCTGAGGGTTGGATTATCTTCCATGAACTTTGCCAATGAAAGCAACTGGGACTTAGAGGGTCAGACTCAGTCTGACCGATTATCCCCAGCGCGGCATAACAGTTCCCACTTTAATGAGTACCTGGTCGTGGTCCGGATGAACAGGCAATTCGTAAAGGTATTTCGACCACAAGAAAAAAATTTAACATTTGGACGATCCTCAAGATGTACTATCACCTTACCAGACCCGCGGTTTTCAAGAACAGCTGGGGAACTGATCCTGGGACCGGTTCCAATATTGAAATGGACCGGGGATAGGAAAAAAAGCGTTTCCCTGGTTTCTATAGAACCAGGGAAACCTTACCGTATTCGTCCTTATACTCTAACCGTGATGGAACCGGGTGATTTCATTTTCAACCGATATAAAACTAACCATAGAAGCCTGTTTCCACTGCTCAAATATTTGATTTTCATACTGGCCATATTGACCATCGTTTCCGTGATTTTTCTTCGTTCACACACAACCGATGAAGCGGCAGTTAAAACAACTGCAAGGAGCATTCTCACAGGTCCCGATAAACAGAAAGTTAAGAAGATTATGCATGAATCCGGCAATATTAATAAAGACCGGGACATGGAAACCCGGATCTTGTTATCCTCTGACCCTTCTCATGAAGAATTGATGGCAGTTCCTAAAAGCGTATCTTTTGATTCAGCGCCAGCCTCGAATGGAAAGGGGGGGGTGGTAACCAAGACCCAACAACGACCAGAGAAAAATAAAATGGGAGCAACCATGCCAGATGGTGAACTTCAGCAGATGATCAAAACGGCACTATTGCTGATTGAGCGAGGGGACCTGGTGATGGCAGGCCGCACTTTAAGCCCTCTCTTACCTCACATGGATAACGACCAACGTGCATTAATTGTCGATAAAATCGATCCGCCCATTGAGGCCCTTTTCTTGAAGGCTTACATGATCAAGTTTTACGAACCTGATGAAGCCAGACGTATCCTACTGAGTATCATCGACGGCGAACTGGAGTTACTTCCGAGTTACCAGAAAGCGAAGAGGTTGCTGGAGGAGGAGCAACCTGGTCATTTAGGATTTCGGATTAAGCATTAAGGATTTAAAGCATGGATCTTAAGCTCCCAGTGTCAGAGCATTTTAGTAAAGTAAAAGCCGTAATTTGTGATTCGTGATTCAATATAAATTTTGTGGCCTCTCGACACCAGGGACTTCAAAAACCCCTGTATCAGACCATTTTGGCAACGACTTTGCATCTGACAGGGAATGGGACGTCCATTAAGGGTCATTCAGAATGTCTACCCCTACCACCTGGTCTGTCGAACCAACAACCGGTCCTTTCGATTCAACCAACGGCAGGTCATTCGTATCTTTTTTAAAACGCTCACAGAAACCCATGAAAAATATAGCCTTCTCATACACCACGTTGTCCTCATGTCGAACCATTATCACATTGTTGCAACAGCAACAGAAGAAAACATCAACCGTGCCATGCAGTATCTTAACTCCAGAATAGCGGTCCGGTACAACAAGCTTGTCGGACGCTCCGGACACTTGTGGGGAGATCGTTACGGTTCCTGTATCATCGATACGGATGAATATTACCTGGCTTGTGTGAGATACATTTACCGCAATCCCATAAGGGCAGGAATGGTTACCGATCTCGAGGAGTTTTCAGACTCCTCCTTCCAGTTCTGGGCCTTCGGGAAAAGGATGGACGTTTTTCTGGTAGAAGACCATCTGGTCCTGACGTGGGGCAGAAAAAAGAAACAGGTCGGGGAGTATTTCCGGATTCTTGTCCTGAGTGAGGGATCGATGTTCACCGATGATCAGGTTAAAAGGGGTCTTCGGCGCATGTTCTTCGGTTCAGCCGACTTCATGCAACACATGTACAACACACACTGCTGCCCTCAATAACTCATTTTTTCCTGGAATGTGGTCCCGAAGACGGGTCTGTCCCTACGCTTATAAGTTTGACTTCCCTGGCTAAATTTTCCCTAATTCGCCCTCCAAAGATTTTAGATCCTTTTTCTTAATTTTTTCCATATACGGAAATAGTCATTTACCGACTTGAATTATCGTAAATCCCCTTTTCGGACTTAATTCGCCCTTCTAATAAACTCCACTTCCAATGTCGCCGACCTCTTTCTCTGACACCAGGGTCCGGAGTCGCCATAAAGGACCCGAAGTCTCTGACACCGGGGTCGGGACCTGGGCTAGAAA
>WOR8_10005761_pt1 | contig 15249 bp, 16 predicted proteins | sample DeeMarSeWOR38_10_FD_19890 | JGI IMG/M metagenome (IMG submission 19890) | reverse complement strand
AGATTAGAATTATTGTTTACAAGACCGTCTGATAATGGAACTGCTAAACCGTCCAAAAGAATTATAATAATTCCAATTACAAGAACTTCTTTTTTCATATCATTCACCTATTCTGTTTGGAATTAATGCAGGATTTCTATCAATTTCTAAATCAAATTCCCGTGTAAATAATTAGTTCTATTTTCGTCCAAATAATATCCTTCAAAATAAACATTGAAAATATTTCTTACAAGGTTATTATTTACAATTCTATTCAAATAGGAATATTGCATGGAAATTCCATACATATTAAAACGAATACAATTGTTTCTTATTGTATTGTTTCCATAGGATTCATAGAATCGAATGCCATATTCATTAAATAAAACAATATTTCCTGAAAGCGTATTGTCCTTGCAATATTTCCCAATGTTTATTCCATATTCATTTTTTGAAACAATATTTCCTGAGATTATGTTGTTGTGTGAATTATACTGAATGAAACCCTCATTTATATTTGAAATAATTGTATTACCAGAAATTATATTGTTATTGCAAGTGCCAAGATATACTCCTAACCATCTATTTGATTTTATAATGTTACCAGTAATTTTGTTAAAATGAGAATACTTAAGAACAATACCAGACCAATTGTTAGAAACAATGTTATTATTTGATAATATACTATAATTTGTAGAACCCCTTATTCCTGCACTTGATCCTCTACTACAATTACAAATTGTAAATTCTGATATATCTACATTATTTGCAGTAATTTCAACAACATTTCCAAGTTCCATTCCATCTATTATTGTAGAATGTCTATTTTCTCCAATTAGACTTATTGATTTATCAATAATTATATTTTCATAATAAGGTGACGAATCATCAAATACAAAGATGGTATCTCCATTTTTTGCAAAATCTATGGCGTCTTGAATTTTTGTAAAATTTCCTGAACCGCTTCCACCTACATATAAAGTAAAGCCATTTTGATTAATTTTTAAGGAATCATTTTGGAGTATTATACCAGATGAAGAAGTTATACTAATAATTAAAAATAAAATTATACTTTGAACTATAAGCATCTTTTTCAGTAAAGCAGGGCATTTTACCATATTTCCATACCTTCTTTAGCTAACCTCCCAAATTTTGTATAAAATTATAATTAATATATTAATTGACAAGAATATAGAAAATTATTGAGTTTTAACAAAAATTTGTCATTCCTAACAAAATTTTGATATAATGTAATTTCTGAATTTGAAGTATTACCAATTATCAAACACGATATCGTTTCCATTTTTAGTAACCCCCAATTAACCATTTTGTATATTGTTACCGTGCTACATGTATACACGATTCATATATATAATTTATGGTTCTTAAAAATTTGAAGTTTTTAATAAGGTTTTATTAGTCTACAATCAAAATAAGCATACATCCAACAGGCCTTTCCAGGCAATAAATAATCTGAGAGTTCATAATTCTGATTTCTTTCATTCCAAAGATAAAGAAAGTTTAAAACGATATTACCATCAACTGCTTCCTGCCATGTATAGTTTGTTCCATCATAAATAACTGAAATATTTTGTTTATGAACTTTATTTTTATCAGGAAGGCTAACAAGGTTCCATTCAAAAAGAAGATCTGTAATTAGATTATCATAAGTTAAGTTTCTTTCTACAATTGCCCTGAGCTCACAACTCTCATAGGAATACATCCAATAACCATGACCCGGACTAAGTATATCGACCCAATCATAATTCTGATTTGTTCTGTTCCATTCATAGATTAAAGCAACAATGATATTTTGATTTACAGCCTCAATCCATGTATATTCATATCCGTTATATATAACAGAGATATTAGTCTTAATTACTGTTTGATTGAAAGGAAGCGAAAAGAAATTCCATTTAGAATCAAGGTTTGCGACATGGATTTTTACAAAAACATTTTGAGAAATCTTGCCAGATTTTCCATCATCATCAATTACAGTAAGTGATACTAAATAAGTTCCGTAACCATCATACGTGTGATTAAAAATCATAGATGATGAAGAGTTACCATCCCCAAAATTAAATGTATAGTCATTAATTGATCCATCACGATCGTAAGAGTTTAATCCATCAAACAGAACTGATAGATTATATACATTAAATGTGAAATTTGCAACTGGAGGATTATCACCCCACATGTAAATCAAGGGATAGAAATCAGTGTTGCCTCCACCAGCAATATTAAAAGATGTGTCACCCAGACCATCACCATCAGAATCCACACCAGAATAATCAGACCAGAAATTACCACCAATTGGATAAAGCTCATTATATGAATTTGTGCCAGAATCATTTGCATTTTCTAGATTATTTAAAAAATTATTACTGAAAATCTTATTGCTATCACAAGTTGAACCGATATATAATCCAATTGCATTATTGTCTTTTATTATATTTTCAAATATTTCATTGAAATCATTATTGTCTCTTCCACTCCCTCCATCATAATGGAGGTGAATACCATCTCCTGTATTATTTTCTATTAAGTTTGACTTAAAGATATTATACTTGCACTCATCATAAAGATAGAAACCAACAGAATTGTTGCTTACAATGTTATCTGAAAACACATTATTTTCATTTCTAAATTGGAGATAGAAGGCCTCAAGTGAATTGCTCGATACAATGTTGTTTTCAAAAATGTTATAGGTACAATAAGACTGAAGATAGATACCATAGGAGCTGTCATAAATCGTACAGAGCTGTAAAAAACCACACCATAAAACTCATTTTCAAGAGAACAATTATCAACTCTTATATTCTCAGAATTATCAATACAAAGATTCATGTTATTACCATTTTCAATTGTGAAGTTTCTGACAGTGATATTCGATGATTGATAAAAACAAACCTTAGCCTTGTTAATCGAGCTATCAACATTCAAAACTTTATCCTCAACTATAATTGGATCAGAATCAGTTCCATGAGAATCATAAAAATAGAAAATAGGCTCACCAAAGACAGTGTTACTAAAGGTAATATAATTATCAGGCTGAAAGAGCCTTACACCAAAACCACCATTTCCATTTAAAACATTTCCATCCAAATAATTATTATCACAAGAGCTTCCAATATCTATACCATCGCCAGTGTTAAAAGAAACATAATTTTCTAAAAAATTATTGAAATCATTGTCTTCCCGGTTGGTGCCTCCATCATAATGAAGGTGAATTCCATCACCGGAATTGTTTTCTACAGTATTCTTTTCAAAAGTGTTGTTCTTACATTCATCAAAAAGATAAAAACCAACAGAATTTCCTGTTAAATCATTTTCAAAAAAATAATTATAATTAGAGCTGTAAAAAACCACACCATAAAACTCATTTTCAAGAGAACAATTATCAACTCTTATATTCTCAGAATTATCAATACAAAGATTCATGTTACTTCCATTTTTTAAAGAAAAATTCCGAAATGTTACATAGGTTGAGTCATAGACATAGATCTTAGCCTTATTAATCGCATTAGCAACATTCAAAGCATTATTTTCAAATACAACAGGACTTTCTGGTGTACCATGAACATCATAAAAATAATAAATAGGTTCACCAGAAACAGTGTTACTTAAGTAAATATAATTATCAGATTGAAAGAGCCTTAAACCATAAGCATTATTTTCATTCAGAACATTTCCATCCAAAATATTACCACTACAAGAGCTCCCAATATCAATTCCATCCCCAAAATTGTTGCTTACTGAATTGTCTAAAAATTTGTTGAAATCGTTGTCATCACTACCACCACCGTAATGCAAATGAATGCCATCGGCAGTGTTATTTTCAATTATATTTGAATCGATTGTGTTATATTTACATTCGTCAAAAAAATAGATACCTACTGAATTTTCCAAGATTGAATTGTTGTTGATATTATTATATTCACAATTAGAATCAAGATATATTCCATAAGATCCTTTTGTAATTGAAAAATCCCTTATTACAGAATTATCAGAGGTTAACTTAATAGTGTTTCCACTTCCACCTCCATCAATTACAGTTGATTGTCTATCCTCACCGATAAGATGAATTGATTTATCTACTACAATATTTTCATAATATGGAGAACTATCATCATAGACAAACACTGTATCTCCATTACTTGCATTTTCAATTGCATCCTGAATGACAGTATAATTTCCAGATCCGCCCCCACCAACATATAATGTTCCTCTATCAATGGGTGAATTACTTTTTTTTATAACCATTCCATCTGCAAGAACAATGCTTACTCCAACAAACAAAAGGATTATTGAAAAAATTACTATTTTTCTATACCCTTTCTTTTGTAGTATACCAAACTCCTCCCTATAAAATAATTTTCAAAAATCTAATATAATATTTTAATATAAATGTAACTGTAGGAAAAAATTTAATAAAAAAATGGTAAAATTACAACTAAAAACCCTAAATATTTTAGAATTTTTAACACTTAATTAGTTCTTACAAAACATTTTATACTAATAATTTGGTTAATCTTAGTTTTAAAATGAATAATGAATTACCTGAAAATATTGAAAAAGCAATTAAACAAATTAGTATTGACAATACAAGTGGATCAGTAGAGCTTTCAAAAAAATCAGCAGAGATATTAATCAAGCTTATCAATCACGGTGGTTCAATTGCTCAAATAAAAAATGCCTCAATTTCTTTAATAAATGCACAACCAAATATGGCATCGATTTTTAATCTTGTAAACAATCTAATGCTAAAAATTGATAGATATAAAAATCAAGATCCAAATATTATAGCAAATAAATATTGTAAAAAGTTTCTGGAAAGTTTAGAAAACTCTGAACAAAAGATATGTAATAATACAAAAAAACTTTTTAAAAAAAATGCTACAATAATTACTCACTCATACAGTTCCACTGTATTAAACACTCTATTATATGCAAAAGAATCCGGGAAAAAATTTTCAGTTATTTGTACAGAATCACGTCCAAAAAATGAGGGTATAAAACTTGCAAAGTTGCTTGGTGAGAATAATATAAAGGTAAAACTCTTTGTTGATTCAGCAGTTTTTTCACTCATACCATATGCAGATATGATATTAGTTGGAGGAGATGCTGTTACAGATGCTGGTCTAGTAAATAAGATTGGAACAAAAGGGATAATTATGACAGCTCATCACTACTATACTCCCACATATGCTTTATGCTCGACAATAAAATTTCTACCGAAAAAATATAATGTTACTCTTGATCATATGAAAGATCCAGCAGAAATCACAAGAGAAAAATTATCAAATGTTACACCGGTCAATTACTACTTTGATTATACACCCCTTGAATATATCACTGGTATTATTACTGAAAAGGAGACACTTGATCCTACAAAAATTAAAGAAAAAATTAAGAATCTCAAGATTCATAAAAGCCTAATTTGACCAGACACCATGTCCTTTTTTTCTTAATTTTTCAGTTAGCATTTGTTCAATTAGTTCTGCTTCTTTTCTGGTTTTAATTGGATTGTATTTCTTGTATCTTCTTGGTTTAAGCCATAGACCATATCTTCTTGCAAAGCTATTTGACTTATAACCTTCTTTATGTTGTTTGAATCTTATTTCAGGAATATTTGCTGATTGTCCAACATAAAAACAAGCCTTTCTATGATTAATATTTGGATTTCTAATTCTAAATTTTTTCGATTTTAAAACTTCTTTGTCAAGTTCGATTACATATACAAAATATGGCATTTTATTATCTATTATAAATTTTTAATTTATCTTTTTAACTAAAAAAATTCAGTTTTATTAGAGTGATTCTTTCTTTATGACTTTTACAAAATCCATTACATCTTTTTTTGTTGTGTTAAATGAACACATCCATCTTACTTCTTCCTTTGCTTCATCAAAAATGTGAAAGCCAAATCTCTTCTGAATATTTTTTATAATTTCCATTGGAAGAGAAGCAAAAACTGCATTTACCTGTACTTTTTGGGTTATTTTTATCTTTGGAATGTCTTTTACTTCATTATATAGTAACTGGGCCATTTCATTTGCATGTCTTGCATTTTTAAGCCATAGATCATTTGTAAGTAATGCCTCAAATTGTGCAGAGATGTATCTCATCTTCGAGGTAAGATGCATTCCCTGCTTTCTTATAAACTCAAAATATTTTGAAAGCTTTTTATTAAAAAATATTACAGCATCGCCAAACATCATTCCATTTTTTGTCCCGCCAAAAGAAAGCACGTCCACACCAGCATCTCTGGTTGTTGCTGCCAAGTTAACATTCAGACTTGCTGCTGCATTTGATAGTCTTGCTCCATCCATATGAAGAAGCATTTTATGTTTATGTGAAAAATCTGCTATTTTTTTTACTTCTTCTTTTGTATAAACTGTTCCACACTCAGTTGCTTGGGTTATTGATACAACTTTTGGCTGAGCCATATGAGGATCTCCAAATCCTATAATATATGGTTTCAATAGTTCAGTAGTGAGTTTCCCATCTGGTGTTGGAATCACCGTTAATTTGCAACCTGTAAATTTTTCTGGGCCACAACACTCATGAACATTCATATGTGCAGTCTCAGCACAATAGATTAAATTAAATGAATCAGTGACAGATTTTAAACCCAATATATTTGCAGCTGTGCCATTTCCAACAAAATAAACATCAATATCCTTTCCAAAATGTTCTTTGAATTTTACTTCGGCACTATCTGTATATTCATCATCACCATAAGCAAGAGCATACCCGGAATTAACTGATTCAATTGCCTTCATAATATCTGAATGAACTCCAGAATGATTATCGCTGCCGAACTCATAGTTTATTTTCATTGTTTTTTCCAGAATGAAATATTATTTATAATCTTTTAGAATCTCAACAAAAACAGGACTTTCTGATAAAATTAACTCATCAGAATCTAAAATAGTTACAGAACCAGATACATCCGTTAACAAAACGTGACCACTTATTTCTTCTGAGATATTATTTTCACCCCATAGAACATAGACGGAATTATCATTTACTGTAAACTTAAACTGACCTTCAACAAGTTTTTCACAGCTTTCAAAATAATCAATCTTACTTACCAAGGTCTTCAGAGCAAAATATGTATTTTCTTTTCCAGTTTCATATTTATTTGAAGATTTAATAATGCCTGGGTGAAAAATCTTTTCAGCACCACTATAGAATGCCTGAATAAAACTAGTAATCAAGAAATCTGCATTTTTTTCTTCATTTATTTCTTTCTCAATATCCTTTGATAACAGTTCAACCTCAGTTATCCAAAATGCTTTGTTAATTCCACTATTTTCTAGATATTGCTGGTACTCTGGTGCATTAACTGCATCAGATTCACTGTTTATGGAATGTATGTTTCCGATATCAAAATAATTAATTCCACCTAGGCTAAATACCTCATCCCAAAATTCTGTCATATCCTTCATTACACCTGCCATTCCACCCTTCAAAACCATTGAACTTTCATCAGCATTCTTTATACTTTGATAAGTCGAATTTAGTATATCAAAATAGTCAATCGCAGGACCAACAAAGAATACCAACCAATCCTCTTGCATAGAAGGTTCATTTGATACTTCCCAATATTTTATGGGAACAACAAGGCCTGGCATATCATCAATTCCGTCACCATCATAACGCTCAACAAGTTTTGATATGAAATTTTCATATGCGTTCATATCACATGGTTTTTGCCTATAATTCCCAAGTTCATTAAAAATCAATGAATCTGAATCAGATATCTTTGAATGACAATTGATTTGGTCCCGATCTGCAAAAGGCCAAATTGTTGCAACAATATTTACGCCATATTTCTGTGAGTTTTTAACTTCCTTATCACATCTTTCCCAATTATAAATCCCAGGGCTAGTTTCTATCGTACCCCAAATAAAAGGACCAGGATGTGGTCGTTGCCAAAAAACTCCGAGGTCAGTCATATCCTCAAAATCATCTGGATGCATAAAACCAAATCTAGAGGAAATAGTGTTACTATCATATTCAATTAAAATTTCATAATCATCAACTTTAATATTTTTCTGTTCAGTACAACCAGATAGTCCATTCAGTATTAACAGCAAAATAATAATTGAGAAAATGATTATTTTATTCATTTGTTCTCTCCTCATTTATGTAAATATATCAATAATTTATAAACAATATCTTAAGAATTATAAAAAAATCACTAAAGGATAGGTTTATAAGGGTAAATTTTGTTGAAATAAACAGTATGAAAAAAGCTGGACTAAAAGATATGAGATCAAAACTAACAATTCTTTTAATTCTTACAAGTTTACTTTTTGTAAATGTAAAAGCTACCAACTCAACTTTTGAGAAAATAAAAATCAATTCCGGTGACGGAGATATTAACTATTGGGCTGTATTAATCGTTGTTGGGGGAGGACAAGGATATAGACATCATGCAATATGGGGTCTTAGAAGTGCTAATGCTTTGATAAATATATTACTAAACCATGGTTGGCAAGAAAATAACATAATGTTCTTATTTGAAGAACAAGCAACAACAGATGCAATTTTCAATACATTTCAATGGTTGAATGAAAGTGGTGAAGACGAGGATGATGTAATACTTTTTTTATTCCAGGGACATGGTTATAATATTTCGGAAGATATGGTACCAATTGATGAACCTGATGAAAGGGACGAATGCTATTTTCCTTGGGATAGTGATGCAAATGGTTGGTCTTGGGATACATATATTATTGATGATGAACTTGGAGCAAAATTTAATTGTTTGAAATCAAAAAATATAATTGGAATATTTGAGACTTGCCACAGTGGAGGATGGATTGATGGATCTAATGACCTAGGTAAATCTGGTCGAGTTATATTAACAAGTTGTGCAGTAAATGAGGCATCTGCCCCAATTGTCTCAAGAATGCGTTGGCTTTTTCCCCATTATATAATTCAAGGTTTCAAAGGTAGAGCTGATAAAAATTCAGATAAATTTGTATCTGCAGAAGAAGTATTTAATTACGCAAAACTGCCAACAATGATAAGATCTACTATCCTTAATTTTATAGTTTATTTAATAGAACCAGTACCACTCACTCAGCATCCTCAAATATACGATGGATGGCCTACTGAAGATAACAATCAGCAGGAATTAAAAATAATTGATTTAGCAAATTAGAAAAATGACAGATGGTTTGAGATATTGTGGTCCAATTTACAGACCGCCAAGTGAAGCAAACAGCCTTCTTGTACAGGCAACAATAGGATGTCCATGGAACAAATGCACTTTTTGTATGGTTTATAAGAAAGGCCCGAAATTCAAGATTAGACCTGTAAAAGAAATAAAAGAGGACTTACTCTGGGCAAAAAATTACAATGGTTTCTCAGTAAAAACAATTTTTTTCCCTTCAGGAAACACAATAATTATGAAAACTGATGATTTTGTTGAAATTCTGAAATATACAAAGGAGCTTTTTCCAAATCTTGGAAGAATCACAATATATGGTTCTTCTCAATATATAGAAAGAAAGGGTCTTGATGAACTAAAAAGAATTGCAAAGGCAGGACTATCAAGAATACATGTTGGTCTTGAATCAGGAGATGACGAAATTCTAAAACATGTAAAAAAAGGATCAACCAAAGATATTCAAATAAAAGCAGGAAAGTTAGTAAAAAAAGCAGGAATTGAGCTTAGTGAATACATTGTGCTAGGTCTTGGTGGAAAGAAAAGAACAAAGGAGCACATAATAGAAACTGTGGATGCACTTAACAAGATTAATCCGGATTTTATTAGAATTAGAACATTTCTACCAAAGATTAATACTCCAATTCTTGAAGAAATAGAGTCTGGTGAGTTTCAGATTCTTACACCTCATGAAGTAATAAAAGAGACATATGAACTAATAAAAAATCTAAAAGTAACTTCTAAAGTCTTTAGTGATCATTATACAAATTATATATATGTCAACGGAAAACTACCTGAAGATAGAGAGGCTATGCTTCATAAAATTAAAAGTGAACTAAAAAGAGACGAGAGCAGTTTTAGAAAGGCTTATATTGGAACTCAATAAAATCGTAACCCTGATTTTTTATTCGTCTGGAATCTTTGTAAATGTAAATGTACCAAGAGGTACAATCTCATCATCGTAAAAGAAGGGATATCCTTCAATTAAAAATATCGGCTCTTGTGGAACTGTTGGGTGATCATGTGATTCATATGAGTATCCACTATCTGTTCCTGCATCATAAGCATAGAGAGTTACTGTCTTTTCATCAACAAAACTTCCATTTTCAAATAGATTTAAACTATCCACTCCAACGAACCAATCAGGGCTGGGTGCTATCATTGTAACTACTGTTACAAGTGGATACTTTTCACAAATTTTAAATTCTAAACTTATCGACCCGGGTGATGGATTAATCCCACTTCCAGATATTATTCTAAAAGCGTTTTGATCAAGAATTTGAAATGCAATTTCCTTAATTAAAGGGGTTTTACTACCAGTTTCTGCCATATTTTTTATTCCTTCTGATGCAAGTTCTCCTTCTCTCCAAAAGTATATATTTTCATTATGCGTAGCTCCAATAAGACCTGAAAAATGTGGATTAAGTGGAAAATCATCAGGATGAGTCTCCTCACTCCAAGTAGCATCAAAAGTAAGTTCATATGTAATCATATTTGGAGCAATACATCCTGGAATTAATATCGCTGCAGCTAAGAAAAAACATGATATTAGCATAACCTTAAAATTTTTATTCATAAAGGTAAACCTCCCTAAGGTTATAACTCATGTAACTACAAGTATATAAATGTGTGCTATGAATTAACACAACAATATTCTAGTTTGAATAAATAATTAAATAAAAAGGGAAAAATTTGTAAATAATAAATTTACAATTTTTTTACATTTTTTGCTTGTGTACCTTTATCGGTATCCTCTGTTTCATATTCAACAGGGTCTTCTTCATTTAGGTATACTCCATCAGGTATTTCTGACCTGTGAACAAAGATATCTTTTCCATCTTCACCTAATATGAAGCCAAATCCTTTTCTTGCATTATACCATTTTACTTTTCCTTTCATACTATTTTACCTCTTTTGTCTTAATTTTATTTTACAAAAAAGAATGAATAGAAAAAAAATTCCAAAATCCGAATAAACGTCAAATGTGAAGCTTTAATCTATATTCTTTTTTTTAAGCCAACATTGACTTTTATTATAAATAACTTGCTATAGCTTGATTTTTACGTTTTAATTATCCGTTTAATAGGGGAAAATCATTTAATAATTGTAACTTCTTCAAATTCTCCTGTGAAATGGAACTCACCAATAGAATTCAATATTGATAATGGACGAAAAAACCTAACGACCATTATGTCACCTGTTAATCCTTTTATAGTTGTTGAATGAGTCTTTCCTAGATAGGGTATTGAATTTAATAAATATGATAAGAAATATCTCTCTTCATTTGCAAATGTAGTAAAGAAACTATACCTGTAAAGAGGCCTATATCTAAATCCCCAATTATAAGTAATTGTAAAACTTAGATTTGAAAACTCTATAAGATTTACACCAACATTTTTCAATGAGTAGGTAGGATCTAAAAGTTGTTCAATTTCCTGAATCAGTTCAGGATCTCCTTCAATCCATTCAATCTCAATAATATCAAATATATGTTCAATAGGGCCTGCAGTTGCAACAAAATCATATTCATCCCCATTGAAATGTTTATAGCTATTTTCAGTACTAAATTTTGTAAATTCACTCTTTTTTGCTAGTGTTGTAGAGCTAAAAGAACAAATTAATACCAGCATAAAAAATACAACTATACTAATTAGTTTCTTTTTCATATTTCACTCCTCCGCTCAAAATCAAATAACTGTAATGCTTTATAAATGTTACTTTTTGACATGGATATTTCTAAATTATGGACTTTTTTAATTAAAAAAATGTTAATTTTTACAAAAATAATTATAAATATATTTATAAAATCTAATAAACGAAAGGTTTATTAGGCCCGATTAACAATTGTTAATGTAGTGATAAAAATTGAAAATTGCGGGGGTTGTAAATGATTACAAAGAAGCTTTGGATATCGAAGATATCGTAAAAGCCTTTGTAATTAAAAAGCGAATATTTTATTTGCTCTCCAAAGAAAAAAAGAAGGATCTTGATAAAAAAGAAGATTCAAAAATAGTAAAAACCCATGAAAATAATATTGAATTTTCTCAGACTTTAGACAAAAAAAATATTGAAACAAAAAATGAAGAGGAAATTAGCCCTGTTTTTAACGTTAGGGGGCTAATTTAAATATATAATAATCTTTGATTAATTATCTACGCGTAACCACCGATTTTTAGGCTCGGATCACCTATCAAAATCCATTCCAGCACACTTTTACAGTGATATTTATTACTTGAGACTGGGAAACCTGATACATATTCCTTTACAGTTTGACAATGGATATCACCAAGAGTTCCTATTTCTTCTTCTCCATGTAACCTTAATACATCAACTGCAAGTTTTCCGCCAAGACTTTCTGCATCATCTGGAATCCCATTTCCATTAATGTCTCCACTTGTACCATAACAGATGTTAGTATTCGTAAGAACACCTATTGCTCCTCCATCCTTTTTATTTACAAGTTTCCAGGCAATGCACTCATATATACAATCCTGCTCAAAGATATTGGGCTCTCCCTTACTTAGCTTTAGGAAATTAAGTAATGCGACATCGATTTTTGCATGAATACATTCCCCAAGAATGCACACAGGATACATGTCCTTATTTTGATAATCCTTTACATATTTATTATGCATAACAATTATTTCCTCACCTTCAGGTAGATTTGTTCTAAGTCTATCCTGGCCGCCTTTTCCCCGAGTAAAGAGAAATCCACATCCATTGTTTATTGCTTCTGTTACATCTTCGTGGCCTGTTAGATTACCTGTTGATGTATAAAGTCTGATTTTTTCAAAGTCATCCATAAAGCTTGCAGCATAATCACAGGTCTCCTCCCCTTCATAGCCAGGAGATTGAATAAATGTATCTCCTCCAATCAAAACAAGTCTATTGAACCATTCTTGACCATAAGCATTGTTCTCATAGTCAATGATTTTATTTACTATCACTCTTGCCTCAAACATATTTCTACACGGAAGTCTACCAACACAAACATCAGGCTCCATGTCCATTTGATCTTCTCCCCATTCTGCAAAGATATCATCACCATTTGAGTCCCAATCCTCAAATTCACCACCTTCTTTGTAAATATCAGAGTAGTAATGATCACTATAAAATGTCGTATATCTCTGTGTGTCATCATCTAAAAGTACATATCTTACAGGAACGTGCCATTTTTGATAGAAACTTGACCTTCCACCCATCAAAAGCACATAATTTACATCCCATTTTTCAATTGCTTCCTTAATAAAATATTTTATGCTTTCTGCTTTATCTCTTCCATCGAACTCCCTATATATGCTTTGTGTTGATTTGAAAACAGTTGGTAAATTGTGATTGTTCTTATGATCAACTAGTTTTTTAACAGGTAGATAAAATCCTGCTGGTGCTATTACCACCAAATCATAATTTTCATTTTTTTGTGTTGAATCTTTTATTGCACTTGCCCCAATACTGCCTAAAACTAATATTCCTACAACAAAAATCAATAGAATCTTCTTCATATTTCTATCACCACCGTTCTTATGTTTTTGTTAAACATAAGAGTTATCATTATTTTTTTGAACATATTAAAACAGATAGCAAAAATAATTTTAATTATTACAAAAATTCTATATTTAATTATATTAAATGAAATAATAGGTTAAAACAAAGAGAACTAAATTACCCAAATACTATTATAAACAGAAAATATTACATTTTTAGGTGGGATATAATAGAATGCTTGTAAAAGATGTTATGACTAAAGATGTAATAACAATTGATAGTAATCAAACTATATTAGATGCCTATAAATTATATCGAGATAATAAAGTCGGTAGTTTGGTTGTAACTGATAGTGATAAATGTATTGGAATTGTAACAGAACGTGACCTTATTGAAAAGGCTATTGATAAGGACCTTACAACCACTCTAGTAAAAGACATAATGACATCAAATATTAGAACAATATCTCCTTTAGAAAATCTTGATACTGCATCTGAAATAATGGAGAAATATAAAATAAAAAAACTCCCAGTTCTTAATGAAAATAATATAACAGGAATAATAACCATAAATGATATCGTTCATACAAGGCCTGAGATGACAAAAAAATATATTGAAACTTGGATTAAATCTCGTTGGAAATAAATTATTTTGTAATTTTAGGTTTAAATTGAAATTTACATAATTTACAGGGTAAGAATATGCTTGTCTGCGAAATAATGAACAAGGATCTAAAAAGTATAGATTGCAATAGAAGTGTTCTTGACGCATTTAAAATGTACCGAGATACAAAAGTTGGTAGTTTAATTGTTATAGATAAAGATAGATTAGTGGGTATAATTACTGAACGTGACCTGATAGAAAAAACAATTGGTAAAGACATAAACATAGCTTTAGTAAAGGATATAATGAGCTCAAATGTAATTACAATTTCACCCCTTGATACTTTGGAAACAGCGCTTAAGGTTATGAAAAAAAATAAGGTAAAAAAACTCCCTGTTCTATCATTAAGTAAGCTGAAAGGAATTATTACTGTTACAGATATTGCCTATGCCCGGCCTGAACTTACTAAAAGGTTTATTGAAAGTTGGATAAAACCAAGATGGGATGATTAGATTTTTTTTTATAATTTGAAAAAAAAAATTAGATATTTCAATTAAAAATAATTATGATATTTATACTATAAAAATTGGAAATAAATAACTGTTAATTTAATGTGATATTTGTTACAATTTTAAGCGTTTTATAGATATTAATTTCAATTTAATGCTTTTATATTATTAATACAAAAGTTTATATTAGGATAAATGATTAAATGTTAAGGAAATTTTAATAGGGGGAAAATATTTGTACAAAAAATTTGTAATAATTGGAATAGTACTACTATTTGTTGGCGCAAGTGCAATACCTACAATCGCAGCTGAAGATTTAAAAAAGTCTCCAGTTGAAATAATGCCAGCGATCTGGCATGTAGATGATGATGGAAACGAGTATCCAAATCCTGATTTTAATGAGATCCAAGATGCAATCGATGCAGCAACCGGTGGAGACGAAATCAGAGTTTATGCTGGTTTCTATGATGAAAATATAAATGTCGATAA